>Ga0099828_10000867_pt1 | contig 19250 bp, 18 predicted proteins | sample CZO8metaG_2_FD_79338 | JGI IMG/M metagenome (GOLD analysis project Ga0099828, IMG submission 79338) | Vadose zone soil microbial communities from the Eel River Critical Zone Observatory, Northern California, USA - CZOApr15con2H1.8 metaG | ecosystem: Environmental > Terrestrial > Soil > Vadose... | reverse complement strand
GTGTTGACGGGAGTACCGGCGCCGCCCCATACGAGCATGTGCGAACCCGTCCATACGGCCGTGGGAAACTGGCGTCCAGACGGCGCGCCCGTGGTTGTCATCGCCGTCCAGGAGTCTGTGGCCGGGTCGTATTGGCCCCCCGTGTCGAGCTCAGTGCATCCGGGAGAACAGCCCGCGCCGCCCCACAGCAGCATGCGCGAACCCGTCCACACCGCCGTGTGTCGCGAGCGAGCGGACGGCGCACCCGTTGTCGTCATCGCCGTCCAGGAGTCCGTCGCCGGATCGTATTGGGCGCCCGTGTTGACAAAGTCAGTAGCACCAAAGCCGCCCCACACCAGCATGCGCGAACCGGTCCACACCGCTGTGTGCCCCGAGCGAACGGACGGCGCACCCGTGGTGGTCATGGGCGTCCAGGACTCGCCCAGGACAAGGCCCGTACCTCTGGACCCAGCACCGATCAGCGTCGTGTCCCCGGGATCCCCAGCAGAACCGCGCCCCCAGGCACGCCTCCTGATCCAGGCGGCCCGGCCGGGCCCTCGAGGCCTTGTGGTCCTTGCGGCCCCTGTGGTCCCTGAGAACCTTGAGGCCCTTGCGGCCCCGGGAAGCCTTGTGCTCCCTGTGGGCCCGTGTCTCCCTTGTCGCCCTTCGGGCCCTGCGGTCCGGCCGGCCCCGGCGGGCCGACGGTACCGATCGCCACGTCGAACACGCCGGCGTCCCTTTTCGACGGTCCCCGCGCGACCGTCAGCAGGTACGTGCCGGGGGCGAGGGCCGGCGGCAGTTCTGCCACGAGCACGTCGGGCCCAGCCGTCAGCACGGGCAAATCCACCAGCCCCAGGGTCACGCGGAGAGGCGAGTTGCCGAAGTTCAGGCCTCGGACCGTGAGCCGCTCGCCCTGCGCGTCCGCCTCGGCGCTGATGATGACGAGCTGGGACTTCGGCCCGGGCTCGTTGTCGTCAGCGGCAGCCGCCAACCCGAGAGCACCCAGTATCGCCAGGGTGAGCAAGGGGGCGCGCCAACGGTTGTTTCGGCGTTCAATTCCGCACATATGACCTCCTGCGGTCCTGCTCCCGGGCGCTTCGACAACCTCCGACGAGGTCAACCGGGCCTGTTCTGCCTCCAGCTTGTGCCGCAGGAAAGGCACCGCCCACTCCGCAAGTGCCTTCAGCACCTTGCAGATCTCGCCGACGAGCGCTGACTGGAGCCGCCCGGAGCCGGCCCCGTTTCACGTTCGTTTTCACCCTCTGGCTCCTCCTCACGAAGAAGATCATAAAGAGGACGAGAAGGACGACAGGAGCTAAGGGGAGGTCCAGGCCGGCACGCGCACGGCAGTGCCGCTGCGGCTGCGCCCATCCTTAGGGCGCGGCGCCACCAATGTCATTCCGCGACGAGCCGCGCCAGGACCGTTGCCGGGTCGCTGACGCGCACAGGCGAGTCGGGAAAGCCGGAGGGATCTCGGGTCGCGATGACGTCGCAACCCGCCGCCTCCGGCGCGGCGGCGCACACCCCGTCCTCGAGGTCCAACCAACCAAGGGCAATCGCTCGCCGTAGGATGGCTTCGTTGACGGGAGCTACGCCGAACGCGGTCAAGAGTGCGCCGATCGCCTGACGAGCGAACGCCCCGCCTTGGCCTTCTCGATGGCGTAATAGACCGTGGTCATGCCGTGGGCGGGTATATACCCCTTCCCCGTCCGGTTTCGAGGGCGGCCCAGACACGTGCGGCTGCTTCGGCGTGGGGTTCGCGTTCGAAGAGGGAAAGAGAAGGCTTGGCCGTGGGCGACGGAGGGGGCGGCCGTCAATACGCGTGTATTACGGGAAGAGGACGGCGGGGCGGCTTGCGCCCCGCCGGAAGTGAGGGTCTGGCGGCTCGGGCAGCCGAGCACGCCTGTCGTCCTTTGCCTCCCGTTTTCGATTTCCTAGTGCAGGGAGGGATACGTTCCGGACGGCGGGCGGTGCTCCGCTGACGGAGAGTTCTCGGAGCGGCCTGTCGTGTGGAGGGATGACATGCAAGCAGGATTTATCGAGGCGCACATCGCGCGTGGCAACCGCAACCTGCTCGTGGTCGGCTTGGTGCTGATCGTCATAGGCGTGGTCGCTGCTCTGCTCGATATCTGGGTTCCCGCGCTGGTCGCCGTACCCGGTGTCATCACGGTCAGCGTGTGGCTCAGGCGCGTGCTCAGTCCGAACGCCCATCCCGTCTACAAACGGCTGGCGCGCTACGGCGATGCACGGCAACTGGCACAGCGGGTGAATCAGGACTTTGCGGGAATCAAGCCTGGTAACACGCGGCATTTCGGCGCGCGCTGGCTGGCGCAGGGCCACGCGTTTGGTGTGTTCCTGGTGCCGTGGCAGGACGTCGCCTGGCTCCACGTCTACGTCCAGAAGACGCGCAACGCCGGATCCGTGCGCGTGAGCGCGTATGTGCGGGTGTTCTCACGCGACGGCGATCGATTCGGCGCGGAGACCGGGTCATCGCCGGAGCAGGCCCAGCAACTGCTGCGCGAGCTGCAAGAGCGCGCTCCGTGGGCCGAGGTGGGCTACTCACCCGAGCTGGCGCTGAAGTGGCAGAAGCAGCGCGCAGAGTTCCTCGAGCGCGTGGACGCGCGCAAGCGCCAGCATGCGCCCGTGGCGTGACCGACACCATCGCATGGTCCGGCCTCGAGGTCCAGTTGCGTCCCGGCGTGCCTGGCTGCGTGACGATGCCGCTGGGGTGTCTGACGCTGGGCTTGGTACCGTTTCTGACGCGGTGGGGTGAGCGCCACTTCGCCCGGCGCATGGACGAGTTCGGCGTGGAAACCCGCGGTGGCAAACGGATCGCCTGGAGCGAGTTCACGAGCATAAAACGATCCCAGGGCACCCTTGGATATGGACCTGGGCTCGGACACCGCGTCTTGCGGACGAAGGTGACGGACGATCTCTACTCGCCGAGGGCGGATGCCCTCTCCGACGAGTATTTGCTGGAGTCGTCCAGAGGTCGGGTCTCCGTGCCGTTCTGGCGGGTGGCGAACGCGGACGCCGTGCGCGCGTTCACCCTGGCTCACGTGCCGTCGCACCTTCTTCCACAGCAGAAGTAGCCGTCTCTTCTGATCCTTTACAGGCTTTGACAGCATCCTTAGCCGCGCATACGGCCTGTCAAAGGGCGCTGGCAGGGACACGATCTCAAGCCCCACCGGCTCGAAAACTTCAAGTTCATCACCGATTCCAACGTAGAGGGAATCCACGATGTCGTCGGCCTGTACCTGAATCCTCCGACAAATGCCATAGTCCTGAGCTTCGACGAGAAGACCCAGATCCGGGCCCTCGAGCGCACGCAGCCGCTGCTGCCGGTGAGGCCTGGACTCACGACTATCGCCGAAGCGGTGTCACCAGCCTCTACGCCGCTTTTGAAGTCGCGACCAGAAGGATCGTGGGTGAACTGCTAGGAGCCACATTTCGACCCCGACGAGCCGGTCCTGGCTTTTCGGCGAAGGCTTAGGTCTGGAGTCCCAAGGTGCGGGTGTCCGCAGTCCACGAGCTGCTGGATAGGCGCGGATGGTAGGTCAGCGCCGTACAGGCGACCAGCGCGGGCGAACGGTAGCGATCTTCTGGATGTAGCTGCGCCCCGAGCCCTTCACGACGTGGCCGGGCACTGTGTCGGCCGGGTGAACGGGAACGCCGATCCGGCACATCCCACTCGCCGCCGTACGACGAAGGTCGTGGCGAGTGAAGTTCGCCGCGCTGGTAGCCCCGATCATCCGCCGCTTGATGGTGCGGCGCCACCAATGCAGCTCACGCCCCAGGCTCCAGCCATCGAGGACCAGTTCGGCGCGTCCCGTCAACGGCCGTAGTTGATCCAGAATCTCGACGGCGAGCGGAGGCAACGGCAGCGAGAGCGGGATGGCATGCTTGCGGCGTTCCTTCGGAGTGTCGTAGACCAGGACCTTGCCGAGTCCTGCTACAACTGTTTCTTGTTCTGTGTCAATAAGCTATACGACAATGGACCCGCAAGTGGCGGTTTCGCGGAGGGTACCGAAACGGCCAGTCACGGGTAGATGCGGTACAGCATTCGCGGGAACGCGATCGTCTCGCGGAGGTGCTCGATGCCGCAAATCCAGGTGACGACGCGCTCGATCCCCATGCCGAAGCCCGCGTGGGGAACCGTGCCGTAACGGCGCAGGTCGAGGTACCAGCGGAAGTCCTCCTCGGGCAGGCCGTGCTCGCGGATGCGCTTCAGGAGCAGCTCGCCGTCGGCGAGGCGCTCTCCTCCGCCGACGATCTCGCCGTACCCTTCGGGCGCGAGCACGTCGGCGGAGAGCGACAGCTCCGGCCTCTCGGGATCGGGCGCCATGTAGAACGCCTTGATCGCCGACGGAAAGCGGTGCACGACGACGGGGCGGTCGTGGGCCTCGGCGATGATCGTCTCGTCGGTCCCGCCGAAGTCGCTCCCCCACTGCGTCGGCGATCCCTTGGCCTGGATGAGCTTGATCGCGTCGTCGTAGTGCAGCCGCGGGAACGGGGGCCGGACGTTCTCGAGCTTGGCGACGTCGCGCTCGAGCGTCTTCAGCTCCTCGCGCCGCGTCTCCAGGACTCCTCCCACCACCGCGCACACGAGCTGCTCGGCGAGCGCGATGGCGTCGTCGAGCCGCGCGTAGGCCATCTCCGGCTCCACCATCCAGAACTCCGTCAGGTGGCGCCGCGTCTTGGACTTCTCGGCGCGGAAGGTCGGACCGAAGCAGTAGACCCTCCCGTGGGCCGCGGCGGTGGCCTCGCTGTAGAGCTGGCCGCTCTGCGTGAGGTAGGCAGTTCCTTCGTCGAAATACGGGACGCCGAAGAGCGTCGTCGTCCCCTCGCAGGCGGCCGGCGTGAAGATCGGGGCGTCCACCAGGGTGAAGCCGGCGTCGTCGAGGAAGTCGCGGACGGCCTTCACGACCGCGTGGCGGATGCGCAGGACCGCGTGCTGCCGCGGCGAGCGCAGCCACAGGTGGCGGTGCTCCATCAGGAACGCGGTGCCGTGCTCCTTGGGCGTGATCGGGTAGTCGTGGACGGCCTGATACACCGTCAGGCCGGTGACGTCGACCTCGTAGCCGCCGGGGGCCCGCTTGTCTTCCTTTACCTTGCCCGTCAGCTCCAGGGACGATTCCTGTCCCGCGGCCTCCGCCGCCGCCCAGGCCGCCTCCGGGACCGCCGCACGGGCCACGACGGCCTGCGCGAAGCCGCTGCCGTCGCGCACGATCAGGAACTGGATCTTGCCGCTCGAGCGCTTGTTGTGGAGCCAGCCCTGCACGCGCACTTCCTGTCCCACGTGGCGGCCGAAGTCGACGATGCGAACCACGTCGCTCACCGCAGCTCCTCGAGGTGGTGGGCGAGCGCCCGGCGCAGGCCGGAGAGCTCGGGATAGCGGGCCAGGTTGCGACGCGCGTTGGCCAGCGTCCGCGGGATGTACGGGAGGTACACGGAGCTGCCCTTCACCGCTCCCTGGTAGCCGAACGTGCCGAGCGCCTTGAGGTTTCGCTGGATCGACATCAGCTCGAGGCGGCGCTGGAACGTGTCGCGCGCCTCGCCGGGGACCGCCCGCTGGCGGAACTCCTCGGCCATCTCGGCCACGAACTCCTCGTCGAGGTCGACGTAGGAGTCGCGCAACAGGGAGGCGAGGTCGTAGGTGACGGGCCCCATGCGCGCGTCCTGGAAGTCGATCCACCACAGGCGCTCGTCGTGCGACATGAGGTTGCGGCTGTGGAAATCGCGGTGGCACATCACCCGGGGCCACGACGCGATCTCGGCGGACAGGCGATGGAAGCCGTCCGCGATCGACGCGCGGTCCTCCACCGTGAGGTCGCACCTGCGGTAGGCCTCGAGGAAGTGCTTCCAGAAGAAATGAAGCTCCCACGAGAGCTTCTCGAAGTCGAACGCGACCTGGAAGCACACCGCCCGCTGCGGAGCGCGCGCCGCCTCCCGCTGCAGCACCACCAGCTGGTCGAGGGCCTGCCGATACAGCTCCTTCCTCTTCGCCGGACCCGCCCCCTTGAGCGCCTCCTGCAGCGTGAGGTCGCCCAGGTCTTCCTGGAGGAGGATGCCGAGCGACCCCTCCATGTCGCGGATCTCCGGAACGGGCAGTCCCCATCCGGCCATCAGGTTGCGGACGACCACGAAGGGAAGGTGGTCGGCGTCGAAGGGCTCGGGGTTGAGCGAGAGGACCGAGAGCTCGCCGTCGACGGCGATGCGGTAGTAGCGCCTCGTGGAGGCGTCACCGGAGAGCGGCCACACCTTCACGTCCCGGGCGCGGAAGCGGTCGTCGAGGTACTGCGCGACGCGGCCGTCGGCAGTGGCTCCGCCCGGAAAGACGGCGGCCGGGGCGACGTCCGGCATCGCCGGCGAGAGCGGGGGCAGCTGCTCCGCGGATCGCCGGCCTCCGCGCCGCCGCGCGGAGCGGACGATCGCCCGCCGCTCGCTCTCGCTCTTCACGGCTTCCTCCCCGTCTGGGCCAGGGCCATCCGCGACTTCGCTCCCTTGCGCCCGGGCAGCGCGACCGCACGCTCGACGGCTTCGCCCTCCTCGACGCGGGCGCCGGTGGCGACGATCGACCCGCTCACGCGGGCGCCGGGCCCTACCTGCGCGCCTTCCCACAGGACGCAGCCCGAGACGACCGCCCCCTCGCCCACGACCGTGCCGGCTCCGACCACGGACCGGGTGACGCGCGCCCGAGGATGGATCCGGGCGTCGGGGTGGACGAGCCGCGCGACTCCCGCGCCCCGGAACCCGGATGACATCATGGAGAGCTGGGAGGCGAGGTACAGCGACGGGCTGCCGAAATCGTACCACGCGCCGCTGACGCGGACGCCGAGCAGCCGCTGGCCCTCGGCGACCAGCGGCGCGTAGAGGTCCCGCACGGTGTCGGACGCTCCCGGTCGCAGCCGGTCGAGCAGGTCCGGGTCGAGCACGTGCACGCCGGTGAAGAGGAGCGGCCGCCCCGGCACCGGACGCGGCAGGCCCGCGAGCGCGCGGATGAAGCCGCCCGGCCCGGTCACGATGCCGCCGTAGGTCCCCGCCTGGTGGTGCGGCTTGAGGGCGAGGGTCGCCCGCGCGCCGGAGGCGGCGTGGCGGCGCACGAGGTCTGAGAGGTCGAAGTCGAAGAGCACGTCGCCGTTGACGAGGAGGAACGGCTCGCCGCCGAAGAAGCGCCGCACCTTGCGCGGGCCGCCGGCCGTGCCGAGGATCCTCCTCTCGAACGAGTAGGAGACGCGCAGGCCGAGCGTCCGCCCGTCCCCCACCGACCGCCGCACGGTCGCGGGCAGGTGGTGGAGGTTGATGACGACGTCGGTCACTCCATGGCGGCGCAGCAGCTCGAGCGTCCAGTGGAGGAGCGGGCGATTCAGGACGGGCAGGACCGGCTTCGCGCGGAGCAGCGTGAGCGGGCGCATGCGCAAGCCCAGCCCCGCGGCCAGGACCATCGCCTTCAAAAGACCATGTCCCCGCGGCCTCCGGCGGCGAAGAAGAGGCCCGCGTACGAATCGGTGACGTAGTCCGCGCGGCGGTAGCCGAGGGCGGCGGCCGCGGCGTGGATTCCCTCCACGGGCCCTTCGATCTCGAGGAACGTGCCCACCGGCGTCTCGTCCACGACGATCTCCACGTCGTTCCAGGAATAGGTCTCGCGGTATTTCTGGTAGCGGAACACCGGCCGCAGGCCGAGCGCGGCGAGCAGCGACTGGAGGTCATCGGGCTCTCCCACCGACACCTCGATCTCCTCGCGCGCCTTCACCTCGCCCGAATCCAGCCGCGGCCCCTTGTAGGTCAGGTAGGCTCCCTGGGGAGTGCGCCGCAGGCGGAGCAGGCGGCCGCCCGTGCCGAGCCGGCCGGCCGGGTCGTCGAGCAAGACGTTGTCCTCGAAGTGCCGCGAGCGGAGGAGCCGGGCGCCGAGGCCCGCCACCGCGGCCCGCGCGGCGTCCGGCCCGGGCGTGCGGAGCTTGATCTCGCTCTCGACCTGGCCAGCCAATCGCCCCACCGCGGTGCGGGCTACTCCACCACGCGGACGGTCATCTCCGTCCGCTCCTTCGGATTGTCGCGGGCGTCGCGGGCGTCGTTCACGATCTTGTCCGCCACCTCCATCCGGCGCACGACGCGGCCGAAGGCGGTGTACTGCCGGTCGAGGAAACTCGAGTCCTTCAGGACGATGAAGAACTGGGAGCCGGCGCTGTTGGGATCCTGGGCGCGGGCCATGGAGACGACTCCGCGCTTGTGCGCAACGTCGTTGAACTCGGCCTTGATCGTGTACCCCGGGCCGCCGGTGCCGTGGCGCTCGCGCGCCGCGTTGCGGTCCTTCGTATTGGGGTCGCCGCCCTGGATCATGAAGCCGGGGATCACTCTATGAAAGGTCGTCCCGTTGTAGAAACCCTTGCGGGCGAGGTCCACGAAGTTCTTGACGTGGCCGGGGGCCTTGTCCGGGAGGAGTTCGAGCTCCATCTCGCCGAAGCGGGTCTCGATGACGGCGCGGGGTCCGGGGACGCTGGCCATGAGGTTCTCCTCCCTGACTTCGACTTCGACTTCGACCTCGACCTCGAGTTCGACTCTATCCCATCCGGGCGGGGCCCGCCCGTCGGCAGGCAGGGTCGCTAGTCGGGCTTGACGAGCTGCAGGCTCCCCGCCTTCTTCACGACCGCGGGGATGGGATCCGACCGCCACTGGAAGTCCGTATCGAGGTCGTGAATCTCCAGCGTGAGATCGTAGCGGCCCGGCAGAACGACGCGCCGCAGGGGGCGGCTGGGCCAGATGATGGAGTCGTAGTGGTCCCAGTAGAGCGATTCCAGCGGGACGAGGATCGTCTGCCGCGCGTTGGGAGCCAATTGCAGGAGCACGCGCCCGTTCACCGCCAGTGGCTTCGCCGTGACCGTGTCGATCGGCGCCCGGAACGCGGGCCATCCCGTTTCGTCGGCGGTGGACGGCCGGAGCACGAACGCGGGAACGACGCTGATCGCGATGGGATGTGCGCCGAGGTTCTCGACCGTCGCCCGAACCGCGTCGGGCCCCGCCGCTCCGATGACCTTCAAGAGGAGCCGGGGAGTGCGGAGCGGCGGGTCCTTTGCCGGCGCCGCCGCAATGATCGGCAACAGGATGGCTGACGCCACGAGCGTCATGCGCTCATTGTAGGTGGCATCTTGACAGCCTCAAGGCGTGGGTTACACTGAGGCATCAATAAACGAGGCATTGATAAACGATGCGAAATCGCACTTCCCTGAGCTCCGAGCTGCTGCCCGGCACGCTCGAGATGCTCATCCTCAAGACGTTGACCCGCGGCCCGGCCCACGGCTACGCCGTCGCACGGCATCTGGAGCGCGTCTCCGGCGACGTGCTGCGGGTCGGCGAGAGCTCGCTCTATCCGGCGTTGCAGCGCCTGCTCGTCAATGACTGGGTTCAGGCCGAGTGGGGCGAGTCGGAGCTCAAGCGTCGGGCACGGATCTACCGCATCACGCCGGCCGGCCGAAAGCGCCTCGCTCAGGAGGCGCAGGGCTTCGAGCGGATGACCGGCGCGATCGCAGCGGTCATGGCGGGGGTCTGACCATGTGGGCGCGTCTCCGCAACAAGCTGCGCTTTCTCTTCCGGCGCGAGCGCTTCGACCGGGAGCTGAGCGAAGAGATGGACCTCCACCGCGAAATGCTCGAGCTCGAGCAGACCCGGCAGGGCATTGCCCCCGAAGCCGCCGCCGTGAGCGCGCGGCGGCAACTCGGCAACACGATGCTTGCCCGCGAGTACTCGAGGGAAGTCTGGATCATCGCCTGGCTCGACACGCTCGCCGCCGACGTGCGCTACGCCTTGCGCACGATCGCGGGCAACAGGACCTTTGGCGCTCTCGCAATCCTCTCTCTGGCGCTGGGGATCGGAGCCAACACCGCAATCTACAGCTTCATGGATTCGATCCTGTTGCGCTCGCTGCCGGTGCCCGACCCCGAGTCGCTGGTCGTCCTGAACTGGCACGCCAAGGACACCAGGCGCGACTTCGTCATGCAGGGCATGAGCGGCACCACCTATGACGATCCCAAGACGGGAACGGCGGCTGGAATTTTCCCCTTCCCGGCGTTCGAGCTTTTCCGGAAGGACGACACCGTCTTTTCGAGCGTGTTCGCCCACTGCCAATCCTGGCAGGTGAGAAGGCTGAACGTAACGATCCGAGGGCAGTCCGACCTTGCCGCCGGCTGGAACGTGTCGGGCGACTATTTTCGTGGGCTCGGCATTCCCCCCGCGGCCGGGCGGCTGATCATCCCCGACGACGACCGGGCGGGCGCTCCGGCGGTGGCCGTCGTCAGCCACGCGTTCAGTCAACGGCGCTTCGGGGGAGCCGCCAACGCCGCCGGCCAGTCGATCCTGATCGACAACCTGCCGTTCACCGTGGTGGGGGTTACGCCGCGTGAATTCTTCGGCGTCGATCCCGCGGCGGCTCCGGACGTCTACCTTCCGATGCACACCAACGAATTGCTGGGAGCGGGCCATCAGTTCGGCTTTCGACCCGAGGATTACCTCGCTCCGAACTACTACTGGGTCCAGGTCATGGGCCGGTTGCGTCCCGGAGTCAGCCCCGCTCGAGCCGAGGCCGCGCTGGCGCCGGCGTTTCGGCAATGGGTAGCGGGCACCGCTGCCAATGACCGGGAGCGCGCGAATCTTCCCGAGCTGGTGGTCAAAGAAGGCGCGGGTGGGCTGGACAGCCTGCGCCGGCAGTATTCGCAGCCGCTCTATGTGCTGATGACGCTGGTGGGATTGATCCTGGCCCTGACGTGCGCCAACGTCGCGAACCTGCTCCTGGCGCGCGCCGCGGCGAGAAGGCGGGAAATCGCGCTGCGGCTGAGCGTGGGCGCGGGTCGGCTTCGCATCGTGCGGCAACTGCTGACCGAAAGCGTTCTCCTGGCGTCGCTGGGCGGGGCCCTGGGGGTCCTGGTCGCGATCTGGGGGATGCGTTTCCTCACGCTGCTGCTGGCCAACGGCCGGACGAGCTACACCCTGCATGCGGAATTGAACTGGCACGTGCTCGGGGTGGCGGCCGCACTTTCCCTTCTGACGGGCATACTGTTCGGCCTTGCTCCGGCGATGCACGCCACCCGCGTGGACCTCATGCCGGCCCTGAAGGAAGCGAGGGCGGGCCAACCGACGGCGCGCCATTCTTCCTGGCGCATCAGCATGAGCCACGTGCTGGTGGTAGGGCAGATCGCCATCTCGCTGCTGATGCTGGTTGCGGCCGGGCTCTTCGTGCGGACGCTCTCGAATCTGCAATCGATCGAACTCGGCTTCAATCGCGAGAACGTGCTCCTGTTTCAGTTGGACGCCCGGAAAGCCGGACACAGAGACCCGGAGATTGGCGCGTTTTACGCCGATCTACGGAAACGGTTCAGCGCGATCCCGGGCGTGCGCAGCGCGAGTCTCGAACGGGATTCGCTCATCCAGGGAGAGCATGGACTGCCCATCGGCTTATCCGGCTCGCCACCCAATCCGGCCAACCGGTTCTTGACCGTCGGACCGGCGTTCTTCACGACCATGCAGATTCCGATCCTGGCCGGCCGTGATTTCGAGGAAAGCGACCGGCCCGGCTCGCCTGCGGTCGCGGTGATCAACGAGGTGTTTGCCAAGGCCAATTTCGGCGATCGGAATCCGCTGGGGCAGCACCTCACTCTGAGGGAAGCGGGAGAAGGAGACCGCCTCGCGCGCGACATGGAGATCGTCGGGGTATCCAGGAACGCGCGCTATGGCGGCCTGACGAGGGCCATCCCGCCGGTGGTGTACATGCCGTATGACCAAGGCTACCCGCAGCCTGATCAGATGGTGTACGCGCTGCGCACGTCGGGCGACCCGCTCCGTTATGTGAACTCCGTACGCGAAATCGCACGCCAGGCGGACGCGCGCGTGCCCGTGTCCGAGGTACGAACCCAGGCCGCGGACATCGACCAGACGATCAACCAGGAGATCGCGTTTGCCGAGCTGTGCAGTGGCTTCGCGATCCTGGCGTTGGTGATCGCCGGCGTCGGTCTCTACGGCACCGTTTCGTACAACGTCGCCCGCCGCACCGGCGAGATCGGCATCCGGATGGCGCTGGGGGCTCAGCGCGGCGGGGTCGTGCGGCTGGTTTTGCGTGAAGTCCTGGTGCTCGTGGCCGGGGGGCTGGCGATCGGCATGGCGGCGGCGCTAGGCACGTCGAAATTCGTCGCATCGTTCTTGTACGGCATGAAGGCGAACGATCCCCTGACGCTGACGCTGGCCTTGATGACCCTGCTGGGCACCGCCCTCGTCGCCGGTTACGCGCCGGCGCGGAAGGCGTCTCGAATCGATCCGATGATCGCGCTGCGCCAGGAGTGAAGTTGATGATCAGAGCGTCAGCGCCGCCTGCAGCATGGCCCTCGCATAGCCCACGTTGTAGATCTCTCCGGCGACGCCGCCCCCGCCCGGATACTGGTTCCTGAGCGATCCGCGCTCGCGGTCGACGTCGAGCGCCCGCGGGTGCTCGGGGTAGATCGCGCGCCGGTACTTCTGCCGCACGAGCTCCCTCATCACGCCGAACAGGTCCACCTGGCCGTCGTCGAGGAACACCTCCGTGTAGTCCACGTACGGCTTGCGGACGACGACGTTGCGGAAGTGGACGTGGTTGATGCGGTCGCGCTCGCCGAGGTGGCGGCAGACCGCCACCGGGTCCTCTCCCATCTCCCTGGTGACGCCGCAGTCGAACGTCATGCCGTTGAAGGGGCTTTCGACGAGGCTCAGGTACTCCTTCCAGTGCTCGACCGTGGCCATGAGCTGCTCCGACCCGCGGCTCCGCGGCACGGGCGGATCGTTCGGATGGAGCGCCAGGCGGACGTTCGCCTTCTCGGCCTCCGGCACCACGGCCTTCAGGAAGCGCCGCGCGCGCTCGAGCTGCTCGGCGCGGGTGTGCGTCCCCACGCCGTCCTTGGGCGGCAGGGTCATCGACCGCTCGTAGTCGTACGCCGTGTACCCCGCTCCCGCGCGTCCCGCTTCCTCCTGGTAGCCCTCCGTCAGCCGGTGGGCGTAGAAGTTGTACTCGACGACCGGCAGCCCGGCCTTCCCGGCCGCCCGGATGGAAGCGATCACGTCCGCGATCTGCGCGTCGGCTCCGGGCCGTCCCCAGATGACGTCGTCGAATCCCGAGATCATCATGTTGCACAGGGTCAGGCCGCCGGCCTTGTACTGTTCGATTCGAGCGCGGACGTCGCCCTCGCTCCACGGGATTTTCGGTCCGCCCGTGAGCACGTAGTCGACGCCGATCTGCTTCACCCGCCGCATCCCGGGCGCGTCCACCGGGCCCCCGAAGCCGAGGCAGATCTTCGGCGTGTCCTTGCCTTCGGCCGGCATCCGCGAGAACGCCGGCTCGGCCCCGGCGAAGCGAAGCGGCAACGATGCCGCGACGGCCGGGGCCCCGATCGCCTTCAGGACATCCCTGCGCTTCAAGCCAGAGCGCATGTCGTGCTCCTCCTCTCACCAATGCGTCAGCGAGCCGTCCGGCCTCCTGAACACGTTCCGACGTCCCGGCTCGGTGACCTCTCCGATCTGGGTCAGCAGCTTCATGTCGGCCGTGACGCCCAGCCCCGGCCTCTGGTTCGTGTACGCCTTGCCGTTCTTGAAATCCAGGCACACCGGCAGGTAGTCAATCGGCCGGCCGCCGTGGTTGTACTCGAGCATCACCGGACCGGAGAACGTGGACAGGCAGTTGACGAGGGCGGCGGTGGCGATCGGGCCGGTGAAGTGCGGGACGATGCCGACGGCGTGGGTCTCGCAGATGGCGGCGACCTTCATCATCTCGGTGATACCGCCGACGTTGGGCAGGGTCGACCGGATGAAGTCGACGTCGTGGTTCTCGACGAGCCGGTTGAAGTCCCACTTGAGGCCCCACTCCTCGCCGTGCGTCAGCGGGACCGTCGTCATCTGGCGCAGCTTGGGGATGTCCTGCAGCGCGTGCTCGTCGCGGACGGGATCCTCGACGAAGAACGGCTCGTAAGGCTCGATGGCCTTGCAGCAGCGAATCGCGTCGCCGAGATCGAAGCGCTGATGGAAGTCGATGCACCAGTCTCCCTCGGGCCCCACTCCCTCGCGCGCCTCCCGGCACTCCTGCTCGATTCGCCTGACGATTGCGCGCGTGTCATAGACGTCACCGACGGGAACGTCCCCGGCCCCCATCCGGAACGCGCGATAGCCCGCCTCGATGGTCGCGCGGGCGCGCTCCTTCACGCTCAGGTTCGCGCCCGCCGGCGCGCCAACAGGACGGACGCCGCCGGTGGCGTAGCACTCGCAGTAGTCGCGCGCGGTGCCCCCGAGCAGCTCGTGCACCGGGACGTTGAGCGCCTTGCCCTTGATGTCCCAGAGCGCCAGGTCCAGCGCGCCCAGCGCGTGGGCCTTCTCGCGCCCCGGCGGGTAGAACCAGGCGATGTACGCCTCCTGCCAGATCGCGTCGATCCGGAACGGATTCTTGCCGATCAGCGTCCCGGCACACTGCTCGAGCGTGTCCTTGCCGCCGCCCTCGCCGAGGCCGGTGATGCCGATGTCGGTCTCGACGGTGACCACCATGTCGCTCTGGTTGAAGAGAGGATTGAGATTCGGCGGCCGGTAGATCCGCACGCGGGTGATCTTCGCCTTCGGCAGGTCAGCCGCGACGTCCGACGGACGCAGCACGGCCGCGGCGGGGGCCGCGGCGAGCGCCTTGAGGAAGGTGCGACGGTTCATCGGTAGCCCTCCTGCGACGAGGCCGTAGACTCTAGCCCGTGCCGAGTCGATTTGTCACGATAGTCGATCGCGCAGCGCATCTCATGACTAATAAACGTGCATTGTGTAGACGTAGCGCATGAGAAGTCGCATCATCCGTCGGGAAAAGTACTGCATTCGAGCCTGCCTCCCTAAAGTGAGGCCGCTGCGCGGGAACCGCTTCGTTCAAACATCCTCTCGAGCCGACTTGCGCTAGGGGTGTCCGCGGGATTATGGCTGGGCTGACCCTGGACATATCCCACCTGGTGGTCTTCGCCGTCCAGGGAAATCGCTACGCCGTTCCCCTCTTCTCCGTCGAGCGCGTGTTCCTGATGGTGGCCGTGCAGCCGGTGCCCGGCGCTCCTCGCGTCGTCCTGGGCGCAATCAATCTCGAGGGGCGGGTCGTTCCGGTCGTGGATCTTCGGCGGCGGCTCAACCTCCCTTCGCGTGACTACGGTCTCAACGCTCACCTGTTGATCGTCCAGACACCCCGGCGGACGCTGGCCATTCCCGCCGATGAGGTCATGGGCGCCGCCGGGATCAGCACCGCCTCGGTGACTCCCACCGAAGCGGTCCTGCCGGGGCTGGGCCGGGTGGCGGGAATCGCGGCCCTGCCCGGTGGACTGCTGTTCATACACGACATCGAGGCCTTTCTCACCGCCGGGGAGGAACGCGAGCTGGGCCGAGCGCTGGGCGAGGCAGACGCGTGAGCCTGACGGCCCAGCACCATCGCGAAGCCGAGGCACTTGTGGGCCGGCGCCTCGGGCTGTGCCTTCCGGAAGAACGACGAGCCGACCTCGACCACGCGTTGGCGGAAGGGCTCCGGTCCTCAGGCCTCTCCTCGCCCGAGGCCTATCTCGCCTGGCTCGCGGGCCTTAGCTAACCGCCGGTACGGTCGGGGCCCGAAGGCCAACATCCGCCGCTCTCGTGCAGCTCGCTGAGGAACCTCCCGGACGGGTCAGAGGTCGCGGCGGTCGAAGAGCCGCACCGCGACCGCTAGAACGAGCAGCAAGTATCCCACCGCCCACGCCACCATGGCCGGGCTCGGCACCGAAGCCGGAGAGAACGGCGTGACGTTGATGTCGCGCATGATCGGCGGCTGCATGTGGTGGGCCGCGAGCTGCCACAGGGCCTCGCTGGGGACGATCAGGCTGGCGGAGATACCCAGGTAGCGCGCCGTGGCGTTGCCCATCAGCGTGCCGATCTGCTCCAGCCAGCCCCCGATGAACGCCAGCCCGAAAAGGCCGAAAACGGAGACGCCGTTGGCCACCGTCGAAAGACGGGTGCCGCCGGCGAGGGCGAGAGTCAGGAGGATCGTGCCTTCGAGGAGGAGCAACGTCACGCCGAGAACGGCGCGGGGCGGCGAGTAGCGCCCCACCAACCGCGCGACGAGGAGGACACCACCACAGAGTACGAGGGCGTAGAGCACGAGGAGTGTCCAGCAGCCCAGCCACTTGCCCAGGACCACCGCGGCGCGCGGGATCGGCTTGGTACAGAGGGCCTCGGCCACTCCCGAGCCGATCTCCCCCGCTAGCGTGTCCACCGCCACCAGCACCGACGTCATCACGATCAGGAAATTCGCGGCGTAGAGCGCAGCCATCACGACGAACCCCAACGTGAAGCCCTGCTGCGTGGGGGCCATGCGGGCCCGCGCGTCTCGGGCGATGAAGTGAAGGCCGACCGCGAAGACAGCAACGAAAGCGCCCGCGAGGATCAACGCCGCCGCCAGCAGCCGCTTCCGGCGGGCGTCGGTAAAGGTGAGGTGCGCAATGGTCAGGACGGCGCGCATCAGACCGGGCATCCGGGCGGCAGCGGCCGGGCCGGGCTCACCCGACGATCGGGACATCGCCGATGACCTCCAGGAACACCTCCTCGAGCGAAGGACGCCGCGCGGCGAGGTGGTAGAGGCCGATGCCCTGCGCGGCCAGCCAGCGCGTCATCTCCGGCAAGTGCTCCTCGCCCTCCACGCGGAGCCGCACGAAAGGGCCGTCCTCGCGCAGGTCGCGACCGAAACGCGCGAGCCCCGCGAGGAGCCGCGGCGACGTGTGCTCAAGGCGCAGTTCAACCTCGAGGTCTCGCTCGGCGGCGCCCAAATCCATTTCGCGGACCACGCGACCGTCCTTCACGAACACGACGCGGTCGCACGTCACTTCCACTTCACTCAGCAGGTGAGAGTTCAGGAACACGGTGGTCCCGGCCGCGCGCAGCTCGCGGATGACATCACGGACGAGCCGGCGGCCCAGAGGGTCGAGACCAGAGGTTGGCTCGTCAAGGAATACGAGCTCCGGCTTGCCCAGGAGCGCCTGGGCGAGGCCCAGCCGCTGCTTCATGCCCTTGCTGTAGTCGCGGACACGCCGATGACCGGCCTCGGCGAGGCCCACGCGAACAAGCAGGTCCGTCACGTGCGTGTCGAGCCCGCGACCGGAAAGGCCGAGCAGGCGCGCGTGGAAGCGCAGCAGCTCGAGCGCCTCGAGCCATTCGTGGAACGCGAAGTGCTCGGGCAAGTAGCCCACGCTGACCCTGCCCGCCGGGTCGCCGAGCGATGCCCCGAGGAGCCGTCCGCGGCCGGAGGTGGGACGGACGAGACCGAGGAGCATCTTCATCGAGGTGGTCTTGCCCGCGCCGTTCGGGCCCAGGAAGCCGAAGATCTCGCCTCGCGGGACAGAAAGGCTGAGGTCACGCACGGCGGCCGTGGCTCCGAAGTTCTTCCGCAGCCCGCGAGCCTCGAGGGCGAGATCAGCCACGTCGCCTATCGGATGGACTGCGCCATTTCGAGGATCTCGATGCCCTGGCCCGGCCCGTCGAGGGCGAAGATCTCGCCCCCGTCCGCCCAGAGCAGAACGGAACGCCAGCGGCCGGAGCGAGGCGTGCCGTCCGCCGACGGCTTCGGCGGTTGCATCGAAGTGACGAGCAATCCCTTCTGTCCTCGCACTTCGACCTCGCGGAAGGTGCCGCCCTGGACCGGGATCGGCACCAGGAGAGTGCTCCGCCAGTCGATCGTCCGAGCGAAGAGGCGCGCTTCCTCCGTGGTCATCCCCGTCATGCGCAGCCCCAGCGTGCCCAGGCGGGCGAGGTCGATGCCCTCCGGCACCTCGATCTCCGGGTTGCGTGACTGGAGCAGCATGAAGTCCTCCGTGCCCCGGTGATAGCGCATCATCACCACCGGCGGCGCCTGGACCTGGAGCGTGGCCCCGTTCCATGAGGCCGGGATGTCAGGGTCGTCGACGCCCACGGCTCGGGCGACCAGCTCGAGCTTCGAAACGTCCAGGCTCACCCGGAAAGCGCCCGGGTGACCGACCGAGACCTCGGCGAGCGCCGCTCCGCGCGGCAGGACGGACGGCTGCCGGACGCCAAGGCCGGCCGCGGCAGAGGCGGCTTCGGGGCCGTCGACGGGCGCGGGCTTGCGCGCCGGCTCGATCACCTCGACCTGCTCGGAGACGAGCGACTTCAGATCGAGGCCGCCCCGCTCGATACGAGCCAGGCGATCCGGGTCGACCGGCACGGCCGCGAACCGCTTTACGCGGAAGAGATCGAGGAAATTGCGCGCGGCCGCCCGCACGGGAGGCAGCGTGAAGGCGAGGGCGACCGCAGCCGCGAAGGCGGTCCCGGCGAGCAGGGGAACGGCCCGCCCTCGGCGGCGGGCGGCCGGCTCCGCTTCGGCCACCTCGATGTCGCGGAGGCGTCGCTTCAGGTCCTCGGCAAACTCGCCGCGCGGCTCCTCGTGGAAGCGGGAAAGGAAATCATCGCTCATCGTCGTCCTCCTGCGTCCCACGCGGCCCTCAGTCCGCCGATCGTGCGGTGCAGAATCGTACCCACGTTCGACTCGCTGAGGCTCGTGAGCTTCGCGATGGCACGGTTGGTCGCGCCCGCCCCGAACTTGAGCGCCAGCAACTCCCTCTCCCGCGGCGGCAGCTCACCGAGCAGAGCCCCGAGCCGCCGAAGGTCGCTGTGCCGCACCGCCACCGTCTCGGGCGTCTCGCGCTCGGCGTCAGAGTCGTCGATCGGCACTTCGAGACGAGTCTGCCGGAAGTAGTCGATCGCGACGTTGCGGGCGATGGCGAGGATCCAGGTCGAGACGGCCGCGCGGTCCCGGCGGTACCGGCGTCGCGCTCGCCAGGCCTTTTCAAAAGCGAGCGCGGTCAGGTCCTCGGCCGTCGCGCGATCACCGATGCGGTAGCGGAAGAAGTTGTAGACGCGAGGCAACTCCTCCTCGTAGACCGCACTCCAGTCAACCGGCTCACGTTCGACGGCGCCGACGAGCCACCCGAGGAGCCGCGTCCCACCCATGCCGACCTGATATACGGAGGCGGAAGCAGAGTATCACAGCGGCGCGCCCACTCTTGGTAACTCAAATCGCGGCCGAATGACCGGCGGTGCCGAGTTACCCGCGTATCCGCCCCGTTCCGTGGAACAAGATTCTCTGGAACAATGACCATGAATCCCGGCCCGCCTACCGGGGCGGGTCGGGAGCCGGCGCCGCCGCTTCGGCTTGCCACCCGCCGCCGACGGCCTTGTAGAGGCTCACCACGGCGATGAGCTGGTCGCGGCGGGTC
>Ga0099828_10000851_pt1 | contig 19372 bp, 19 predicted proteins | sample CZO8metaG_2_FD_79338 | JGI IMG/M metagenome (GOLD analysis project Ga0099828, IMG submission 79338) | Vadose zone soil microbial communities from the Eel River Critical Zone Observatory, Northern California, USA - CZOApr15con2H1.8 metaG | ecosystem: Environmental > Terrestrial > Soil > Vadose... | reverse complement strand
CAACCAAGTCGTCGGCAAATTTTCCCAGGCCGGTGACCTTCGCCGGAGCATCGGTCATCGGGATGGGCTTGCCGATAACGGAGTGCGAGGCCATGCGGTCAGTCTCCCACCGGCGCCATCCGGGCGGCGTTGCGCGCCGCGGCGCGCTCAACGGCCAACCTCACCGACTCGTAAATCTGCATGTAGCCGGTGCAGCGGCAGAGGTTCGACGAAAGCGCCACGCGGATTTCCTCGAGCGTGGGATGGGGATTGCGGTCGAGCAGCGCCTTGGTGGCGATCAGAAAGCCCGGGGTGCAGTAACCGCACTGCGCGCCGCCGGAGACGGCATAGCCTTCTTGCACCGGGTCGAGCTCGCCCGGGGGCGCGAGGCCTTCGACGGTCACCAGCTCGGCGCCCTGGTAGCAGGAAGCAATAGCCACGCAGGAAAGCATCGGCACGCCGTCCACGAGCACCGCGCAGCAGCCACAGCTTGAGTCGTCGCAGCCGCGCTTGGAGCCCGTCAGGCCCAGGTCCTCGCGCAGCACGTCGAGCAGCAGCTTCTGCGGCGGCGCGGCCAGTTCGCGTACCTCGCCGTTCACGCTCAGCCGAATCAGTTCCTTGGTCATTCGGAGTTGTCAGACGTCAGTTCCAAGTCGCAAATCAAGCATCGCGAGCCTTCGACTCGCCCTAATACCGCGGGACGCGCGGGTCAATCTCCTTCGCCCAGCGCTCGATGCCGCCGATCAGCGACTTCGCGCGTTCGACGCCCTGGGTGCGCAGCCATGTTGCTGCGTCCAGGCTGCGGTTGCCGTGGTGGCAATACAGCACGACCTCTTCGGCCTGCTCCAACAGCGCGAGATTTGCCGCCAGCGCGCTCATGGGGATGGGTTTTGCTCCTTCGATGCGGCACATCTCGTGCTCCCAGGGCTCACGCACGTCTACGAGCAGGAAATTATCGCCGCGGTCGAGGCGTTGCTTGAGCTCGCGCGGCTGAATTTGCAAATCGTCCATCGGCGCACCTCTGGGGCTGAAGCCCCTTGCATTGCCTCTTTCGCACTGCCGGAGCTAAAGCTCTGACCCCCAGGGAGTCAGAGCTTCCGACAAAGCCCCGCCTCTGAAGGCGGGCTACATGCTCGGGCCGAAACGCTGGGTGCCGGGCGGATGCGGGCGCTCCACGCGCCTTCAGCAGCCAAAGTCGGCGGGCGCGGAGTAGGCATGCTCGCGCACCCCCAACGCTTCGATGCGGCACGCGCCGAGCAAATTCATATATTCGCGCCGGTTGGCGACTCCGGCGACCCAGCGCTCGAGCCAGCGCTCGAAATCCTCGAGCTGCCGGCTCTGCTCATGATACTGGCTGAAGAAGGCGTGGTCGCGCCCGTAGTAACCCTGCACGGGCGAAGGGTGTGCGCCCCAGGGCTCGTGCACCACTGCCGCCACCAAGAAACCCGGGATGAGCGTGCGGTTGGGGTCGGAGGCAATCACCTCCGGCGCGACAATCTCCTCCGCCACGACGATCACTTTGCGCGAGGCGCGCGCGCCGTCCACGGCCACGCCCAGGCTGCCCCACAGATGGGTATTGCCGAACTGATCGGCGCGCTGCGCGTGGATGATGGCCACGTCCGGCTTCAGGGCGCGCACCGCGACCAATTTCTCTTCGTTCACCGGCGAGGGAAACTCGCGCAGGTTGCCGTTCGTCTTGAGCAGGTCGCTGCCCAGGCTCGAATAGGTAGGCATAAACGGGACGCCCAGGGCGCCCGCGTGCAGGGCGAGCGCCAGGGTGAAGTTCGAGTAGTCCACCATCTGCACCGCGTGCGGGACGTTGCGCTCCACCGCGCGGCGCAGGCAATAACCGACACCCGCCGAGACGTTGCCCACCCACGCCGCCATCACGCGCGCAACGCAGCCCGCGCCAATCAGCTGATCGAACAGAATGTCGGAAATCGGCCCCACCAGGGTGAGGTTGCAGCGGCCCTGGCGGATCAGCTCGTGCCCCGCGGCAAACGGGATCATCTGTTCGAGGTGCGCGCCCATCAGCACCATCGCGCCCGAAGGCACGTGCTCGGCGATGGCCTGCTGCATGCGGACGAGTTTGGACGACGCGGCCATTGTCGTTAACAGCGCCCCGCCGGCATTTTCTTTCCTCCCAGCCTCAACGGCCGCGCCAAGCGGGCGCGCGCTTTTCCAGAAACGCGTGAATGCCTTCCTGCGCGTCCTCAGTTTTCATCAGCTCGTCGAGATAGAAGCGTTCGACCGCTTCGAGCTCCGCCTCAAACTCCGCGTGGCGGTTGCGCCGCAGGGCGCGGCGGCTGAGCCGCAACACAACAGGACTCAGCCCGTGGAGCTCTGCCAGCAGCGCATCCACCGACTGTGCCAGCGCATCATCGGCCACCACGCGCGTGACCAAACCCAGCTCGCGCGCTTCCCGCGCGCAAACCGTGCGGCCGGTGAGAATCAGATCGAGCGCCGCGCGCAAGCCCACCAGCGCGGGCAGCGTCACCAGCGCCACCGGCGGAAAGCATCCCAGCTTGATCTCCGGCTGGCCGAAGCTCGCCGACGCCGTGGCCAGAACGAAATCGCAGAAGGCGGCCAGCTCCATGCCGCCGCCCAAGCAGTGGCCGTGCACGGCGGCGATGGTGAGACAGTCCGCGCGACCGAGCAGCCGGAAGACCTCGTGAAACGCGGCGAGCATTCCGGCCACGCGTTCGGGCGCGTGGTCGCGCACTTCGGCGCCCGCGCAAAACGCCTTCGGCCCGGCTCCCCGGAAGACGATGAAATCGCATTCGGCGGTCAGCGGGGTGAGCACGCGCGCAAGCGAGGTCATCATGGAGATGTCAAGAATGTTGAGGGGCGGGCGGTCGAGTGTCACCCAGGCCGTGCGGCCTTCGGCATGCAGGCGGATGGTGTCGCACTCGCTCATCTGCCCGTCCAGAAGCGGTCCGGATCGAGCTCGCGCATCACGGCCAGCTCGGCATTGCCGGGCGCCGGGGTTTCGAGCAGGTCGTCAGCAACCCGCAGCATCCAACCCGTCTTGCTGAGCACCTCTTCGACGCCCACGCCGGGATGCACCGAGGCCAGGCAAGCCTCGCCGTCGCTGGTGAAGCGGAGCACGCCAAGCGTCGTAATGACCGCGGAAGGACCCGAGCGCGGCGGCAGTCCCTGCAGGCGCCGCCAGGTATCGCCCGAGCCGAAGCCCGGCGAGGTGACGTGGCTGACGCTCTCGACCATGCGCGTGCGGTCGTGTTCGAGCAGCACCACGGTGCGCTGCGCGAGGCAGGCGATGTCGCAAGCTCCGCCGGAGCCCGGCAAGCGGACAGTTTGTCCAGCGCGGTGTCCCCAGGTGGAGTTCAGGTTACCGAAACGGTCCACCTCCGCCGCGCCCAGAAAGCCGACGTGCACGCGGCCCTGCTGCAACAGCGCCATGACATCGAGCATCTGGGCGCACTGCGTGGCGCCGCGGAGGTTGGGCGGGTCAGCCATGGTGTAGAGCAGCTCCGGCGCGGGCGTCTCCCGGATGACTCCGTTTTCGTACAGGCCAATGGCGGCGGGGGCGTGGAGACGCTTGGCCACCAGAAACGCGAGCAGCGGCAGCCGCATACCGACGAAAACCATCTCCGCGTCGCGGACCTCGCGGGCTGCCGCGGCGACCATCAGCTCGCCCAGCGTGTAGCCGCGGGCGGGAGCTTCGGTTTGGGCGCGGAACGCCATGGTCTGTGGACGCGCTACTGCATCGTTCCTTTGGCGGCAATCCAGTCGGGCTCGTTCGCCTGGATCTCGTGCACCAGCTTCACGTCCTCGGGCTGGGGCAGCATCCCGCGGACGTGCTCTTCGTACTCGCGCGGGGAGAGCAGCTCTCCCGTGACGCTGTAGGGCTGCCCGGCGAACTCGCCGATGCGGCGGTTGAACTTCAGGTCCGGCACGTAGAGCGGAGTCTGGCCGGCCGGAACGTATTTGTTGATCTGCTCGATCAGCTTCTGGCACTCGAGGTGATAGAGGTAGCGGCTGTGCTCGTTCATGTGCTCGAGATCCGCCTCCTGCTTGGCTTGCGGCTCGTCGTAGCGGCCCTTCAGTCCCCAGACATAGAACCAGTGCGCCGAGCTCGAGCGATCCACGCCGAACAGGTCGCAGCTCACCGGCACCCACTTGTTGACGAACTTCTGGACAATGGGCAGCGGCATTACTCCCGCGCGGACGATGCGCTTGACGCCGTCCTGGCCGGTGCCCAGGTGGAAGGACTCCTCGCGCAGCATAGGGATCATCGACTGGGCCAAGGGCGCAAAGCCCGAATAGCTGAGCATGGTGAGCTGAAACTTGCCGTCGCGGTCCACGAAGTCGGTGTAGGTGAAAAAATCGAGCCAGTTGTTGACGTCCTGGTTGAAGGCGCCCAGCAGGCGCTTCTGCTCAAAGGCGCGCCGCTCGAGCATCTTCTGCGCTTCCACGCGGCCGCTGTAGCCGAAGCAGTTCACCAGCAGGTGGCACATCTGCCAGCCGTGGCGCATCTCCTCGGTCACCACGCGGCACAGCGATGCCCGGTCGTGTTCCGACGGCGCGGACTCAAACAACCGGCGCTGCTGCTCGACCGAGGCAAACTCGGTGTCGCCCTGGTACACGATCAAATTGAGCAAGGCATCGCGGATGCGCTGGTCGGGGATCTGGATCACCTTTTCCCACTTGGGCCGGCCCTTGAAAGCACCAAATTCGATTTCGTTCGAGCGCGTGGGGCCGAACTTAGCGTCAAACTTGTAGTTGACGATCTCCGGGTAGTCCACGCCGATATCTTTTTGCCAGCCGCGGAACAGGTCCACCCAGTCGTCAAAGGTCGCGATGCGTCGAGCGGGCATGATGGCTGATCCTCCCGGTTATCCGCTTCTTGTCTTTGAGAGCTTGTCATTCCAAGGAGTCCCGGCCTGGCCGGGACGACGAGGAATATGCTGTTTTCCTGCCATCGCGACAAGAAGCAGATTCTCCGATTTGCGGAGTCCGAGGGACTCCATCGGAGTCCCGACGTCGGACCTCGCTGCGCTCGGATTGACAATCAAAAGATTTTTCAACAAGCTGCCGAACTTTTTCACGGCCTTTTTAGCGACCGCGGAAGCGCGGCGCGCGCTTTTCGAAAAACGCGTTCAGTCCCTCGGCGCAATCCTCGGAAAGGAAACATTTCACCTGCTGGCTGATTTCGGCATCGAGCGCGCGCACCAGCTCGGCGCGGCAGGCGCCGAACAGCGTCCGCTTGACCGCGCGGAGCGCCAGCGGCGGCGCCGCGGCCAAGCGCGCCGCCAGCGCGCGAGTCTCCCCGGCCAGGCGGTCGTGTGGCACCACGCGGTTGACGACACCGATGCGCTCGGCTTCCGCGGCCGCAATCATCTCGCCCGTGTAGAACATTTCCGCCGCGCGCGCCGCGCCCACCAAGCGCGGCAGCAGCCAGGTGCCGCCGAAATCCGGAAACAGGCCCACCTTGGCGAAGTTCTGCCCGAAGCTGGCCTGATCGGAGGCGATGCGAAGATCGCACGCCAGCGCGAGGTTCATCCCCGCGCCGGCGGCAGGACCGTTGACCGCGGCGAGCACGGGCTTGGTCATATCGGCGATGGCCAGCACGGCTTCGTTCCCTGCGCGCAAGAGACCCTCGAGTTCATGGCCAGCATCACGCGTCCGCGCGTCGCGCAGCAGGGCCAGGTCGCCGCCCGCGCAAAACGCCCGCCCTGCTCCGGTCAGCACGACGCAGCGCACGCCGGTATCCGCGCCGGCGCGGCGGAGCGCCTCCACAAGAGCGGCAGCCAACTCCACGTTCAACGCGTTCAGCCGGTCGGGCCGGTTGAGCGTAAGGGCTACGACATCGCCTTCGCGCGCCTCGAGCACCAGCGCTCCCGAAGCGGGTTGTGCAGCGTTGGCCAACGTCCTCCTCGCTCGCCGCCTAGTCCTTCAGACGCCTGAGCACGCCCGCGAGCAGGCGGAAATACCGCAGCTTCGGCCCGCGGCCGACAGCGTTCTGCCCGCTGGTCGAAGGCAGCACAAACACCTGCGCGCCATACAGGCGCTCCTTCTGCAAGCCGAGCTTGCACCGGCGCTGGGCAAACTTCTCAAACGCCAGCTTGCCGTTGAACGCGATGACGCGCGGCGCGAACTCCTCCAGCTTCCGCGCCAGCAAGACACGCCCTTCGGCGAATTCCTGCCGATGGATCTCCTCCATGCCGCGCGTGGGGCGCTTGACCAGGTCGGTCAGGCCGATGCCGAACTCGATGACGCGTTTGTCGTCGCGGTACTCGAGCAACTCGGGCACCACGCCCGAGTCGTACAGCAGCGTCCAGAACAGGTTGGCGCGCCCCGCGTAGTAGTGGCCCAGACGCGCCGAGCGCTCGCCGGGGTTGCAGCCGACGATCACCAGCTTCATTCCGCGTCGCAGATAGTCAGGCAGCGTGCGCATCTATGCCAGGTTCACCCAGACGCTCTTCACCTGCGTGTAATGCTCGACGGCGTGCAGGCTCAGCTCACGCCCGTAGCCGCTCATCTTGTATCCGCCGAAGGCAGCCGCCGGGTCGTAGTTGTTGTAGGTATTAATCCACACCGTTCCGGCCTGGAGCTTGCGGGCCACGCGGTGCGCTTTGGCAATGTCGCGGGTCCAGACGGCCGAGGCCAGCCCGTAGGGAGTGTCGTTGGCCAGGCGCACGGCCTCGTCCAAGTCGGCGAACTCGATCGCAGCCAGGACCGGGCCAAAGATCTCCTCGCGAGCGATGGTCATATCGTTGCGCACGCCATCGAAGACGGTCGGCTGCACGAAGAAGCCCTTGCCGTTGCCCACGCTCGCACGCTCGCCGCCGGCCACTAGCTTCGCGCCCTCGGCCTTGCCCTTCTCGATGTAGCCCAGCACGGTCTGCATCTGGCGCTCGCTGACCAGCGCCCCGAAGCGCGTCTTGGGGTCAAGGGGATCGCCGGGCTGGACCTTTTTCGTGCGGTCCACCAGCTTCTGCAAAAAGTCGTCGTGGATTTTCTTGTCCACAAACAGGCGCGAGCCCGCCGCGCAGACTTCGCCTTTGCCGTAGAAGATGCCGATGGTGGCGCCACGCACGGCAGCGTCCAGGTCAGCGTCGGCGAAAATGATGTTGGGCGATTTGCCGCCCAGCTCCAGGGTCACGTGCTTGAGCGTGTCTGCCGAATCGCGGAGTATTTCCTGCCCCGTGCGCGTCTCGCCGGTAATGGCGACCTTGGCCACGCCGGGGTGGCGCACCAGGGCTTTGCCCAGGGTCGCGCCGGGCCCGGTGAGGACGTTGACCACGCCGTCGGGCACGCCGGCTTCCTGGCAGATTTCGGCGAAGCGCAGCGCGGTCAGCGGAGTCCAACTGGCCGGCTTGAGAACGACCGTATTGCCGGCGGCCAGCGCCGGAGCCAGCTTCCACGAGGCCAGCAGCAGCGGGAAATTCCACGGCACAATCGCCGCAACGACGCCCAGCGGCTCACGCAGCGTGTAGTGCAGGAACGGGCCGCGCACCGGCACGGTCTCGCCGTGGATCTTGGTCGCCCAGCCAGCGTAGTAGCGGAAAACCTCGGCGGTCATGGGCATGTCAATCTGACGCGACTCGAAGATGGGCTTGCCGTTGTCGAGCGTCTCAAGCGTGCCGAGCTCTTCGTTGTGTTGGTCGATCAGATCGCCGATCTTCCAGAGAATTTTGGCGCGGTCCGCCGCGCTCATCTCCGGCCACGGGCCGGACTCAAACGCCTTGCGCGCGGCCTGAACCGCGGCGTCGGCGTCGCGCTCATCGCCCTGGGCCACTGCGGTGAGTGTTTCGCCGGTGGCAGGATTGATGGTGGGAAACGTCTTGCCCGAGGCGGCGTCCACCCACTTGCCGCCGATGAACAGCTTTCCCGGCTTTACCTGAACCTGGGGTGCTGTAGCCATTGGAATCCTCGGCCTTTCTTTAATGCTTCAAAAGCCCCGCGCCCGAAGCCGCGCAGGTCGCGCGTGCGCGACGCGCGTCACTTTCCTTTGAACTGCGGCTGGCGCTTCTCAACGTACGCCGATAAGCCCTCCTTGGCGTCTTCGCTGGTGAACAGCAACTGCTGCAACTCCCGCTCGATGCCCAGCGCCTCCGCGAAGGGTACCTCCGATCCGGTGACGACGGCGCGCTTGATGCGCCCCACAGCGCGCGAGGCTTTGTTCGGCGGGCAAAACTGGCGCGCGTAGGCCATCACGTCGTCCCAGAAAGTGTTGCGGTCGTAGATGTAGTGGATCAGGCCGAACTCCAGAGCCTCTTCGAAGCTGAACGTGCGGCCGGTGGCCATCAGCTCGAGCGCGCGCGCGCCGCCGATCACCCGCGAGAGCCGCTGCGTGCCGCCCGTGCCCGGCAGCACGCCGAGGTTGACCTCGGGCAGACCGATCTTGCCGGCCTCCTGCTTGGCGATGCGGATGTCACAGGCCAGCGCAATCTCCAATCCCCCGCCGACGGTGTGGCCGTTGAGCGCCGCAATCACCAGCTTCGGCGTCTGCTCGAGCCGGCTGAGCGTTTCGTTGGCATGCAGGCAGAAGTAGTATTTAAACTGCGGATCCGCCTTCGCCAGCATCGGGATGCTCGCGCCGGCCGAAAAGAATTTCTCGCCCGCGCCGCGCAGGACCATCACGTGGGCGCTTTCGTCCATGCGCGCGCGCAGGATGGCCGCGTCGAGCTGCTGCATCATCTCGTAGGTGTAGGTATTGGCGGGCGGGTCGTCCAGTCCCAGGATGGCCACGCCGTTGTCCACCTGGTAGTGCACCAGCTCTTTTTGCTCGACTGCCTGCGTGGTCGCCATTGCTTTCCTCCCTCACTTGAACATGCAAACTCGAAAACTAACCCGCCACCCGGGCCGCTTGGCGGAGCGCGCGCCGGCCCAGCACCGCCGGGCGCGGCGGGCGGCCGCCATGCCCGTTCGATACGCCGGCCAGGAAGATGCCGGCCAGGGTCTCGGCCAACCGATCCGCGTGCGGGTCCACGCGGGGGTTATGCCATTTATAGATCCAATTCATCATACCGAACAAGCTGAGCACGGCCACGCGCGGGTTGATGCGACGCACGCGCCCGGTCTTGCGCAGGGCGTCAAAGATGCCCCGCGCCCGCTCGTAATACCGCCGTTTGATCTCCACCACCTCCCGGCGGTAGGGGTCCTCGAGCGCCTCGTCCTCGTGCGCAAGAACCTTCATCTCCATGGGGTGGCGCAGGAAGTAATCGATGTGGTTCGCGACGAGGAGGCGCAGGCGCTCTTCGGGGTCTCCCGCCCCGGCCAAGCGCCGCTCGAGGCGCTTGAGGATGCTCGTGAAGGCATGGATTTGAATGAGATAGAGCAGCTTCTGCTTGCTCTCAAAGTAGTAGTACAGGCCGGAAAGCGAAACGCCGCTCGAGCGGCTGATGTCGCGGATGGAGGCGCCTTCGTAACCTTTTTCGGAAAACACACGGACGGCGTGCCGCAGGATATGCTGCAGCTTGGCGTGGGAATCCCGCTGGTTGTTGGTCGCCGGTCGAGGCACAGCAATTATGTCGAACGTTCGTTCGACAAAATAGCGTTTTCCGCGGGCCTTGTCAAGGGCTTTTCCGCTCTTTGTCAAAGCTCTTTTCCGCTCCTTGGCCCCCTGCCCTGCCCCGGGCACAAGATTCGAGGTTCGCGGGGCGTGTTCGCCCAGCGGGTCGCGGCGGGGCGGCTGAAACTTCTGCACCCTCGACCGCAGCTCCGGCATCGAATCAGCGAGCGCGCATTATGCCCGGTTGTGCTACTCTCTCAGACGGTTCAGGCATGCAAGCCGTGGCTGAGTCGAACGGTCCATACGGCATGAATTCTTCCGATTCCAAACCGGCCGCCTCTGCTGTCGCCCGGGACAACGAAGCCGGCCTGGTAGCGGCCGCCAAGGCGGGCAACGTCGGGGCTTTTGAAGAACTGGTGAGCCGCTACGAGCGCAAGGTGTTCCGCCTGGCGCAAAATATCACCCAGAATCGCGAAGACGCCGAAGACGTGATGCAGGACGCCTTCCTAAAATCCTTCGAGCACTTGGACGACTTCCAGGGCGACTCGCGGTTCTACACCTGGCTGGTGCGCATCACCGTGAATGAAGCGCTGATGAAGCTGCGCAAGCGCCGGCCCAATCAGGTGTCGCTCGATGCTCCTGTGGAGACCGCAGACGACCTGCTGCCGCGCGAGATCAAAGACTGGGGCCCCACGCCAGAGCAGCGCTACGGTCAGACCGAACTGAGCGAGATTCTCTCCGGCGTCATCAGCCAGCTCGACCCGGCCTATCGCATCGTGTTCCTGTTGCGGGACGTCGAAGAACTCTCCACCGAAGAAACCGCGCAAATGCTGGGGTTATCCGTCGCCGCGGTGAAGTCGCGCCTGCTCCGCGCCCGTTTAAAGCTGCGCCAGAAACTGAGCAGGTATTTTCTTGGGAGACCAAATTGAAGTGTCGAGGAGTCATTCTCGAGCTCTCGAGCTACCTTGACGGCGAGCTCGACGCGCGTGCCCGCTCGGACCTGGAGCGCCACCTGGAGCACTGCGAGGATTGCCGGCTGGTGGTGGACACGACCCGGAAGACCATCCAGATCTTCTGCAACTCAGAACCTGTGCCCCTGCCCAGCGACGTCCGCGAGCGCCTGCACGTAGCGCTGGAAAAGCGTTTGGGCCGCCGCCACTCTTGAGCCCCCGCAGTTTCTTCATCGGAGCGCAGACGGCTTACGCCCCGCGAGCGATTTGTCCTTCTGCGCCTCACCCGCAGTGTTCCCACAGCGGGACCCGCCGGCCGACTTGCCGCTGCCCGGCCAGCTCGTAAACCCGCGCCGCAACAGCCACATCCCAGATGGCAATCCCATTGGACTTGAACAGCGTAATCGCGCCGGCGGCCGCGCGTCCCGGGGCTCGGCCAGCGACAATCTCGGCCAATTCGCACACCGCGGCCCAGCGCGACGCGTCGGTGCCAAACGCTTGGATGAGGTCGCCCGCCTCCAGTTTGGACTGCTCGAGCGAGTCCACCGCGATGCGCTCGGCGCGGCCTACCGCCTCGTCGTCGAGCTCGCGTTTCTGCGGGAAATTGGCGCCGATGGCGTTGACGTGCGTTCCCGTCGCGAGCCACTGGCCCAGCACGACCGGCTTCGAAGCCGTTGTCGCCGCCACGACGATATCGGCATCGCGCACAGCCTGTTCAGCGGAGCCAGCCGGGGTAACCGGCAGGCCCAGCCGCGCGCTCATTTCCTTGCAGAACTCCGCGCGGCGTTCCGGGTTGCGCCCGAAAGCCCGGACGGATTCGATCCGGCGAACGGCGACAATGGCTTCGAGCTGCGTGCGCGCCTGCAAGCCCGTGCCCACGATGCCGATAGTTCGCGCGTCGGGCCGCGACATGTATTTCGCGGCCACCCCGCTGGCCGCTCCGGTGCGCATCTGCCCCAGATAGTCCGCCTCGAACAGAGCCAGCAGTTGGCCGTTCTTCGCGCTGTAGAGCGGCGCGAGAAAGCGCACCGCGCCGCGCACGCTGGTATAGATCTTCATGCCCATGTACCCGCTCGCGGTGTCCGCTGCGGCCATGTAGTGCAGGAAGGACTTCTCCGGCACTTCAATCCGCCGGCGCGGGTGCACTATGCCTTCCCCGGAGGCTTGCCGCCGGAAGGCTTGTTCCACCGCGTCAAGCGCCAACGGCATCGTCAGCAGGCTTCGCACATCGGCTTCGTTGAGCAAGAGAGTCATAAGGCAGCCTCCCATTCCGGCGTCTGCTAAAAGTTGATGCGGAAGCGCAGCACGCGCCCGCCGTCTGAGTCGAGCACGAGCAGTTCGCCGCGCGCGCTGACGGCAAGGTCGCGCGGAGCCGCCCCGGGCGATGCCAGGCGGCCACCCAGGTCGTCGCTGAGTTTGTGGTGCCCGTCGAGTGTCCAGACATGTACCCGCCGGCTCACCCCGTCGTCTGCAAAGACATACTTCTCCGAAACAGCGATGTGGGCAAGCGCACCGATCGAGTCAGGCGCCGTTTCGCTTTTGCCCCAAGCAGAGACCAACTCACCTTCGCGGGTGAACTTCTGAATGCGCATTCCTCGAGCGTCCACAACGTAGAGGAAGCCATCCGGCCCCACCGCAGCGTCCACGGGAAAGGCATATTCGCCCGGGGTCTCCCCGGGCGCGTCCCACGCCTTTACCAGCCGGCCGCGCGGGTTGAACTTCTGAATGCGATGCAGCCCGGGATCTACAACGAACACATTGCCGTCGTCGTCCACCGTCACGCCCAAGGGTTCCTTTCGCCCGCCACTGTGAGTGCAGCGGATTTGGCGCAGGCGCGTCCCATCAGGATAGAAGATGAAAACACTGCTGCGCGCCGGGTCTGCGACATAGATCGCGCCGCCGCGATCCACGGCGATGTCATCGGGGGATTCCAGCCCGGCATCCTGAAAGGATAGAAGGGGGTGGCCGACCGGGTCGAATTTATGGATGAAGCGGCTCCCCTCGTCGGCGATATAGATATTGCCAACGGCATCGGTCGCGAGGCTGACGGGCCGGGAAAGCTGCCCCGGTCCTTCGCCCTTGACTCCCCATTCGCCCAGGTACTCGAACGGCGGCGGAGGCGGAGAGGGCTTCGGCGGCGGCTCGGGCTGCAGCTTGCAGGCGGCGCCCGGTACGAGCACAGCAAGCAGGCCGGCAAGCATTAGAATGGACTGGAGGCGCATTCCCTTCCGGAACTCTTATCGCAGCGACGCCGTAGGCGCAACAAATCTTACAGGATTTCGTTCCGCGTTGTCTCGAAAGCTCCTCGGCAAGCCAACTCATTACGTCTAACCGCCATGCTCCAACAATCAGAGTACTTATGTTATGAATAAAAGCATGAGTCTCCGGCCGGCGCATCCTCAACCCGAGATTATCGAAGCTTACCGGAACTATGTCCCGTCGTGTAATGTTAAGCGAATTGTCAAAACGCTCTTGCGCTACGTGCCCCCCGAATACCTGCTCGGACTTCGCAGCATTGTTCTCACCAATTCTTCCGGCCTATCTCGCAACCGGCGCCGTAGGAAAACCTGGAGCCGCCATCACAAGGTCCGAATCGCAGAGTCCTGGGAAATTACACACATGCGACGCGGGATTTGGCGGCCAGCATACACATCCTGGTGGACAATGTCGTTGATAGTTTTCCGTGATTTGCTCTGTACGTTGCGCCACTTCGGAACATGTTTTTCGCCGATGTTCTGTATCACGAAGTGGGCCACCACATTCACGCGACACGGCGTCCCGAGTATCGCGATAAAGAAGATGTGGCGGAAGCCTGGAGCGCCAAACTCTCCAGGGGCTTCTTTCAGAGCCGATATTGGTACTTATTTCCAGTTGTCCTTCCTCTCGGTCTTGTCATCAACCTCGGAAAAGATGCAGTGAAATTGGGTCGAAAGCTGCGGCATTGGCTCGGCAGCAGAAGGTAGCCGTATGGTCGATCATTCGCTGCCGCTCAAGCAATGCTTGGCGAAGATGCCGAAAATCAGGCGGCCGTTCGGCGTCGACGCGTCCACACCCTCGTGGAGGCTCACGAACTCGCTCCCCAGCGCGTCGAACTCGCACAGCGCGTTCACGAGCTGGCGCAGGCTGGGGTCAAAGGCGGTCGTAGCGGTAGAAACGCATACGGGATCGGAGAGTGGGGTGGGTCAGAAACGGAGGGGGCTATTGCTTACCCCGCCAACGCATTGCGTCCAGCGGAAGGGCGGTGTAGACTTTGTTCGTGGGTGTGATTCGCAAAATCGTCGCGGCCCTTGCGTGCGTGCTCTTGCTCGGCGCGCCGGTTCTGGCATGTTTGGCGCCGGGTGAACCGCTTTCGCCCGCCGAAAAGGAATGCTGCAAGGAGATGGCGGGCGAATGCGGCCGCGCGGATATGCCCACTTCGCATTCCTGCTGCAAGCCTGTGGTCCGGCCGCAGCACGCTTTGATTTCGAAAACAGACTTTTTCGCAGCGCTGCACCCGGCGGTGGTTTTCGAGCTTCCGAGCGGGCATGTGGCGGCTGCGAATCCGCCCAGCGCACCGTGGTTCCTGCTTGCAGACCTCCACGGCCCACCTGAGTCGCTCTCTGCCCTGCTGCCCGTCCTGAGAATCTAATCGCCTTCCGCTTTCCACAATGACGCCTTTGTGCGTCTGCGCAAGGGTGTTTCTTGAAGGAGCAGCGATGATCGTCGCACGTCTATTGGTTTTTGTGTTTGCCGCCGCGACGGTCATTCACCCCAGCAGCGGAGCAAAAAGAACCGCAAAGAGGAAGGAAACCCAACATGGAAAGCAGGAGGCAGCCAATGCCGGCCAGCATGCAGAAGACAGAAGGAAATGAAAACCATCTCTCCTCGGGCTCCCGCGTCTGCCTTCTTGTATTTCTCTTGCTTTTGCACGCCGCGGCAGCAGCCGCGCAGGAACCCTCCAAGGAGCCGAAGAGCGGCGCACAAGCGGAAGCCACAGTGCCGCAGGCGCCAGCCACTCCGCTGGCGCAATTGGTGGAGGAAGCCGACCGAAACAACCCGCAGATCCTGGCGGCAGGCCACGCCTGGAAAGCCTCCACGCAAATCGCAGCGCAGGTTTCGACCCTGCCCGATCCCCAAGTTGTGGTGCAACACCTCAGCGTCGGCAGCCCGCGGCCGTTCGCCGGGTATAGCAACAGCGATTTCGCTTACATCGGGATCGGAGTGTCGCAGGAGCTGCCTTACCCGGGAAAACTGCGCCTGCGGGGCGAACTAGCCGACCGGGAGGCGGCGGCCGCTCGCGAACGCGCCGACGCGGTCCGGCGTTCGGTGATCGAGCAGTTGAAAACAGCTTATTTTCGCCTTGCCTACCTTCAGCAAACGCTGGCTATCCTCGAGCGCAACGACAAACTGCTCGAGCAGATCGAGAAGATCGCCGAAGCCCGGTATCGCGTGGGCAAGGGCAACCAACAGGACCCGCTGAAAGCGCAGTTGCAACGAACGAAGCTCCTGCGCGAGGTCGCCATGCACCACCAAGAGATGTGGCAGGCACAAGCGCGGCTCAAGCAGATTCTCAACCGCGCGCCGGATTCTCCCGATCTAACCACCGAAGAACTGAGCGAAACGCCGCTTCCCTATTCGTCGGACGAACTGTTGGCCCGCGCGCGCGCGGCCAGCCCCGAGGTGAGAATGGAAGCCGAGATGGTCCGGCGGCAAGGCTTGCAAGTCGAACTGGCCCGCAAGGACTTTTATCCGGATTTCAATCTCCAGTACATGTGGCAGCACACCTCTTCGAACTTCCGCGACTACTACATGCTCACGCTCGGTATGCGGATTCCCATTCACCGGCGCCGCAAGCAGGAACCCGAGTTGGCCCAGGCTCAGGAAGAGCTGAACCGTTCGCGGCGCGAGTATGAGGCCCAGGTGCAGCAGGCTTATTTCGATGTCCGCGACCAATTGCTGGCGGCGCAGGCCGCGACGGAATTGCTCAAGATCTATCGAGAAGGGCTCATCCCCCAGGCGACGGCGACGTTTCAGGCGGGCTTGGCCGCCTACCAATCCAATCGCGAAGACTTCGAGACGCTGCTCAACTCGTTTCTCGACGTGTTGAACCTCGACACCGATTACTGGCGGACCTTGGCCGACCACGAGACCGCCCTTGCGCGGATCGAGAAACGGACCGGAGTGACGCTGGCAGCAAGCAAGGACGCGACACCGTAAAAGGAGCTGGATCGAAGAGCGAACGAGGAGCAATCCCATGAAGAGTTATCGCAACGCGTTTCTGGCGGCGTTGGCCGTAAACGTGGCACTCGCCGCCGGTGTTCTCACTTTGTGGTGGTATGGCGGGAAGCGGCACGTACCGCGAACCGAAGGAGCTCAACCCCAAGCCGCCACCGGGCCCGCCGCCGGCAGCGGGACAGCAACGGCTCCGGCCGCCCCGGCCGAAGCGCCGCTGGTGCCAATCCAACTCACACCGCAACGCCTGCAGAGCATTGGCGTAACGACCGGCGAAGCCAAGTACAAGGTGGTGCACAAGGAGATCCGCACGGTGGGAAATGTCGAAGCGGATGAGCGCCGCCTTTCTTATATTCAGATTCGCTTTCCCGGCTGGATACAAAAGGTCTTTGCCAATTCCACTTTTCAATTCATCCGCAAAGGGCAGCCGCTCTTCACCATCTACAGTCCGGACCTGGTCACCACAGAAAAAGAGTATTTACTGGCGCGCCAAAACCGGAAGCTGCTGGCGCAGAGCTCGCTTCCCGGGGTGGCCGGGGGCGCTGCATCGCTGTTCGACGCCGCCCGGGAGCGCTTGAAGCAGTGGGAGGTGCCGGCAAGCGAAATCGCGCAGCTTGAGGCCACGGGCCAAGTACGCGAACACCTGACCATCAATTCGCCGGTCTCCGGCTACGTCACCGAACGCAACGCACTGCCCAACATGTACGTCCAGCCGGAGACGCGACTGTACGCCGTGGCCGATCTTTCCACGGTTTGGGTTTACGCGGCGGTGTTTCAGAACGAACTCGGCGCACTGAAGCTCGGCAGTCCGGCAAGCCTCACCGTGGACAGCTACCCGGGCCGCACCTTTGCCGGGCGCGTGGATTTCATCTTGCCGCAGGTGGATGCGACTACGCGCACGGTGCGTGTGCGGCTGGTCTTCGCCAACCCGGGCTTGAAGCTGCTTCCGGGCATGTTCGTGAACGTCCGCTTGCAGATTCCAATGGGCCGGCAAATGGTGATCCCGGCGGCGAGCGTATTCCAGTCCGGCACGCGTCAGATCGCCTTCGTGGACCGCGGGAACGGGTATCTCGAGCCGCGCGAGATCGAGACGGGCTCGCGCGTCGAGGACGAATTCATCGTTCTGAAAGGATTGCAGCCGGGGGAGAGAATCATCACCTCGGCCAACTTCCTGATCGACTCCGAAAGCCAACTCCAGGCGGCCATGGGCTCGTTTGTTCCGCCGCCGCCGGGAGCCGGGGCCGCGGCCTCGATGAACGCCCCCCAAAACGCCGCGGCGGCCGCAATCGAGTTCACGAGCGAGCCGTCGCCTCCGCGCAAGGGAAACAACACGTTTCGCGTGAAGCTGACGGGCGCGGGCGGGGCGCCACTCACCGGCGCCGAGGTTACAGTGACTTTGTTCATGCCCGCCATGCCGGCGATGGGAATGGCGGCCATGCGAACCGTTGTGACACTGAGTGAAAAAGAGGGTGGAATCTACGAAGGTAGCGGCGAACTGCCGACCGGCGGAACCTGGCAGGTGACCATCGTGGCCCATCGCAACGGCCAGACGATCGCGAACAAGCAGTTCACCGTGGACGCCTCCGGAGGGATGTAAGGTGATCGCGCGCTGGATTGATTGGTGCGCCCACAACCGCTTCCTGGTTTTCCTCGGAGTGTTCCTGGTGGTGCTGGGCGGGATTTGGTCGCTGGGCCGCATCCCGCTCGACGCCTTGCCGGATATCTCCGACGTGCAGGTGATCGTGCACACCGAATGGGCGGGCGAGCCGCCGAACCTCATCGAGGACCAGGTGACCTACCCCATCGTCACCGCGCTGCTGGCAGCGCCGCACGTGAAGGCGGTGCGCGCGCAGACCATGTTCGGCGACTCCTACGTCTACGTCATCTTCGAAGACGGAACCGATCTCTATTGGGCGCGTTCGCGCGTTCTGGAGTATCTCCAGCAGATCTCGGGCCGCCTGGCGTCGAGCGTCCACCCCGTGATTGGTCCGGACGCCACTGGAGCGGGATGGATCTATGAGTACGTGCTGCTTGACCGTAGCCACCGTCACAGCCTGGCCGAACTGCGGAGCCTCCAAGACTGGTACCTGCGCTACCAACTCGAAACGGTTCCCGGCGTGGCCGAGGTGGCCAGCATCGGCGGATTCGTGCGGCAGTACCAGGTGCGCCTGGACCCCAACAAGCTGCTCGCCTACAACGTCTCTCTCGCCACCGTGATCGACCGGGTCCGCGCCAGTACCAACGAAGTCGGCGGTCGTTTGCTGGAGTTGGGCGGCGCGGAGTACATGATCCGTGGCCTGGGCTACCTTCGCTCGCTCAGCGATCTGGAAAACGTGCCTGTGGCCACCAAAAACGGCACGGCAGTGATGGTGCGAGACCTGGGCACGGTGACATTCGGCCCGGACATCCGCCGCGGAGTGGCGGAATGGCAGGGCGAGGGCGAAAGCGTCGCCGGCATCGTGGTGATGCGCGATGGAATGAACGCGCTGAACGTCATCAACGGCGTGAAACGCAAGCTTGCGGAGATCGGGCCCTCACTGCCGCCGGGCGTGGAGGTGGCCGCCGGCTACGACCGCTCCGGCCTCATCCAGGCATCCATCGAGACGCTCCAACGCGACCTGCTCGAAGAGGCCATCATCGTCAGCCTGGTCATCATTGCTTTTCTTTTTCACTTCCGGTCGGCGCTGATTCCCATCATCACTCTGCCCATCGCGCTGCTGGCCACCTTCCTGGCGATGTACTACCTGCGCGTCAGCTCGAACATCATGTCGCTGGGCGGCCTGGCACTGGCCATCGGGGTGTTGGTGGATGCGGCCATCGTCATGGTGGAAAACGGCTACCGGCACCTGTCCGAACGCGGAGCGGCCGCTCCCGCCACGTCCGCTGGGGGCGACCCGCCCCAGGGCATCGCCGCCGTGGCAGCGGAACCGGCGGTGACGGAGCTGGAAAGGCGCCGCATCCTGCTCAACGCGGCCAAGCAGGTTGGCCCGGCAATTTTCTTCTCGCTGCTGATCATCGTGGTCTCGTTCTTGCCGGTGTTTCTTCTGGAAGCGCAAGAAGGGCGGATGTTTCGCCCTCTGGCATGGACCAAGACCCTGGCGGTCGGCTTCTCATCGCTGCTGGCCATCACTCTGGTGCCGGTCTTGATGCTGCTGTTCATTCGCGGGCACCTGCGGCCGGAATCGGCGAATCCGTTCTCCCGCTTCACCCAGGCTTTGTACCTGCCCGTTCTTCGCCTCTGCCTGCGCTACCGCAAAACCACACTGCTCCTGAACCTGGCCTTTCTGGCCCTCACCCTGCCGCTGACGCTGCGCCTGGGAAGCCAATTCATGCCGCCGCTGTACGAGGGTTCGTCGCTGTACATGCCCACCGCGCTTCCCGGGATCTCGATTACCCAGGGCTCGCAATTGCTGCAAGAGCAGGACCGGATCATCCGCTCGTTTCCGGAGGTGGCCAGCGTCTTCGGCTCGATCGGACGCTCCGACAGCGCTACGGACAATGCGCCCCTGGACATGTACGACACCACCATCATGCTTAAACCGCGCAACCAGTGGCGCCCGGGGATGAGCTACGAGAAGCTGATCCACGAGATGGACCAGAAGCTGCAATTCCCCGGGCTTTCGAATGTGTGGACGATGCCCGTGGAGAACCGCTTGGACATGGAAATGAACAGCATCAAGACGCCCGCCGGAGGGAAGATTCAGGGGTCGAGCCACGAGGGCATCAAGCAAGTCGGCACATAGGTCCAGAAAAT
>Ga0099828_10000849_pt1 | contig 19379 bp, 15 predicted proteins | sample CZO8metaG_2_FD_79338 | JGI IMG/M metagenome (GOLD analysis project Ga0099828, IMG submission 79338) | Vadose zone soil microbial communities from the Eel River Critical Zone Observatory, Northern California, USA - CZOApr15con2H1.8 metaG | ecosystem: Environmental > Terrestrial > Soil > Vadose... | reverse complement strand
GCCCTCGATCACGCGCGTGAGCGTCCCTTTGGGCGAGACGGGCGTCCCCTCGAACATCATGTGCTCGAAGAGGTGGGCGAACCCGGTACGCCCCTTGGGCTCGAGGCGGAAGCCGATGCGGTACGCGGTGGACATCCCGAAGGTCGGCGCGGTGTGGTCCTCGGAGACCACCACCGTGAGGCCGTTCGGGAGCTTCTTCACCTCGATCGGGATCCTCCACCCCGCCGCGGGCAGGGCGGCGCCGGCCCTGGCCGGCATGAGCAGCGCGAGCGCGAGGAGACAAGAAAAACGGCGCATCGAACCTCCTGGGCGGACGTCAGGCGTTGCAGACACTACGCCCCTCGCGGCGCGCGTGTCAAAGGTCCGCGGAATCCCCCTACAGTTGCTTCAGGAAGGCGAGCAGCGCTTCTCGCTCCGGGGCCGGGAGAGCGTCGAAGCGGTCCCGGGCGGCCACGGCCTCTCCGCCGTGTAGCCGTATCGCCTCCTCGATCGACGCCGCGCGGCCGTCGTGCAGGAACTTCTCGGAGAAGCGGAGTCCCATGAGCGGCTCCGTGCGGAACTCGGAGGGACTGGCGAGTCCGAGGCAGATGTCGGCCAGCGTGGGGCCCATGTCGTGGAGCAGCAGATCGGTGTAGGCCGCCACCTCGCGGTGAGCCAGGGCCTTGACGTCGCTGTCCCCGGTCTTGAGCCGCGGCACGTGGCAGGCGGCACAGCCGGTCTTCTCGAACAGCTCGGGCCCGCGCCGCGACGCCCCCTTCAGCTTGGGCGGCGACGGCGGCGCCAGGAAGCGCACGAAGGCGTTGACGAGCGCCACGCTCTGCGCGTCCAGCTCCGGATCCGGCACCGGATCGACGCCGGCCGGGATCGGCTGGCCGGCCACGGTCTCCTCGTTCGGGACGGCAGGCACGGTTATACCGATCTCGACCGGGAAAGCCCCCTCGTTGAACTCCGCCAGCGTGGGCACCAGGGCCTTGCGCCCGAAACGTCCGAGCCGGCCGTCGAAGAAGCGGTTGGGCCGGCCCGAGATCCCGTCGTGGTTACGGTCGTCGGGATCGGCGTAGGCGAGGATCTCGGAGTCGGGCACCGCGTCGAGCAGGCCGAAGCCGAGGAGGTCCGGCGACGATCGCCGACCCTGGGCCGTGGCCTTCGCGGGAACGGGCTCCTTGTCTATCCCGAGAGCGTTCTTGAGCGCCGGCGTGACCTGCTGCTGGTAGACGAATCCCCCCAGGTCCGCCAGGGGGTCGCAGACGCCGTTGGACAAGAACGCGGTGGCGTGAACCTCCACCTCGTCGCCGACGCCGCCGGCGACTGGCTTCTCGTGGCACTCTCCGCAGGCCTTGGCGTTGAACAGCGGGCCCAGGCCGGTCTCGGGCTCGAAGACGCGGTTGAAGATGACCTTCCCCCGGTCGAACTGGTCTCGCTGGGCCGCGTCGAGGCCGGGGAGCGGTTCGCCTGGCGCCGGTGGCTTCGCGCAGGCCGCCGCGAGCACGATCGGTGCGATGGCGAACGACAGCAGCGAGCGCCTCATCGGACACTCGGCGGGGCGGGGGTCGGAAGGAGCTCGATCGACATCACGACGTTTCCTTCCGGTGCCTTCGCGTACTCGACACGGACGAGGTCGCCCTGTTTGAGCTGTGACATGCCCCCGCCGGCTGTGGCCGCCTTCACCATGGGGGCTTCCTTCCAGGAGATCTTCACGACGCGCAGCGCATAGCCCACACCGGTCACGACCTGGAGCGTCCGGGCTTGCGCGTCGACGGACCGCACGGTGGCCGTGAGCGTGGCCGACGGGAGCGGAGCCGTAGGCGTCGGCGCCGGGGAGGGCGGAGCGGCGCTCGCGGCGCCGGACAAGAACATAGAGAAGTAGAGGGTAAAGAGGGGCGCCCGGCGCCCGATGCCGCGTGTCATCCGAAACCTCCTCGAAGGCGGCCTGGCGAGCCGCCGACGACTCGGGGAGCCGTCTCGGCGTGAGGCTATATCGTCAGGCTAGCGCCGCGCCCCCGAGGCGTCAAGGATTCATGCGACTACAATGCGAGCAGTCATGAAGCTCCTCTGGTCGTACCTCAGACGCTACCGTGGGCTGCTGGCCCTGGCCCTGCTCCTGGCCACGATCAACCAGGTCTTCTCCCTGCTCGACCCGCTCATCTTCCGCTACGTGATCGACCGCTACGCGATGCGCTTTCGCCAATACACGACGGGGGAGTTCCTCTCCGGCGTGAGCCTGCTGCTGGCGGCCGCCGTGGGGGTGGCCTTCGTGTCCCGCGTGGCCAAGAACTTCCAGGACTACTTCATCAACGTCATCACGCAGCGCGTCGGGGCCGAGATCTACTCCGACGGCATCCGCCACTCGCTGGAGCTGCCCTACGCGGTGTTCGAGGACCAGCGCAGCGGCGAGACGCTCGGGAAGCTGCAGAAGGTGCGCATCGACGTGGAGAAGCTCATCGCGAGCGCCGTCAACACCGTCTTCACCACGCTCGTGGGAATCGTCTTCGTGACGATCTACGCCTTCACCGTCCACTGGGTGATCGCTCCCGTCTACTTCCTGACCGTGCCGCTGCTGGGCTGGCTCAGCTCGACCCTCTCCCGCCGAATCAAGACGGTGCAGAAGGTCATCGTCGCCGAGACCACCGCCCTCGCGGGCGCCACCACGGAATCGCTGCGGAACATCGAGCTGGTGAAGAGCATGGGTCTGGCCCAGCAGGAGGTGAGCCGTCTTAACCGCACGACCCAGCGGATCCTGGGCCTGGAGCTGAAGAAGGTGCGCTACCTGCGCAGCCTGAGCTTCATCCAGGGGACGGCGGTCAACGCGTTGCGCACGACGATCCTGTTCCTGATGCTTTACCTCATCTACGCGCAGCAGATCACGGTGGGCCAGTTCTTCTCGCTGTGGATCTACTCCTTCTTCATCTTCGGCCCGCTGCAGGAGATGGGCACCGTGATCAACCTGTACCGGGAGACGGAGGTGTCGCTGCAGAACTTCCAGCAGATCCTGGACACCCCGAAGGAGCCGCGGCCGGAGGAGCCGGTGCGCCTGCCTTCCCTGGAAGAGCTGGCCTTCGAGGACGTGACCTTCACCCATCAGATGGCCTCCCAGCCGGCGGTGCGGGACATCTCCTTCCGGATCGAACGCGGGCGGACGCTGGCCTTCGTCGGCCCTTCCGGCGCGGGCAAGACGACGCTCGTAAAGCTGCTCGTCGGCCTCTACCGGCCGCAGGCGGGGCGCATCCTCTATAACGGTGTAGACAGCCGGGAGGCGGACATGGAAGCGCTGCGCGAGCGCATCGGCTTCGTCACGCAGGAGACGCAGCTCTTCTCCGGCACCATCCGCGAGAACCTGCTCTTCGTGCGGCCGGACGCCACGGACGCCGAGTGCCTGGAGGCGCTGCGGCGAGCGGCCTGCCAGAGCCTGCTCGCGCGGGCGGCGAAGGGGCTCGACACCGTGATCGGCGAAGGAGGGATCAAGGTCTCGGGCGGCGAGCGCCAGCGCCTCTCCATCGCCCGCGCGCTGCTGCGGCGGCCCGACCTCCTCGTCTTCGACGAGGCCACCTCGTCGCTCGACTCTCTCACCGAGGAGGAGATCAGCCACACCATTCGCGACGTGGCGGAGTCCCGCGACGTGATGAGCATCCTCATCGCGCATCGCCTCTCCACGATCATGCACGCCGACCGGATCTTCGTCCTCGAGCGCGGGCAGGTGGTGGAGACGGGCCGGCACCAGGAGCTGCTGGAGCAAAGGGGCCTCTACTACGCCATGTGGCGGCAGCAGGTCGGAGAACGGCGCCCCGCCCCGGCGGTGGCGGCGCAACCGACGAGCGTGGCCGCCGTGTAATGGATGTCGCGTCGGCCGACCTTCAGCCGTTGTTCCAGCCTGGGTTGGTGGACAGACGTTCGGTGTTCGCGGTGCCGGGCTACCGATTCCGCTTGACATCCCCGCGACTCGTGCTCTAATCGATCGAGTTCTCCTGCCAGCGACGCACTTTCCAACAGGCGGCACTCACCAGTCCCTCCGTTGATGGCCGAAGCTACGCGGCTTGGGCCCAGCGGAGACCGCTCTTCCGAGATCGACCCTTTTTCATGGCCGGGCTTTGACCGTTCTCTTTCCTGAGCGGTTCTCCCTCGGCACTCGCATCACAGAAATGGAGCCTTACATGAGTACTCGAAGCATTCAGGCCCTGCTCGGCGTGTTGCTGCTTTCGGCGGCCGCGGCCGTCGCGCAGGAGCAGCCGACGGGTCCGCCCCCGGTCCTGGCCATCGGCCAGGAGGAGATCAAGCCGGGGAGCATGGGCGCCCACGACAAACAGGTCGCGTCCTACCTGGCGCTCTTCAACCGGGCGAACGTGAGGGGCTCTCGTCTGGGTCTCGTCCCCGTCTCGGGCGATGACAACCAGGTCCTATACCTGGAGGGCTACGCATCCTTCGCCGATCTCGAGGCGACGCGAAACAAGTCCGATGAGACCTTCGCCGCCTCGCCGGCGCTTCAGGCCGAGCTCGATGCCCTCGACCGGCTGACCGGGCCCATGCACGCGACGCAAAAGACGCTCATCGCCGTGTACCGTGCGGACCTGAGCTATCGGCCCCTCGGCACGGACGCGGTGGGCAAGTCGCGCTACTTCAGCGTGACCACCAACCGGATCAAGCCGGGCCGCTACACCGACTACGAGGAGTACGCGAAGCAGTTGAACCGGGCCCGGGAGAAGGCGAACCTGAACGAGCATGTGTCCGTGTATCAGGTCGTTACCGGTGCGACAACGGGAACGTTCGTGACCTTCAGCGCGAGCCGCTCGCTTTCCGAATGGGATGACTTCAGCCGCGGGATGCAGGCTCGCAACAAGGCCATCGACGAGGCACTGGGCGGCGACGTGGTGGCCAAGCAGAGGCGAGAGACGGCCGAGGCCATCTTCGCGGACAGCCGATCGAGCCTCTACGCCTTCAGCCCGAAGATCAGCCGGCCCTCGCCACAGATCGTCGCGGCGGACCCCGACTTCTGGAGCCCGAAGCCCGCGGTCAAGCTTGTGGCCATGAAGACGGAGATCAAGAAGGAGGCGAAGCAGTAAGCTCCCGCCACCCTCCCCGGCGGTCTACCCACCCGCCGGGCAGGGCGGATCGTGCATCCGCTGAGAGAAGGGATCCGTCATGGACAAGCCCAAGCGCATCAATCGCAGGTCGTTTCTCGGGCAAGCCGGCGCGGTGGTAGGAGCGGGCGCCCTCCGCAGCACCGCCTTCTCGTACGGCCGGATCCTCGGCGCGAACGATCGCATCTCGCTCGGCCACATCGGGGTGGGCCGGCGCGGCACGGAGCTGGACGGCATCGTCGCGCGGCTCAAGACGAAGAGCGTGGAGATGACCGCCGTCTGTGACCTCTGGAAGGTCAACCGGGAAGCGGCGGCGGCGCGGGCGCAAACGGCCTACGGCCGAGCGCCACGGGCGTTCCAGTACATGGAGGACTTGCTGGCGCTGAAAGATGTGGACGCGGTGCTGGTCTCGACCGCCGATTTCCAGCATGCGACCCACCTGAAGCGGGTGGCCGAGGCCGGCAAGGACTGTTACTGCGAGAAGCCGATGGCGAACGACCTGGCCGAGGCCAAGGCCGCCCGCAACGCGGTGCGGGGGACGAGCCTGATCGTCCAGGTCGGCACGCAGCACCGCAGCGAGCCCTATCCGAACGCAGTGCGGGACTTCATCAAGACGGGCGCACTGGGAGACGTCAGCAAGGTGGAGACGGTCTGGAACTATCACGGACCGCGGTGGCGCGGGCGGGAGGAAGTCAACCAGGTCCGGGAGCAGGACACCGACTGGCGTCGCTGGCTGCTCACGAAGCCCTACCGTCCGTTCGATCCGAGGATGTACTTCGAGTTCCGTCTCTACAAGGATTTCTCGAGCGGCATCCCGGACCAGTGGATGAGCCACGGCATCGACCTCGTGCACTACTTCCTGGACGACCACTTCCCGACGTCGGTGGTGGCGAGCGGCGGCGTCTTCGCCTGGAGGGACGGGCGGGAGAACCCGGACACGTTCCAGGCCCTGCTGGAGTACCCGAAGGGATTCCTCGTGAGCTATTCGACGAGCTTCGGCAACGACAGCGACAGCTTCACCCGCATCATGGGCAAGGCGGCGACGCTCATCAACATAGGCGGCGAGGGAAGCCCGCGCTGGAAGTGGGTGGAAGAGAAAGGCACCCACGAGGACGACCCGAACGTGAAGCGCGCGGAGAAGTACATCACGCTCCCCGGCGACGACCGCATCCCTCCGCCGGGCATCGGCGACGACGACACGTCGCACATGGCCAACTGGTTCGAGTGCCTGCGCAGCCGGAAGGAGCCCAATGCCACGGTCGAGCATGGGTTCGCGCATTCGGTCGCCTGCATCATGGCCGCGCAGGCCTACCGCGAGGGCCGGAAGCTGTACTGGGAGCCCAGGACGGAGTCGATTCTCGATCACCCTCCGAAGCAAACCGGCGCTTAGGAAGGCGCTTTCCCTGTTTCTCCGGGACCCCCTTGACGGCTAGCGACCAGGAGCTATGTTGGATCCAGAACGCGCCCCTCAAGTCGCGGGGCGTGACGACCGGCCGCTCGGACCGGCGAGCACCGCCTCCAACGCGCTGAGCAGCGGCGCCTGACCGGGGTTGATTCGCCCTCGGGCTTCGTCGAGGCCGAACCACTCCGCGCGGTCGACCTCGGGAAACGTCCGCCACTGCCCAGACCCCGGTGGCCACTGCACGCGAAACGAATTGCTGCGGATGGTGGCCGGATCGCAATCTCGCTCGAACGCCCAGGCGTAGACGAGCTTTCCGGCCCTCTGCTCGACGCAACCCAGCGGATGGAACGGGCCCTCGGGCCGGATCCCCGTCTCCTCTTCGAACTCGCGCCGTGCCGTCGTCAGCTCGTCCTCGCCCGTCGCCATTTCGCCCTTGGGGATCGTCCACGCACCCAGGTCCTTCTTCGCCCAGAATGGACCGCCCGGGTGGGCGAGCAGGACCTCCAGCACGTCCCCGCGCCTTCGAAACATCAACAAGCCGGCACTGGTCCGAGGCATCAACGGATGGTACGCCACATGGGCCCCTCCGACGGCCCACCCGGCGTCCCCTGGTGGGCGGAGTTACAATCGCGAGAACGAGAAGAGCCGACCATGACAAAAGAATCGCGAGCCCTCGCGGGCACCCTGTTGATCATCCTGCCTACGGTCATGCTCGGGGGCGCGAGCCTCCTGTCGCTCCTGCTCACCGATGGCTCCGGCTACATGCTGAACCCCCTGCGCCAGAACCTCTGGCGGGCGGGCCATGCGCACGCCGGCGTGTATCTCGTGCTCGCCCTCGTGATGCTGCGTTACGTCGATGAAGCCGATCTGTCCGGCGGCACCAAGCGATTCGTGAGGCTGGCGGCGCCGCTGGCGGCGATCTTCGTGCCCGCCGCCTTCTTCCTGTCCTTGCCGTCCCCAACCGCGACCCGCCCCAACGGCTTCATCTACCTCGCCTACGTCGGGGCCGTGATACTGGCCGCGGGCGTGATCACGCTGGGCGTCGGCCTCATCCGGGCGGCCCGCCGATCCGGCGCGGCCTGAGTGATACGCAAGCTGAGGTTCACGGTCCCGTTGCTGGCGGTCATCGCCAGCTATACGTGGGTCTTCGTCAGGGTTACTCCGCGCTGGGCCGCGCACGTCGTTACCGCGATCGTGCTGGGCCTTTCGGTGTGGCGAGCCGCCCGCACCGGGGAGTGGGGCCTGCGGTGGTCCGCGTTCCTCCCCGCCCTCCGCCTGGCCGCCGCGTTCACCCTGCCGGCCGTCGTCGTCATCTACTTCGCGGGATCACACCTCGGCCCTTTGCCGCGACGGCCGCACCCGTGGCGTGACCTGGCATTCCTCGTGCCGTGGGCCGCGGGTCAACAGTTCGCGCTCCAGACTGTGCTGCTGAGGGAAGCTCAGGCGGCGACGTCGCGCGGGAAGGGGATCGCTCTGGCCGCGGCCGTGTTCGGCGCCCTCCACCTGCCCAACCCTTTCCTGGCTCCCGTCACGCTCGTGGCCGCGGCCCTGTGGTGCTGGATCTACGACCGCTACCCGAATCTGGTGCCCCTCGCGTTGTCGCACGCCCTCTGCACGCTGGCCATCATCTATTGCCTCGACCCCATGCTCACCGGACGGCTCCGTGTCGGGTACGCGTACCTGCAGCTCCGCTGACCCGCCGAGCTCATCGGCCTCGCGCGTACCAGATCGACCCCGGAGTGTCCCAGTTCAGGCCCTCGCCCCAGATGAGGTGGCTGTCCCCGCGGTCGTCGATGGCCATCTCGTAGTAGTCGCCGAAGGGGAAGCTGAAGCCAGCCGGCTGGATGTAGCTGAAACCCGCCACGTAGGTCGAGAGGTCGGCCTCGGACGTGAAGCGCCGCCCGCCGTCGGCGGACCGGCGGTAGTAGACGTTCCACAGCGGGCCGTTGCGCGCGTCCATCCAGGAGATGCGCACGTCCCCGGCGGCGCCCGCGGCCAGGGCGGGGAAGGCGTGGGCGGTCCCCGAGGGAGCTCTCGAGACATCAACCCGGGGCGACCAGGTGGCGCCACCGTCCTCCGATCTGGAGAAGTAGATCCGTTCCGGACCCTTGGCCACCGTCCCGGCGTTCCAGAGCGCGTACAGCGTTCCCGCGTCGTCCGAGGTCAGGGTCATCTGCGCGCCGAGAAAGGCCCAGCCGCACGAATAGGCCGAGCAGTCGGGGGGCGAAGCCGAGACGTCCAGCACCCGGTTGGCCCAGGTGGCGCCCCCATCGATGCTCTTGCTGACGAAGAGGTTCACGGGCCCCTTGGCCCCGCCGTTCTGCTCGTAGCCCGCCCATGAAAAATAGACGCTGCCGTCGGGAGTGACCGTGCCTCCGCCAGCCAGCGACCAGCCGAGGTTGGCGTTGGCGTTCACCTTGGTGGAGGTGAAGGTCAGGCCCCCGTCGTGCGACGACGAGGCGAGCACGGTCTGCGCGTGGTCATACGCGACGTAGACGTCCTGGCCGCGCACGGCCAGGATCGGCTTGTCCGTTCCCGCGTTCGTGTGATCGGCCACCACCACGGACCACGAGTTGCCGAGGTCCGTCGACCGCGCGACCACGGTGTCGCTCTTGTGGTTCTGCAGCCATGACGTGAAGAGCGTGCGGCCGTCCACGGGATCGACCGCGATCTGCGTGTCCACCTGCTCGGTGCCCGAGGGCGCGAGCGGGTGCGGCGGCTCCCACGTGGCGCCCCGGTCCCGGCTCAGTTGCAGGACGGCCGTCGGGCTTGCGCACTGCGAAGCCGGACAGCCGGGGACGCCGCCATATTGAGGATAGAGCACGTAGACGCTGCCGTAGTCGTCGGCGGCGATGGCCGGCTCCCACTGGTCCCCGACGTCGAAGCCGAGCCGGATCTGCGGCGAGAAACCGGAGGCTCCGGGCTTGGGAGCGGCCGCGGCCTGGACGGCGGGCGCCGCGACCACGGCCTCGCGCACGCCGCCGCTCGTCCTCTTGCCCTTCTCGCGCGATCCCCCGGGAAGCAGTGCCGGCACCAGGCCGGCCATCACCGCCGCCAGGCACACTCCTGCCCGCGCGGCCCCGCCGCCCCGCATCTCTCGCATGGCCTCCTCCTGTCTGGGATGCGCCGAACCTATGCCGCGGGCGCGATGTCCGTCAACCGGCGTGGCGGTGCATCTCGGGTAGCCCGAGTCGGCGCGCCGTCTCGCCCTCGTAATCGAACTCGATCACCACGGCCGGCTCGTTTCCGACGACCCACGCGTCGTGGCCCGGCTCGATGACGATCACGCGGGGCGCGACGAAGTCGAAAGCGCAGTGGTCCGCGTACTCGCCGCTGACGTGGCCGCGCGCGAGAAAGCCCACGTGGGCGTGCAGGCACTGCGGGGTGCCGACGATCGGCTTCATGTTCTTGGACCAGCGGAAGCCGGGGGGATAGATCGCCCGTTTCACCCGGCCATTTCCGGCCCGGGCGACGTCGAGCTGGACGCCGCCGGCCTCCTGGTGATCCGCGCCCGGGATCGGAGCAATTAGCGGGTCCATCGCGCCCTCCTTGATTCAGGAGCCAGTATAGACCCCGGTTGCCGACGCCCATACGATCGGTATAGGGTCCGCGGTGAGCGAGAACATGTGGCCGCAGTCCTACGACCCGCTGCACAACGTCGCGCTCTCGACGCTTTGCGCGGCGTTGCCGGTCGTCGTGCTGCTGGGGACGCTGGCTGTCCTGCGCGTGAAGGCGCACGTCGCGGCGCTGCTGGGTCTGGCCACGGCCATCGCGATCGCGGTCTCGATCTTCGGGATGCCCGCGCGCATGGCGCTCGGCACGGCCGCGTACGGCATCGCGTACGGCCTCTTTCCCATCGGCTGGATCGTGCTCAACGTCATCTTCCTGTATCAGCTCACGGAGCAGCGGGGACTCTTCGCGATCCTGCGTGAGAGCATCACCACGGTCACGCGCGACCGGCGGCTCCAGCTCCTGCTCGTGGCCTTCTGCTTCGGCGCGTTCTTCGAGGGCGCGTCGGGCTTCGGGACGCCGGTGGCGGTGACGGGCGCCATCCTGATCGGCCTGGGCTTCCCGCCGCTGCTCGCCTCCGGCCTCTCGCTCATCGCCAACACCGCGCCGGTGGCCTTCGGCGCCCTCGGAACGCCGATCATCGCTCTGCAAGCAGTCACCGAGCTCGACCTCAAGCAACTGAGCGCGATGGTGGGCCGCCAGCTTCCGCTCTTCTCCGTGATCGTGCCCTTCTGGCTCGTCTGGGCCTTTGCGGGGCTGCGCGGTACGCTCGAGGTCTGGCCCGCGATCCTCGTGGCCGGGGTGTCGTTCGCGGTCCCGCAGTTCCTCATCTCGAACTGGCACGGCCCGTGGCTGGTCGACGTGGTGGCGGCGGTCGTGTCGATGGGCGCGGTGACTGTTTTCCTGAGGTTCTGGCGGCCGCGGCGGCACTGGGGTCTGGAAGGCGCGCAGGAGCTGACGAGCGAGTCGGCGCCGGCCGCGCCCTCGCGAGACGTGCTCCGCGCCTGGGTGCCCTGGATCATCCTGAGCGTCCTCGTCTTCATCTGGGGGTTGCCGCAAACCAAGGCGGCGCTCGACGGGATCTCGATCGTGCGCCTGCCCGTTCCAGGCCTGCACAACCTCGTCCAGCGCGTGCCGCCCGTGGTCGCGGCCGCGAAGCTCGAACCGGCTGTCTTCAACCTGAACTGGCTCTCCGCCACCGGCAGCGGGATCCTCGTGGCCGCCCTCATCGCCGGGCTGGTGATGGGCTACCGCCCGCGGGAGCTGGCGCGCGCCTACTGGAGCACGCTGAAGCTCGTCCGCTTCTCGCTGCTCACGATCGCGGCCATGCTCGCGATCGGGTTCACGACGCGCTACTCGGGCCTGGACGCGACGCTGGGGCTGGCCTTCGCGCGGACCGGCTGGCTCTATCCGTTCTTCGGGACGCTGCTGGGCTGGCTGGGCGTGGCCCTCACCGGGTCGGACACTTCGTCGAACGTGCTCTTCGGCAGCCTGCAGCGGATCACCGCCGAGCAGCTCGGCCTCAGCCCCATCCTGATGGCCGCCGCGAACAGCTCGGGGGGAGTGATGGGCAAGATGGTGGACGCGCAGAGCATCGTGGTCGCGAGCACCGCCACCCGTTGGTACGGGCACGAGGGCGACATCCTGCGCTACGTCTTCTTCCACAGCCTCGTGCTCGCCTGCCTGGTGAGCCTCCTTGTGCTCCTCCAGGCGTACGTCTTCCCGTTCACCGCCCTCGTCGTTCGCTAGGTCAATACATCCCCGCGACATCCTCGCTTGCCCCCGTCCGGGCCGGCTTCACGCGGAAGGCCAGGCTCATCCGCGGACCCACCGGATCGGTAGTCTTCGGGATGCCGTGCGTGTAGTGGAGCTGCGTCGCGTAGCTCATCATCAACAGGCTGCCCGGCTCGAGGTCGAGGTGCAGCGCACGTCGCGGCGGCTCCTTGGCGCGTATCGTCATGCGTCGAGTGCCCCCGAGCGACAGCAGCGCGATGGGGAAGCCCTCCATCAGGACGTCGAGATGGTCGTTGTGGGGCGCCACGCTGTCGCGGCCATCCCGGTAAAAATTCAATCCGACGCTGTTGAAGGACACGCCGGTCTTCCCGATCACGTAGGCGGCCGCGTCTCGGATCGCGTCGGGCGGAGCCGCCGCGGCCGGCCCCAGGTCGAAGTGGGCGGTCAGGCGCGGAACGTCGACCTCGCGGTCGTACATCCGGCGCCGCTCGGCCTTCCACGGCACCGCCTCGCGCAGCTCGGCGAACCAGGCCTCCGCGACGGGCGCCGCCACGAAACGCGGGGTGTAGGCGATGCGCCCGGTCGCGTCGTCGACCAGGACGCTCTCGCCAGCCTGGAAGAGGGAGAGCTGCGGCAAGGGGCGCCTATTGTGTTGCGGCCTTCGTCCTCTTCTCGGCGAGCCGCCTCTCCCAGGCCTCGTGCTCGGCTTTGCCCCAGTGCCCGACGAGGATCGAATACCCATCGGGATCCTTCAAGTGGATCTCGCCGCTGCGCATGTACTCCGGGTAGTTTATGGGCGGGACCTCGACGCCGCTCGCCAGCAGGTGGGCGCGCAACGCCGGCAGGTCCGGCGTGTACATGTACAGGAGCACCGCCTGCGGTGCCGGGTCCATGGGCTCCTCGGCGGCGAGGAACATCACGCCGCCGCCCTCACAGTTCGTGCGCGCCCACCCGATGTGGCCCTCCTCACCCTCGGTGTCGATCGTCTCGAGCCGAGCAGCGCGTAGAAGCGCAGCGAGCGCGCCACGTCCGCGACGTGCAGCATCGGCGTCGAGTAGCCGGCCTTCACCGTCATCGGAGACGAGGAGCGCGGGGCCTACTTGCGCTTGACGTAGGTGATGCGCATCCCCGCGACTTCCTTGCCGTCGGGCGTCTTGTTGTACATCGTGAAGACGCGCGAGCCGTCCGCCTTGTACTCGACGACCGACTTCGACTTGACGACCTTCCCCGTCATGTCCGGCCCTTCCATGTAGCCGGTCACGACCTTCTTGGCGGGATCGTAGGTGGACTCGCCGATCATGAGGCCCGTGGACATGGAATCGGTCCAGCTCCCCACGTACTTCTTCTTCGTGGAGTCGTAGGCGCTGGTCCCGTGGCCGTCGAAGGGCATGCCGCCGAAGTCGCCCTTGAACTCGGTCACGAGGCAGAGGCCTCCGCAGCCCAGCACGTTCGTCTCCACGGCCTTCGAGGTCATGGGCGGGGCGCCGGGCGCCATCCAGGACTCCACGGTGGCATCCCAGGTCCCCGCGTCCTGCTTGAAGAGCTCGTGCTCGGGGCCGGGCTTGGGCATGGGCGGCTCTGCCGCGGCCTGGGCCCGCACGGCGGGGGCGGCCGCCAACGTCGCCGCCAGGGAGAGGAACAGTAGCTGGGTCGACTTCATGAAGAGCCTCCTTGCATTCTCAGGTTAGAGGTAAGGTTTGACCCTACCTCCGTGCCGGTGCGCTCGTCAAGACGGGAGATGCTCTCTTATAGAGCGTTCGGCGCGCGCAGCGCAGCATCTCTTCTTCCGGCGCCAGTGTTCGGCGCGCGAAGCGGAGCGTTTCCTCTTCCGGCGCGAGCGTTCGGCGCGCGCAGCGGAGCGTCTCCTCTATCGTGTCGCGGCGGATTCACTCCGACGCGACACGCTTGATGATGTCTAGCGCGCAGCGGAGCGCGCCGCATTCGGAATCAGAACCCCGCGAGCAGGTTGAACTGCCAGAGGTGGTTCTTCAAGGGCCGGTCGAACGGCTTCACCCAGTCCACCTCGAGCACCGCGAAGCCGAGGACGTTGACGCGCGCCACCGCCCCCGCGCTGCGTGAGAGGCCTCGCGTGCCGCCGAAGATCTTGGGCTTGGTCGTGCTGTCCCACGCCACGCCGGCGTCGAGGAAGGCGCCGATCTCGACCGGGATCGGACCATAGAGGTCCTTGCGGCCGAAGAGGCCGAGCAGCGGCGCCCGCACCTCCAGGTTGGTGACGAGCATCCGGCTGCCCAGCAGCCGATCGAACACCGGGCAACTCCCGTCGGCCTGGACGCCGCACTCGGAGGCGCTGAAGGACCCGACGTCGTAGCCGCGGATGAACTCGGGGTAGCCGACGAACAGCGGGGCCAGCCGCGAGTCCTCGCCCCCGCTGCCGTAGCGGGCGTAATGAAGGGCGCGGGCGGCGATCGTCACCGGCCGCACGGGCATGAAGTAGTGGCGGAAGTCCGCGAGCACGCCCGTGTAGTTGAGCGTGCCGATCGTCGGGCTCACGTCGAAGCGGAAGCGCTGCCCCATGATCGGGCTGGTCGCCCCGAACACCGACGTGTCGCGCACGATCGCCGCGTCGCTCTCCCACAGGTGGATCGTGGGGTCGCTGACCGTCTGGGTGTCGTTGAGGACCTGCTGCCCGGTGTCGAGCGTGTAGCCCAGCGTCTGCACCCGCGTGTCGAAGCCGATGCTCCGGTATCCCGTCGAGAACTCGCCGCGCAAAGACGAGTCGAAGGGGTAGAAGCCCTGGGCCATCACGCCGCGGTCCATCAGGCGCTGGGTCAGCGTCTGCTCGACGTAGACCTGCTGTCCGGACACGCTCGTGATCCCCGTCGAGAACCCGCCGGCAAGGTACGGGATCTGCTCGACCTGGACGCCCCAGTTGAACCGATGTGACCGGTTCACGTAGGCCACCAGGCCACCGATGTCCGTGAAGCCGGAGATGTTGTCGGCCTGGATCATGGTCTGGAGCGAGTGGTTGCCGAGCATGTCGCTGAACGACATCGCGATGCCGCCGCCGAAGAAGGCGCCGTAGCGGCTGGTGCCCCCGCTGAGGTACGGCTGGCCGACGTAGTCGAGCCCGAGCTTCGGCTTGTAGGGCGTACGGGCGAAGGCCTTCGAGTCGGCGAGGCCGCTGAGGGGGTCCGCTTTCGCGTTGACCACGGCGCCGCTGAACTTGGCGCCCGGGATGACGCCCGCGTAGTGCGCGTCCGCCTCGCGCGGCGCCTCCCATCCGGCGAGCTTGTCCGCGCCCTCGATCGCGTAGATCTCGTAACGGCCTTCGTCGTAGGCGCTGTAGGCCAGCCGGTTCGTCCCCGCCGCGGACGTGAGGGCGGGGCTGAGGGCCGTGATGCCGCTGACCCCGCTCAGCAGATCCGTGAGCTGGTAGAGCTTCTGGGAAGGGACGTCGATGCGGTAGAGGTTCGTGATCCCCGAGCGGTCGGAGAGGAAAAACAGGCTATTGCCGTCCACCGACCACTGGGGGTTGATGTGCTTGCCCTGCTCGAACGCGGGCAGCGCCCGGATCTCGCCGGAGGCGACGTCGACCGAAGCGAGCCGATAGTTGCCGGCGTCGAGGTCCTCGAGCTTCGTCGAGAAGCGGTCGGTGACGAAGGCGATCTGCTGTCCGTCGGGCGACCATGCCGGCTGCAGGTCCGCGAAGGCGTCGTGCGTGAGCCGCTTCAGCGCGCCCGCCTGGAGGTCGTACACGAACAGATCGGTGAATCCATCGGCGAGCGCGGAGAAGGCGATGGCGTGGCCGTCGGGCGAGAAGCTGGGGGTGTAGATCTCACCGAGCGTCGGGAACGGGATCTCCTGGCGCTTGCCGCCCTCCGCATCCATGATCACCAGCACCGGACGACCCCTGGCCACGGCGCCCAGCGCGAAGCGCTTTCCGGCCGGGTCCCAGGCGCCGCTCGACTCGATGAACTGCAGGCTCTCCAGGTGCGGGTCGACCACGGTGCGTGACAGGCGCTTCGTGACGTTGCCGGTGCGCGTGTCCTGCACGTACAGCTCCACGGAGAAGAGGTCCCGCTCGGACAGGAACGCCAGGCGGGAGCCGTCGGGGCTGAGCACGGGGCCGACGTTGAGCTTCCCGCCCTGCCGCTTCTCGGTGACGAGGGCCACGCCGTAGGCGTCGGGGTCCTTCTTGCCGGTGATGACGGGCAAGCAGGCCTCCTTGATCGCCGCGTGCCAGTCCTTCGACAGTGTCGCCGCGTCCGCGTGCAGCACCGTCTTCAGGACCGTCTCCGCGTCGTTGGTGCGCGGCCCGATCGCGCGCAGCATCGGACCGAAGATCCGATCGCCGTAGCGCCCGGCGAGGTACGCCCAGAGCGCCTGCCCGTACCTATAAGGAAAGTAGCGCGCGCTCTCGAGCTGGCGGATCGTGGGCAGCCCCTTCTCCTGGCGGGCGGCGTCGCGGATCCACATCGCGGTCAGCGGGTCGCTCGGTCCGACCGAGAGGTACTCCGCCATCCCCTCGATGAACCACAGCGGCATCCGCAGCGCCGAGGGATAGTTCGAGTCCGATATCCTGCCCTGGCCGGTCATCGAGTACTGGAACGCGTGCACCAGCTCGTGGCCGAGGACGTGGTCCGTCTCCGCCAGCGACGCGCCGACCGGAAGGACGATCCGGCGCTTGAACGCCTCCGTCACGCCCCCCGTGCCCTCCCCGGGCGGTCCGCCCAGCGTGTTGGTCTGCTGGAACTGCGGATGGCTGGCGTAGAGGATGACCGGCTGGCGCTCCTTGATCTCGTGGCCCAGGATGCGGCTGAGCCGCGTGTACCAGCGCTCGCCCATGCGGCCGACCTGCTCGGCGGCCTGGCGGCCTTCGGCGTAGTAGTAGACGTCGAAGTGCCGCGTCTTCAGCACCTCGAACTTCTGGTGCTCCCACTGGACGGCGTTGCGCCCGAAGTACTGCGCGTGCGCGGGCGCAGCGGCGCAAAGGGCGACGAGCGTGGCGGCCGGGATGAGGACCAGGAATCGTGGCGCGGAACGCGAAAGCATTGCTTTCCTCCGGTATTGAGAGGATCCCAACCCCATCGCGTAGCAAGGCCCACGCCACCGCGGACCGCCGCGCGTTAACCCCGCAATCGAGACACTTGCGGCGCATGCTCGGTGGCTGCGGACGGCCCTTGTCTATGAACAAGGACACCGGCGTGTCCCCCCTCTGCTACGTCACGGGCGGGAACTTTTGAGATCGGTCGCGGCAATAGACGACAAGGGAGAGGCGCAGTGTGCGCGCGCGCCTCCTGCCCGCCTCCACGCGGCGTGCTGCGTCATAAGGCCCGGCCGCCGGCCAAACCCCTGCTAAACTCGTGGGTCATGGCCGCAATTACGGAGCTGCTGAAGCAGCGCATCCTCATCATCGACGGAGCCATGGGCACGATGATCCAGGCCCACAAGCTCCAAGAGGCGGACTACCGGGGGAAGGAGTTCGCGAGCCACCCGCGCGAGCTCAAGGGCTGCAACGACCTGCTGTCGATCACGCAGCCGGAGATCATCGAAGGGATCCACCGGAAGTACCTCGAGGCGGGAGCGGACATCGTCGAGACGAACACGTTCAACTCCACGGCGATCTCGCTCACCGACTACGGCCTCGAGCACGCGGCCTATGACATCAACGTGGCTGCGGCGCGGGTCGCGCGCCGGGCGGCGGATGCGGCCGTGGCGGAGCAGCCGGGACGCCCCCGCTTCGTCGCCGGCGCGATCGGGCCGATGACGCGCAGCGCGTCGATGTCGCGTGACGTCAACGATCCCGGCGCGCGGCAGGTGACCTTCGCGCAGCTCGAGGCGGCGTACTACGACCAGGTCCGGGGCCTGGTCGACGGCGGAGTGGACCTGCTCCTGCCCGAGACCGCCTTCGACACGCTGAACCTGAAAGCGGCGCTGTTCGCGATCGCCCGTTACTTCGGCGAGACGGGGCGGCGTCTCCCGATCATGGCCTCCGGCACCATCGTGGACCTCTCGGGCCGCACGATGACCGGCCAGACGGTCGAGGCTTTCTGGACCTCGATCTCGCACGCCGACCTCCTGTCCGTGGGCCTCAATTGCTCGCTGGGCGCGCGGGAGATGAGGCCGTACGTGGAGGAGCTGTCGCGGCGGGCGCCGGTCTACCTGAGCTGCTATCCGAACGCGGGCCTGCCCGACGGCTTCGGGGCCTTCCCCGAGACGCCGAAGATCACTGCCGGCCTCCTCCGCGACTTCGCGGAGAGCGGCTTCGTCAACATCGTCGGGGGCTGCTGCGGGACCACCCCCGACCACGTCCACGCCATCGCCGAGGCCGTGCGGAACCTCGCGCCGCGCGTGCCGCCGAAGGTCGAAGCGTACTCGCGCTTCAGCGGCCTCGAGGCCCTCGTCATCCGTCCCGACACGAACTTCGTCAACGTCGGCGAGCGGACGAACGTCACCGGCTCGCCGCAATTCTCGAAGCTGGTCCTCGCGGGACAGTACGAGGAGGCGCTCGCCGTCGCCCGCCAGCAGGTGCTCGGGGGCGCCCAGATCATCGACGTCAACATGGACGAGGGGATGCTCGACTCCGAGAAGGCGATGACGACCTTCTTGAACCTCGTCGCTTCCGAGCCCGACATCGCCCGCGTCCCGATCATGATCGACAGCTCGAAGTGGAGCGTGATCGAGGCGGGGCTGAGGTGCGTCCAGGGCAAGGCCATCGTGAACTCCTTGAGCCTCAAGGAGGGCGAGGAGGCCTTCAAGGAGCACGCCCGCCTCGTGCGCCGCTACGGGGCGGGGGTGGTGGTGATGGCCTTCGACGAGGAGGGCCAGGCGGCCACGACCGACCGCAAGGTGGAGATCTGCACGCGGGCCTACCGCATCCTCACGGAGGAGATCGGCTTCCCCCCCCAAGACATCATCTTCGATCCGAACATCCTCACCGTGGCCACGGGGATCGAGGAGCACGACAACTACGCGGTGGCGTACCTGGAGGCCACGCGGCGGATCAAGGCCAGCCTTCCCGGATGCAAGGTGAGCGGGGGAGTGAGCAACATCTCGTTCTCCTTCCGGGGGAACAAGGCGGTGCGGGAGGCGATGCACTCGGCGTTCCTCTACCACGCGATCCAGGCCGGGATGGACATGGGGATCGTCAACGCCGGCCAGCTCGAGGTCTACGAGGAGATCCCCGCCGACCTGCGCGGGCTGGTCGAGGACGTCCTCCTCAACCGCCGGCCCGACGCGACCGAGCGGCTCGTCGCCTTCGCGGAGACGGTCAAGCAGGCCGACCGCGGCGAGGTCGAAGAGGAGGCCTGGCGGCAGGGCACCGTCGAGGCGCGCCTATCCCACGCGCTCGTGAAGGGGGTCGCGGACCACGTCGAAGAGGACGTCGAGGAAGCGCGCCAGAAATACGGCCGGCCGCTCTCGGTGATCGAGGGCCCGCTCATGGACGGGATGAACGTCGTCGGGGACCTGTTCGGGTCGGGCCGGATGTTCCTGCCCCAGGTGGTGAAGAGCGCCCGCGTGATGAAGAAGGCCGTGGCCTACCTCCTGCCCTACATGGAAGCCGAGAAGGCGGCGGGCGGCGGCGGGCGCCAGGCGGAGGGCCGCATCCTCGTCGCCACCGTCAAGGGCGACGTGCACGACATCGGCAAGAACATCGTCGGAGTGGTGCTCGGCTGCAACAACTACGAGGTCATCGACCT
>Ga0099828_10000848_pt1 | contig 19381 bp, 7 predicted proteins | sample CZO8metaG_2_FD_79338 | JGI IMG/M metagenome (GOLD analysis project Ga0099828, IMG submission 79338) | Vadose zone soil microbial communities from the Eel River Critical Zone Observatory, Northern California, USA - CZOApr15con2H1.8 metaG | ecosystem: Environmental > Terrestrial > Soil > Vadose... | reverse complement strand
CCATACCATTCTTGGCATGGTTGGAGAATCACACCTTGATGTCTGTCGACTCCATGGAAATCCCGCGTTGCTGAACCATCAAAATCGTCGCGCGCCACAGTTTTTCGGCAGCATCGACTAGCTCTGCGTTTGTTGACTTCTCGAATCCTGCGACGACGTCGATGAGTTTTCGGAATCCTTTGGGTTGCTCTGGGCACTCGAATAGTTGTTTCCAGAACCAGCTTGTCGTGAGAACATATCTTCGATTGTGGTAGAACACGACTCTTGCAGCGTCCCATGCCAAGTTGAAGGCTCGGGTCCTGAGATCTCGATTGTCACGTTTGAAGTGCGTGTTGCGGACAGCAGCGAGGGACTCTGTCATGGTCAAGGTAGCCCACCGCAATTCTTCCGCGAGATCGGCGCTGTCGTTTTCCGCGACAGCCTTCTCCAGCTTTTTCAGCCAGTTGTCACGTTCGAACAATACCATCCGGTTCCTGTATTGGTCTGCTCCGAGTGGCCAGTCCCAGCCTGTTCGCTTGGCTTCTTTGAGAAGGTTTGATTCTTGGGGATAATCTATCTCTACTAACAGACCATCGTGGACATAGCGCTTGTTTTTGACCTCTATACCATCCTTGACCACGCAGAATATTTCAAGGTCGGAGTATGGACGATCCAGTTTCTTGGCGGTGGACGCATAGATGCAGATGGCGAAGATTGCATCCTTGTAGGTATCAAGAATTTGGGAGGCGATCTTTCGTCCCAATTCAACTCGTTCTTCGTGCGAGGCCTTCCTCAGCGGAAACATAGGTTTCGAGGATCTTTCTTCTATTTTTCGCATTGGACGATGTGCTCGTATGGGAGTTCGATTCCCTCTCGTTTCAGCATCTCATTATTACGCCTGAGAAATTTTTCAGTTGCGCCCCAAGTTTGAAGCTCCTCAAGTGCATTCTCATAGCCGAAATGGATTGTTGTTTCGAAGTATGTGACTTGAAACTTGTGAAAGCCCTTTTTTCGCATTATTGAGACGAGTTGGTCAGGAGTCCAGGACGGCCAGTGTTTGACGAGAAACGCTTGGGGCTCTGCTGTCGGGGAAGATGACCACTCACCATGGATCATGAATCCTCCAGGTCGGAGGATCCGATAGAACTCTGTCAGAGCCTTTTCCAGCTGAGAGTCATATGGTAGGTCGCATAGTAGCTCGTTCGAAACCACGATGTCAACGCTAGAATCCTCAATCTCTTTGATGTTTCTTGCGTCAGAGTTGATCACACGAACTCGTTTCTCCAATCCGGCTGTACGGAGCTCATGACTTAGCTCCTTCAACCAGTCCGCGTACGGTCCTTTGGACGAGTCTATTGCGATCATGTTGACTTCTCTCGGAAGCCTTCTGAGCAATGGTATTGTGAGCTGTCCCTTTCCACATCCCGCCTCAAGGATCACCCGGAACCTTCGCCGACCGATCTGTTCAACAAAGTGTGCCGCCAACAGGTCGTAGTACCTCGCCCATGCCTTTGAAAGGTCGGACGGGTTGCTGGCGCTAATCTTGGTCCCGGGAAGCTCGGGGCGTGCCTTTTCCCGTGGTCCTCGCAAGTTCTTGAACACTTTCTTTGCTATTCTAAAGAATCTGCCTGCATATGTTTATCTTGGGAAGCACAACTCGCCCTATTCAGAATCTGATTAGAAATGTCCGAAACACCCATTTTGATTCTGAGAGAAGGCACCTCCCGATCTAGAGGAAGGGACGCCCAGAGGAGCAACATAATGGCCGCCAAGATAGTAGCGGAGATTGTCAGGTCAACCATCGGCCCGAGAGGGATGGACAAGATGCTGGTCGCGGGCATGGGAGATATTGTAATCACAAATGATGGTGCTACGATCATGAAGGAAATGGATGTTCAGAATCCAGCTGCCAAGATGATTGTCGAGATCGCCAAGACCCAGGACAGCGAGGTAGGGGATGGAACAACAACCGCAGTTGTTCTTGCAGGAGAATTACTCGCAGGTGCCGAGACTCTTCTCGACAAAGACGTTCATCCTAATGCAATCATCGACGGTTACAGAGACGCCGCGGGAAAGGCGCAAGAGATTCTGGAGAAAATAGCCATCGCTATCAAACCAGATGACGAGGCGCGTTTGAAGCAGGTCGCGATTACATCTCTAAACACCAAAGGTATCTTTGGTTCTCAGAATCGCTTTGCCGATCTTGCTGTCGAGGCGGTCATGCAGGTCACTGAGAAAAGCAATGGCAAGGTAAAGGCTGACATCGATCTTGTCAAGGTGATGAAGAAACACGGAAAGAGTCTAGAAGAAAGCGAGCTGGTCAATGGAATAATTATCGACAAAGAAGTCTCTCACTCACAGATGCCGAAGAGCGTGACCGGCGCAAAGATAGCATTGTTGAACGCGAAGCTGGAGATAGAGAAGACCGAGACAGATGCCAAGATCAACATCAACAAGCCAGAAGAAATGTACCAGTTCATACAGGAAGAGGAAAAACTCCTCCGAGATATGGCCGATCAAGTAGTCAAAACTGGAGCAAATGTCCTATTCACCGAGAAAAGCGTTGACGACGAAGTTCTATCCATTCTTGCAAAGAAAGGAATCCTAACCATCAAGAACATCAGTAGTAGTGATATGGAGAAACTAGCGAAGGCGACAGGCGGCCTCGTGGTTGGAACTACCAGGGATCTCTCGAAGGAGGCCCTCGGCTTTGCCAAGCTGGTTGAAGAAGTAAAGATCGGAGATGACAAGCTCGTCTACGTCCGCGAAGCCAAGAACCCGAAGGCAGTGACCATCATGATACGAGGGGGGTCTGAGCACGTGGTTGACGAGGCTGAACGGTCTCTCCACGATGCGTTGTCCGTTGTCCGAAATGCGGTTGAAGATGGGAAGATAATCGCGGGTGGCGGTGCTCCGGAAATAGAATTGTCCAAGCGTCTGCGAGAATACGCGATCAAGGTTGGAGGCAGAGAGCAACTCGCTGTTACCGCTTTCGCTGAAGCGCTTGAGTCGATACCTGTTGCGATTGCCCAGAACGCGGGCATTAACCCCATCGACATCCTCGTCGATCTCAAATCTAAACACAACACTGCGGCGAACCTCTGGTTCGGTGTCAACACCAAGACTGGAAAGGCCGCCGACATGCTAAAGATGGACGTCGTTGAACCGCTAAGGGTGAAGACGCAGGTAATCAAGTCCGCAGTAGAAGCAGTAACAATGATTCTCAGAGTTGACGATGTCTTCGCATCGAAAGGTGGAAGCTCATCAGGCCCCGGCCCAGGCGGTCCTGGAGGAATGCCCCCTGGAATGGGCGGCGGTATGCCTCCCGGCATGATGGGCGGAATGTAAAAGACAGTCTTTTTTTTCGCACATATCGCGCTGGGCTTGTGCCAGGCGTCGTCTCCATAGGTATCAAGAATCGAATGAGCTTTTAGAAGGCAGACTGTTTCGACCTACATTGAAGGGCGTCTTAGATGTTGCTGACTCTGAGACTCCCGGCTAGAAGCTCTTTCCGCCGGGGTTCGAAGGTTTTTGCTAGCGGTTCTTGCCCTTTTTCGGGCCTTCTCTGCCTGCCATTTTCTTCTTTTTCTTCTGCCAATCTGGACGAGTCATGAATCTCTCAATAGCCCCGCTTTTCGGTTTATACGTATTTTTGTTTGCCTGCTAACATAGAATTGTCGATGGCTAAGGTTTCTTGGGAGCTGAAAAAGGAAGGTTGGCGATCCGCAGTGATCGCGAGGCTTGGTGTAGTAATCGTGATATGAGCATTCTTTGTATATTTTTCTATATCAGGGATCGTTTGGTCTGTATCGCTCCGCGTGCAACTTATTATGCAGGGATACCTTACTTCGGCGATAGTTCACGTTGGTAAGCAGGCTACCTCTGGGGCTAGTTGCACTAATATGCATGCTCGTCCTCTCAGCTACTAGCACTACAGTTCCCGTATCACACGCAGCCGCGACCTCATTCACCTTCGCGGTTGGGGGGGACCACGGTGATTCTTTGACAGGAGGTAATGGTGCCGCCAGCTTGAGTAGGCTGCACGGGTCCGGCTCGGATTTCTACCTGGCTATAGGAGATTTGAGCTACACCAACACGACGACTGGCGACACTTGGTGCAGTCAGTTCAAGAGTTTATACAACAATGTCGAGGTCGTTGCGGGAAACCACGACACAGGAGAGGAAAATGGTACTTCAGCAACGAGAAGCTATGAGAGATACGTCGCCGGGTGTCCGTATACTCTACTCCCTTCGCCTCTCAACTGTAGACTACTCAACGCCACCAATTGTTACGGGAAAGAGTACTACTTCGATTATCCAGCTATCAATCCTATTGCTAGATTCATAATGATCTCTCCTGTTGTCTTCAACATTACCGGAGTCTGCAGTGCGGCTACCAAGTGTAACTCTTCTTTTGGCAGCCCTTGCGATGATCCGCATGGATGCTGGGCCTACAACAAGTTCGATACCCACTACAACTGGGTCTCAAATACCATCGACAACGCTCGAACATCAAGTACCATCAAATGGGTCGTTGTGGGCATGCACAAGGTCTGCATCAGCGCAGGCGATCAGACCTGCAACATCGGCCCCGACCTTTTGAATTTGATGATTTCGAAAAGAGTGGACCTCGTTCTGGAGGGTCACGACCATTCATACCAGAGGAGCAAGCAGCTCGCGCTCAACACCAGCACCTGTACGGGTATTGCGACTACCAAGAGCTTTCCAATATACAATTCGAACTGTGTCGTGAACGACGGGTCTGCTGGAGTCTACACTCCCGGAGCCGGTACCGTCGTCGTTATTCAAGGGACCTTTGGAGCCCCGCTTAACACGGTGAATGATACATCTGTAAATGGCGGGGCTAGTGCTGCGGAAGCCCCCTATTTTGCCGAGCTGATGGGCACCAATACTCCAGGCAACGGGCATGGCTTCATGCAGTACACAGTATCCGCCGACAGGATAGATGCTAAAAGCTCATTTTCAGGATCCTTCAGTGACAGCTTCACGATAGGCAAAGCATTCACACTCTCCTCCAGTCCGTCACTTCTCGTATTTCAGGCGGGATCATCGGGTTCATCGACCATTACTATCACCAGCCAGGGAGGCTTTACTGGTACTGTGAGTCTGAGTTTGAGTCAGACAGGTTGTGCATGTACCACTTCTTCGATAAACCCGACGAGCGTTGATCTGACCAATACCAACCCGAGCGCCTCGGCCATACTTCAGGTGAGTGGAACGTTCGCAGGCAACGTAACCCTCATCGTGACAGGAATCTCTGGCGCGATTTCATTTTCTACACAAGTTGCGGTCAGCGTACAAGACTTCAGTATCTCGACCACCAAGCCCTCTCTTACACTCAATTTCAACGCCTCGGATACGTCCACAATCAACCTGGCTAGTCAGAACAATTTCGCCGGAACCGTAACTCTCACGCCCACAAGTTCCCCTCCTGGACTCACGTTTTCCCTGAGCCCGTTGAGCATTCCCATTCCATCTAAGGGTTCAGGATCTGCAACTCTCTCAGTTACTGGATCAGCTCCCGGCAACTATACCGTAACAGTTGGTGCAACAAGTGGGCCAACGTCTCATGCGGTGGTTGTCAAAGTCAGGGTTTTGGGGGATTTCACTGTGAGTTCCACGAAAACTACCTTAACCCTGAGCCCTGGATCCAGTGATAGCTCGATTGTTATCACGATAGTTGGCTCTGGAAAGTATTCGGGAACGGTCAATCTAGCAACATCAGTGACCCCCTCGGGTCCGACTGCATCGCTTGCTCCCACCAGTCTGATGTTGAAAGCAAGCCAATCGACTGACGGAACAAACTCGTCGATATTGACGATCAATGCCGGAATGGTTTCTGGGACTTACCGGATCAACGTGACGGCGACCAGCGGGCTACTATTCCATTCGACAATCGTGACCTTGACTGTGACCAAGGCTAATCCTACAATTGCGACTACTCTTTCTGCGTTAACTATTTCGGCAGGTGGCTCGGTGAGCGATTCAGCGGTTCTAACTGGGGCTACCACCACGGCAGGTGGCACTGTCAACTATAGAGTATTCTCAGGAACTGTCTGTTCGGGCACGCCGATTTTCATTCAAGCTGTTTCGGTTACCAATGGCGTTGTTCTCAATTCGAGGGCGGTTCAGTTCAACGCAACAGGATCTTTTGAGTGGCAGGCGGTTTACAGTGGCGATGCGAACAATTCTCCGTCGCCGCCTAGCTCTTGCGGCTCAGAACTTCTGACTGTCAAAGTAACAACTACCACCGTCACGACTACTCTCTCATCTGCATCGATTGTTCCCGGTGGAGTGGTTTCAGATTCGGCTACCCTGGCCGGGTTTTTCGGCGGCTTCAGCACTGGAGGCACCGCCACGTACACAGTATATCCTGGAAGTGTTTGCACAGGGACCCCTGTCTTCACTCAGATCGTCAATGTGAACTCGGTTAGCGGACTAATTCCTAACTCTAGGAATGTGCAGTTCAACGCTACCAATACTTACCAATGGCAGGTGTCTTACAGTGGAGACGCCAACAACGGCGTTTCAACCAGCCTCTGCGGCTCAGAGTCTCTCTCCGTGGGAAAGGCGACCCCCTCAATCACCACCGCTCTGTCCGCCAACTCAATACTCGTTGGGAACTCGGTTGCTGACACGGCGACGATAACAGGTGGTACCACCCCAACAGGCACCGTAACTTTCAGTGTATTCTCTGGCAGCCTCTGCTCAGGCACCGTTCTCACGACGAAGACAGTTCCCCTATCTTCAGGCTCCGCCGGGCCCTTCAGTGTAATCTTCAACGGTACGGGTACTTTCAATTGGCAAGCTGTCTATAGCGGAGACGCAAGCAATAACATAGCCACGAGTCCTTGTGGAACCGAGACTCTGACTGTCGGAAAGGCGAGCCCTACGATTTCCGAATCAGTCTCGGCGACAACAATCATCGTCGGAAACCCGGCCAATGCTAACGCGACGGTGTCGGGGGGATTCAACCCAGCTGGAGCCGTCGCATTCACCGTATTCACAGGGAGCAGTTGCTCAGGCTCAATCTTAACCAGCAAGACAATGACCTTGGCCACCGGTTCCGCTGGTCCGTTTTCAGTCATCTTCAACTCTACCGGGACCTTCAATTGGCAAGCCGTGTACAATGGCGACGCCAACAACAATCCGAACACTAGCCCTTGCAAATCTGTGGTGGTAAACAAAGCAACCCCTGTAATCACGACGACTCTATCATCAACTATCATCGCAGTTGGAACTTCAGTATCCGATACCGCAAGCATGACAAGCAGTTTCCAGGCAGGAGGCACTGTAGCCTACAGCTTCTTTGGGGGAAGCACCTGCTCAGGAACCGGCACACCAGTCGGTTCGCCAGTTACCGTCACCGGCGGCGTCATCCCTAGTTCAACTTCTCAACTCTTCAATACAGCCGGTCCATACAGCTGGAACGCGGTCTATAGTGGAGATGCAAACAACGGTCCGGCCACAAGTCCGTGTGAACCTCTCACAGTAAACAAAGCCAATCCTACAATCACAACGGTTCTCTCGCAGAATGTCGTAATGGTAGGTAGTTCAGTTACCGATTCTGCAAGTCTAACAAACAGCTTCCAAGCAGGAGGAACGGTCACATACAGACTCTTCTCTGGTCCGACATGCGGTGTAACTGCAGCCATTGTCGGGTCCCCGGTCACCGTAACGACTGGTGTCGTCCCGAATTCTGCATCTCAAACGTTCAACACTGCCGGGTCCTTTAGCTGGAACGCGGCTTACAGTGGTGATGCGAACAATAACATCGCCAGCAGCGCTTGCGAACCACTTACTGTTAATCCGAAAGGCGTTGCGATTGCTACCTCTCTGTCGTCAACGACGATAACCGTCGGAGGATCGGTAGTCGACTCTTCTGCATTAACCGGTTCAACTAGCAATGCTGGTGGGACAGTTACCTACAATCTCTTCACTAGCGGAACATGCTCCGGATCTTCTACGGTCGTCTCGACTGTTACCGTAACGAACGCGATAGTACCCAACTCCGCGTCTCAAACATTCAGCACTACGGGCAGTTTCAGCTGGAACGCTGTTTACAGTGGCGACACTAACAATTCCGGAGCTCCTAGCGCCTGCGAACCCTTGACAGTGAGCAAAACGAATCCGACGATTACGATCTCATTGTCAGCTAACCCGATCACCGTCGGCCAGTCCATCACTGGTTCGGCAACTTTCACCGGCAGCTTCCAAGCAGGCGGATCGGTAAACTATCTTCAGTTCTCAACAGGTAGCTGCTCAACCACTGGTACCACCGTATCAACTGTGAGTGTGACGAGCAATGTAATCCCGAGTTCATCCGCTATAAGTCCTGTTCCTTCAGGAACCTATGGATTTGAAGCGTCCTATTCCGGTGATGCGAACAACAGTCCGATAACCAGTTCTTGCGCCTCTCTAACAGTAAACAAGGCGAGTCCTGGACTTACGACAAGCCTATCGCAGACAACAATACCCGTTGGATCCTCGGTCACGGATTCGGCCACTATGACCGGTGGCTACCAGCCAAGTGGGACGGTAGTCTACTCATACTTTACCGGAGGTTCATGCACAGGCACTCCTACTAGTGTCGGGTCACCGGTTGTTGTGACGAGTGGTGTTGTACCTGGCTCTTCGTCTCAGGGATTCAATAGCGCCGGCTCGTACAGCTGGAACGCGGCGTATAGTGGCGATGCCAACAATGCCCCGATTGCTAGTTCCTGCGAACCTCTGACAGTCAGCAAGGCCATCCCTACCCTCACAACATCCTTTTCGCAGAACCCAATAACGGTCGGCGGCTCAGCGTCCGATTTCGCCACCATGACCGGGGGCTTCCAAGCAGGCGGCTCTGCAACGTACTTCCTATTTTCCACGGCCGACTGCACCGGCTCCAAGAACCAGGTTTCCATTGTCACCGTGAGCAACGGAGTCATCCCCAACTCTTCTTCTCAGACGTTCAGCTCGGCTGGAGTAGCTAGTTGGAACGTGGCATACAGCGGGGATGTGAACAACAACGCATCGAACAGTCCTTGTGAGCTTCTTACCATTAACAAAGCGACTCCAACCATCAACACCACTCTCTCACAGAACGCCATTACAGTTGGCGGCTCGGTCTCAGATTCGGCGACGATGACCAACGGGTTCCAGGCGAGTGGAACAGTCACGTACAGTTTCTTCTCTGGTTCCATATGCGGTGGGTCTGCGACAGTCGTCGGATCTCCTGTAACTGTGGCGAGTGGAATCGTTCCGAATTCTGCATCTCAACCGTTCAGCGCTGCGGGATTGTACAGCTGGAATGCAGCGTTTAGCGGTGATGCCAACAATAACGCGGCCACGAGTCCGTGCGAACTTCTTACCGTTAATCCAAAAGGTGTGGTAATCGTAACTAGTCTTTCCTCGACAACCATAGTCGTGGGAAGCTCAGCATCTGACTCCTCCGTTCTAACCGGTGCTACGACCAATGCTGGCGGAACGGTAACATACAATCTCTTCTCGAATGGAGTATGCTCCGGCACATCTTCGATCATCTCGCAAGTGACCGTAGCGAGTTCAACGGTCCCGAATTCTAGGGCGGTCATTTTCAACAGCACGGCCGCGTTCAGCTGGAACGCGGGCTACAGCGGCGACCCTAACAATGCCCCGGCAACAAGTGCTTGCGAGCCGCTCGCTATTAACAAAGCTTCTCCAGCAATCGCCACGACCGTTTCCGCTCCATCCGGAACAGTGGGCAGTGCCTTCCATGACTCTGCCGCTTTGATGGGAGCGTACAACGCTAGAGGGACCGTAACCTACAGTATTTTCAGCAACAATGCTTGTTCTGGAAACGCCACCCCAGTGGGGAATCCGGTAGTCGTAGCCGGAGGAACTGTGCCTGATTCAGTATCAAATACTCCGTCTCCCGCGGGACCTTACTCATTCCAGGCCTCTTACAGCGGCGACGGGAACAACACCGCCGTGTCGAGCGCTTGTGAACCCTTCTCCGTCACCAAGGCTAGTCCAACTATTTCCACCGTGCTTACAACCAATCCGATTGCGGTTGGCGGATCCACTTCCGACTCTGCGACAGTCGCAGGTGGTTTCAGCTCCAGCGGAACAGTCACTTACAGTTACTTCCAGGGCTCGGTCTGTGCTGGTCCAGGCACAACTGTCGGTCTCCCTGTAACCATGACAAGTGGTCTAGTGCCAAGTTCTTCTTCTCAGACTTTCAGTTCCGCGGGACCCTACAGTTGGAACGCGGTCTACAACGGCGATGCCAATAACAATGCTGTGGCAAGTGCATGTGAGCCTCTAACGGTCAACAAGGCCAGCCCCGTAATCAGTACAACACTCTCCGCCAATCCAGTAACTGTTGGTGGCTCTGTCTCTGATTCGGCCACTATGACGGGCGGTTTCCAGGCTGGAGGGACTGTTACTTACAACTGGTTCACTGGCAATACTTGCATCGGTACAGCGAATTCAGTGTCGACCGTGAGCGTTGTTAGTGGCAACATACCAAGTTCTCTAGCTCGAACGTTCAATTCCGCAGGCCCCTACAGCTGGAACGCTGTATACTCAGGAGACGCCAATAATAATGGCGGTCAGAGCAGCTGCGAACCCCTCACCGTCAACCCCACCACCGGAATCACGATCTCCACGACGCTATCATCATCAAGTATTACCGTCGGTGGATCGGTAACTGACTCTGCAACGCTCACCGGGGTCACGTCTGGGGCGGGAGGAACGGTCACCTACAACTCGTTCCTGACAGCGTCGTGCACGGGAACACCAACGGTAGTATCAACAGTTACAGTGACAAACGGGGCCGTTCCTGGATCGGTAGCGAAGACATACAACTCCGCAAGCTCGTTCAGCTGGAATGCCGTATACAGTGGCGATGCAAACAACGGAGGCGCACCGAGTGCCTGCGAGTCTCTCGCGGTGAATCAGGCCATTCCCAGCATGACGACCACAGTTTCCGGTAACAATACTCCAGTGGGAACTCCCGTCCATGACTCCGCGACCCTGTCGAACGGGTTCAACGCCGGGGGCACTGTGACCTACACACTATTCTCTGACGCCGGATGTACTGTCTCCGGAGTGGTCATCTCAACAGTCTCGGTCACCAACGGTATTATTCCAGATTCCTCGGCGGTAAGCCCAACGCCATCGGGAGCCTTCGGCTTCCAAGCATTGTACAGTGGCGATGCAAACAACAAGCTTGCGGCGGGGGTGTGCGAGCCGTTCAATGTCCTGAAAGTAAGTCCTGGAATCACGACGACTCTATCATTAACAACAATACCCGTTGGATCCTCAGTCTTTGACTCAGCCATCATGACTGGGGGTTTCCAGCTTGGTGGAAGCGTTACATACGTGTTTTTCCTTGGAAGCTCTTGCACAGGAACCTCCACAACTGTCGGGTCGCCAGTTACTGTGACGAATGGTCTCGTGCCCTCTTCCATATCTCAGACATTCAACGGTGCAGGCGCGTACAGGTGGAGTGCTGTCTATAGTGGCGACGCGAACAATAACCCGATTACTAGTCTCTGTGAATCTCTAACAGTCAGCAAGGCTATCCCATCGGTCAGCACAACTCTATCCGCGAATCCAACTACTGTTGGTGGCTCGGTCTACGATTCCGCCACAATGGCAGGAGGATTCGAAGCAGCTGGTTCGGCTACTTACTTTTCATTCACTACGCCTGACTGTACTGGTTCTTCCGCTACGGTTTCTACTGTCACTGTCAACAATGGGGCTATTCCTAGCTCGTCTCCTCTGACGTTCCCCTCTGCAGGCTCGTTCAGCTGGGACGCCCGCTACTTTGGGGACTCTAACAACAACGCATCGACTAGTCCCTGCGAGCCTCTCACAGTGAACAAGGCCGGTCCTACCATTAGCACCACTCTGTCGCAGAACGTGATAGTAGTTGGCAACTCGGTCTCTGATTCCGCGACGATAGCCAACAGTTTCCAGGCCGGCGGAACGGTCACCTATAGTTTCTACACAGGCTCAACTTGTAGTGGCGCACCGATTCTAGTTGGAACCCCTGTAACGGTGACGAATGGAGTCGTACCCAGCTCGGCATCTCAGATGTTCAACACAGCCGGGCCATTCAGCTGGAGTGCAGCATACAGCGGCGATGCCAACAATAACGTTGCCACCAGCGCATGCGAACCCCTCACTGTCAATCCGAAAGGGGTCGCCATCGGTACTTCTCTGAGTCTCTCCACGATCACCGTGGGAGGTTCAGCGTTCGACTCTGCTGTATTGACAGGCGGTACTAGCAACGCTGGTGGAACTGTCTCTTACAATCTCTTCTCTAGCGGAATTTGTTCGGGGGCCCCTTCGCTCATCTCTATCGTGACCGTCGCGAGTTCAACGATTCCAAATTCCAGGTCCGTCATCTTCAACAGCACCAGCCCGGTCAGCTGGAACGCCGTCTACGGTGGAGACGCCAACAATGCCCCAGCAACAAGTCTCTGCGAACCGATCACTGTCAACAAGGCCACTCCAATGCTCTCCACAACTGCTTCGGCTACGTCCGCAACAATAGGCACCTCTTTCCACGACTCGGCTACCCTTACCGGAGCATTCAACGCCGGCGGAACGGTCTCCTACAGCGTTTTCAGCAACAACGCTTGCTCTGGAAACGGGACCCCTGTTGGGAGTCCAGTAAACGTAGCAGGTGGGATTGTCCCTGATTCAGCATCAATGACTCCGTCACCCGCAGGATCTTACTCTTTCCAAGCGTCTTACAGCGGCGACGGGAACAACAATGTTGCTTCAAGTCCATGTGAACCCTTTGCAGTAAACAGGATCAATCCGACCGTTACGACCACGCTCTCCGTGAATTCGATCCCGGTCGGCGGCTCTGTCTCTGATTCCGCTACCATTACAGGCGGGTTCAGCCTTGGAGGAACAGTAACCTACAGTTACTTCCAGAATTCGAACTGTGCCGCGCCCGGTACAAACGTAGGTCTCCCTGTGACGATAGCGAACGGTCTTGTGCCCAGTTCTTCCTCTCAGACATTTAGTCTCGCAGGACCATACAGCTGGAATGCAGTCTACAGCGGAGATGCGAATAACAACCCAGTCACAAGTGCGTGCGAATCCCTTACGGTCAACAAAGCTATCCCCAACATCACTACAACTCTCTCGAGGAATCCGATAACGGTCGGCGGGTCAGTTTTCGATTCTGCCACTCTGGCCTCAAGCTTCCAAGCGGGAGGATCGGTCACGTACAACGTGTTCACTGGAGGTACCTGCAATGGAGCGCTCACAGTATTACCAACAGTGACAGTGACAAGTGGCTTCGTACCGAACTCCGTATCCCAAATTTTCAATTCTGCGGGCCCTTACAGTTGGAACGCATTCTACTCAGGTGACTCTGACAACAGTGCGGCCACAAGTACCTGCGAGCCTCTAACCGTCAACCCCACCTCCGGAATCGCGATCTCTACCTCCCTATCGTTGTCAACTATCAACGTCGGTGGATCCGTGACGGATTCTGCAACGCTTACCGGAGTGACGTCCGGGGTCGGAGGAACTGTCAGCTACGACACGTTCCAGACCGCGTCATGCACGGGAGCGTCTGGACTTGTGTCAACTGGCACCGTCACAAACGGCATCGTTCCGAACTCGGCTTCCAAGACCTTCAACACCGCCGGCTCGTTCAGCTGGAACGCTATCTATAGCGGCGATGCAAATAATGGGGGCGCCACGAGTGTATGTGAACCTCTCGCCGTAAACCAGGCAAGCCCAAGCATAGCCACCGCCGTCTCCGGCAACAACGTTCCGGTAGGGACCCCCGTCCATGACTCGGGGACAATGTCGAACGGATTTAACGCTGGCGGAACGGTAACATACACCCTGTTCCCCAATCTCGTCTGTGCTGGGTCAGGAACCCTGATCTCAACAGTCTCAGTTACCAACGGTGCTATTCCAGATTCCTCAGCAACGAGTCCAGTACCGGCGGGAAGCTACGGCTTCAAAGCGTCCTATAGTGGAGACCAGAACAACAATCCGACAACAGGCGGTTGCGAATCGTTCACCCTGGTAAAGGCCAGTCCTACAATTACAACAATTCTATCGACGACTTCTATTATTGTTGGATCATCGGTCACAGGTTCAGCTTCGATGAGTGGTGCCTTCCAGGCCACCGGGAATGTTACCTACACACTTTACAATACAGGTTCTTGCTCTGGCGTAGCAACCACTGTCTCAACCGTTACAGTGTCAAACAACGTGATCCCATCCTCTGGCCCCGCCTTTCCATCACCGGCGGGTCCATGGTCGCTGAGTGCGGCCTATAGCGGAGACGTTAACAATAATCCAGTTCCGGTTCCCCCTGGTGCCTGCAAAGGGTTGATTGTCAACCCGGCTTCACCCACAGTTGCCAACACCCTCTCCTCCTCTTCGATCTTGGCTGGAGGGTCAGTGTCTGACACGGCGGCAATTAGTGGGGGATTCCAGGTTGGAGGAACGGTCACCTACAATGTTTTCAGCAATCTGTACGGCGGAACATGTTCCGGAACTCCCATTCGAACTTCACCCAAGCCAGTATCTGGCGGAATCGCGTCGAGTTCAGATCCCCAACTTTTCGGCGAGGTGGGACTCTATGGCTGGAACATAGGCTACGGCGGTGATTCGAACAACAATTTCGCAACAAGTTCTTGTGCTGTTCTTAGAGTCGACAAGACGCTTCCAACAATCACCTCCACTCTTTTGCCTCCGACTATCGGCCTCGGGAATCCTGTTCGTGACTCCGCCATTCTCGCCAACAGTTTCCAGGCTGGAGGAACGGTCACGTACAGTTTCTTCTCCGGTTCGACATGCGCTAGCCCCGCAACGGTCGTCGGCACTCCTGTCGCGGTAGCGATTGGGGTCGTCCCGAATTCTGTATTTCAGACGTTCAACACTGCAGGATCATACAGCTGGAATGCCGCGTATAGCGGTGATATGAACAACAATGCTGCCACCAGTGCATGTGAGCCTCTCACTGTAACCCTGAAAGGTCCGACTATCGCTACAAGCCTGTCCGCGACGACGATAACTGTCGGCGGCTCAGTGTTCGACTCCGCCACCCTCACTGGTGCTTCTAACAACGCAGGTGGGACTGTCACATACAATGTCTTCGCTACTGGAACATGTTCCGGGTCTCCGTCCACAATCTCTGTCATGACTGTGACTAATGCAGTGGTCCCCAATTCTAGATCAGTCACATTCAACAGCACGGCCACCTTCAGCTGGAACGCGACATACACCGGCGACATCAACAACGCTCAGGCTGCAAGTCCATGTGAGCCACTCTTGATCAACAAAGCGACACCGACGCTTTCCGCGACCCTATCGGCCAACCCCATCACCAAGGGTGGTTCGGCCTCCGGCTCCTCCACATTGACCGGCGGATTCCACGCAGGAGGAACTGTAACATACAGCATGTTTTCGTCCGCGGATTGCACCGGAACACCTACTGTGGTGTCTATGGTCACAGTGAACAACAATGTAGTGCCCTCCTCGGCCTCGCAGGCGTTTCCCACCGACGGAAGGTTCAGCTGGAAAGCCACCTACAGCGGAGATTCCAACAATAATCCAGCTACGAGTCCGTGCAAAGAGCTAGATGTGACCCTTCCACCGCTCATCTTCGTTCCTGACTCGCAGACGATCAATCCTGGTTCCACGATTCATTTCACAGTTAATGCCACTGATTCCTCCTGGAACAACATTACAATCACAGCATCAGGACTTCCTTCGGGAGCCGTCTTCCCGGGTGCTCAGTCTCTCACTGGGAAGGTGTCATCGGTCTTCTCTTGGAAGCCTTCCGACGCTCAAGCTTCAGCGGATTACAAGGTAACCTTTACGGTCGATGATGGGCATGGCGGCAAGACCAGCTCTCAGGTTACTATACATGTATCCGGAATTAGCCAGACTCCTCCGTTGAACAACGCCATACCATACTTCGTTGTCGCCCTGGTTGGAGGGACGGCCGTTGTGCTTGCAGCACCGCTTCTGTTGAGACGATTCCGGAAATAGCCACAGCGAACCCAGTCCTGTTCTTGCAGCAATGCTTTGACAGCAAGAAACGGAGTCAAACTACTTATTTTCTCAAGCCAATAAGACGCCCATGTTAACGCTCGACCAGAGTCGTCCACAGTTGCAAGAGGCTAAGGGAAGCATAGAAGACCCACTCACCGACGAGGCGAAATGGAAGGCAGTACTGTCCAGAGACGCTCATTTTGACGGAGTGTTCGTGTTTGCGGTTCGGACGACCGGAATTTACTGTCGACCGTCATGTCCAGCTAAGCGATCAAACAGAGAGAATGTCGCATTCTTCGCAATGCCTGATGACGCGGAACGGCCGGGCTTTCGACCGTGCCACCGGTGTAAGCCAAGGGATACCAAGTCTTTGTCTGAAACAAGATGGGTGCATGAGATCTGCGCTTTCATAGACGCGAACCTCGGCAAGAGACTATCTCTCTCAACCCTGGCTGCTGAAGCCGGACTCAGTCCGTTCTATTTCCAGCGGACCTTCAAGAAAATCCTAGGGGTCTCGCCCCGTCAGTATGTGGAGGCTCGCCGGCTCGCGAAGATGAAGCGTTTTCTGCGAAATGGGGAGACTGTAAACGATTCGCTCTACAATGCGGGCTTCTCATCTAGAAGCCGAGTATACGAGAAAATTGCAAGCGGGCTCGGGGTGAACCCTGGAACGATTCGCCAAGGCGGGCGAGGATTGCAGATTCAATACACGATCGTTGACTCGCCAGTTGGACGTTTGCTGGTCGGAGCCACAGAGCGCGGTGTATGCGCTGTTTGTATGGGAGACTCTGACCGGACAGTCGAGACTGTGCTCGCTGAGGACTATCCTTCCGCAAACCTCCATCGCAACGACGAAGCGATGAAGGAATGGGCCGGTGCGTTCGTCAAGTATTTCGCCGGCAGCTCCTCCCCTCTCAAGATCCCTCTTGACGTGACAGGCACCGCTTTCCAATGGAAGGTCTGGAAAAAGATCCAGTCCATCCCTTACGGCAAAACCGCCACCTACAGCGGAATCGCAGGTGCACTGGGCTCTCCTAACGCCTCACGCGCGGTAGCGAGAGCCTGCGCCACGAATCACGTCGCACTAGTGATCCCATGCCATCGTGTGATTGGCAAAGACGGCGGATTACATGGCTACCGGTGGGGCAACGAGAGAAAGCTCAAGCTCCTCAAACTAGAGCAGCAGGCGCCAGCAAAGCAAGCCGATTTTTGCTAACGAATCCCAAAGCCTTCGATCTTTATCTGTGACTAGCCTGAATCGGATGATCGGTCGAACCTCACCATGTCAAGGGTCAATATGGCCGATAAGATATGCCTCGTTACGGGCGGGAATTCGGGAATAGGCAAGAGTGTCGCCCTTGGATTAGCAAAGATGGGTGCGACCGTTGTCCTTGTCTCTCGGAATAGGGAGAAAGGGCAGACCGCGGTTACTGACATCATAGCGAAGAGTGCAAACAAGAACGTCGAACTTATACAAGCTGACATGTCTTCCCAAAACTCAATCCACAAGATGGTTGACGAATTCAAAGCGAGACATGAGAAACTTCACCTGCTAATCAACAACGCCGGAGTCTATCTGACCAGGCGCTCAGAAACTGAGGACGGCCTCGAATCGACGTTTGCAATCAACCATCTTGGACCCTTCCTCTTGACAAGCCTTCTACTTGACATCCTAAAGGCAAGTGCTCCCTCCCGTATTGTCAACGTGACATCGGACGCCCACAAGGGCGCGAAAATCGACTTTGATGATCTCCAGGGCGAAAGGAGGTTTTCAGGTTGGCAGGCCTACGGTCAGTCAAAACTGGCAATGATACTATTCACTCGTGAGCTGGCAAAGAAGCTCGAGAACACTGGTGTTACAGTGAACAGCGCTCATCCCGGAGTTGTCCGAACAAATTTTGCGAAAAACAATGGCAGGGTCGTCTCATTAGGTTTCAGATTCCTCGGACTGTTTTTCATAAGTCCCGAATCGGCTGCCAGGAGAGTCCTCTACGTCGCCACGTCCCCTGACTTAGAGGGCGTGACGGGCAAATACTTCACCAAGATGCACGAGGTAAGGTCCTCTCAAGAATCGTACGATGATGATTCAGCAAAACGATTATGGCAAGTTAGCGGGGAACTAGCACATCTATCTTCGTAATCCTACCATTCATGCACTCGCAAACTCTCCGCTAGTATGACAGGATTCTAGAGACTATGTCGCTCTTACAATCCGATATCGACATTGCTTGCTGATCAGCTTTGACACTGAGTTCTCTACCAGACCATGTTGCTCGCAGGGTCGTCTTCCTGAGCTGTCTCTCGTCCTCTTGTCTCATGAATTCAAGCCCAACGAACTCTATCTCTGTTAGTTCGAAGGGTCCGACTGAGGGCACGCGCATTTCCCTCTGCTAGTGTTTGAGATGTTTCCGCAGGGTGGATATTAGGCGTCGTGGTACAGTTGTCAAAAGCCCGGTTATGCGCGGGATATATATCGGATTTTTGGAAAGACCGATTCGAACTAGCTCAAGCAACTCCTTTTCCAAGATCTTTTCTTGGCCTAATTACGATTGCAACGAAGAAGAGGGCCAGCGCGATGAAGTCGAAGAGCGGTCGGATAAGGTCAAGTATCGTTGATGTGGGGTAGAGCACATCTAGGATGGTTTTTGCGAAAAATGGTAGAAAGGCTGTTGCGACGATTAATAGTGCGGGCTGTTTTCTCTTAGACCACGCGTAGAGGGAGATCGCGAATAGAACGAGAGCGAAGACTCCTCTCCCTAATTCGAGTATCTCGGCAGGATCGGCGGACACACCGGTCGTGTCTAGGATTGGCAGTGGAGGAACTATCATCGATTACAGTCTGCCCGCGATCTAGATTCTCCGTCACCAGTGGTCCGTTGGTTACGTCATGAGGTCGGCCAATCTCTCTGCCCATTTGTCCCAGATTCTTGGATGATAACTCCTGAGTAGGGCGAGGATCATCCCTGGGTCTCCTCTCACTGTATAGAGCACGAATCCGCCCTCTCTTCTCGCTTCCACGAAGCCGGCTTGTGATAGTCTCTTCATATGCCCAGTTGGTTGAGCTCGGCGAGATTCTGGCGAATTCGGAGAGCTCCTTCTGGGTCGCGCCTGGCTTCTCGAGGAGATAGAGTATCAGATCTCTCTCGGTCTCTTGAAAGAAGATGTTCACGATGTCGCGTTCTTCGATTCCGGGGCCTCGGTCCGCATAGTAGCGTTTGTAGAGTCCATGGCGCGCCGATACTATGCTACGTTCTCGTTCTAGTCTGTACAGGTGGTACTGTATTACACCCATCGCGAGGTTGAGTTCTCGTTTGATCTTTCGAAGGTGGGCGCCTGGGTTTGCTTTGATGAACTGCAGTATGCGGACTCT
>Ga0099828_10000846_pt1 | contig 19394 bp, 17 predicted proteins | sample CZO8metaG_2_FD_79338 | JGI IMG/M metagenome (GOLD analysis project Ga0099828, IMG submission 79338) | Vadose zone soil microbial communities from the Eel River Critical Zone Observatory, Northern California, USA - CZOApr15con2H1.8 metaG | ecosystem: Environmental > Terrestrial > Soil > Vadose... | reverse complement strand
GTGGAAGCCGCTACGAAAATGCCATTCGAAGAAGGCTGCAAGGTTGAGCAGAAACTTTTCATCGACTGCCTGTTTTCTCAACAATCTAAATCGCTCATTCATGTTTTCTTCAGCGAGCGCGAAGTCAACAAGATTCCTGATATCCCCAAGGAGACTCCAATCATTCCCGTTAGATCTGCCGCGGTTGTCGGTGCAGGTACCATGGGTGGTGGCATCGCCATGGTGCTCGCCAATGCAGGTCTTCCCGTGCTTCTCAAAGAAGCGGACCAGGCCGCGCTCGATCGCGGACTAGCCACCATCCAGTTGAACTACGCGAATTCCGTCAAGCGCGGTCGTTTCCCTCAACAGGTTGCTGAAGAGCGCCTGAAGCGGATCACGCCCACGCTTACCTACGACGATTTCTCAAGCGTGGACCTGGTTATCGAGGCTGTGTTCGAAGGCATGGCCCTCAAGAAGGAAATCTTCAAGGAATTGGATCGCGTATGTAAACCAGGCGCCATCCTTGCCAGCAACACTTCTACGCTAAGTATCGATGAGATCGCTTCCTCCACCTCGCGGCCTGACTTCGTCATCGGCACCCATTTCTTCAGCCCTGCCAATGTTATGCGGCTTCTGGAGATCGTCCGCGGTAAGGCTTCTTCAAAGGAAGTAATCGCCACCTGCATGCAACTTTCGAAATCGCTCGGCAAGGTGGGCGTGCTCGTCGGTAACTGTCGCGGTTTTGTCGGTAATCGCATGTTTGGTCCCTACCGCCGCGAAGCCCAGTTCCTCGTCGAAGAAGGTGCGGGAATCGAAGCCGTAGACCAGGCCCTTTCCGGCTTCGGCATGGCCATGGGGCCCTTGGCCACCGGCGACCTCGCGGGCCTCGATGTCGGCTGGCGCATCCGCAAAGAATACCGCCACCTGGAAGTACCCGGCATTCGTCAACCGTTTGCCGAAGATCGCCTTTGTGAACTCGGCCGGTACGGCCAGAAAACCGGCGCAGGCTGGTACAAGTACGACGATCAGCGCCGTGCGACGCCGGACCCCCTCGTGACTGAACTCGTTCGCAAATGGGTCGACGAAGCGGGCATTGTGCAGCGTCAAATATCTGCAGGGGAAATCACAGACCGTTGCCTCTATGCGCTGGTTAACGAGGGTGCGCGCATTCTGGAGGAAGGCTACGCGCTGCGCGCCTCGGACATCGACATAATTTATCTCAACGGCTACGGATTCCCCGCCCATCGCGGCGGTCCGATGTGGTACGCCGACACCGTCGGTCTCAAACAGGTTTGCGACCGCGTCTTCGAATTCCACCGTCAGCACGGTGAGATCTGGCGGCCCGCCCCGCTGCTGAAGCGGCTTGCGGATGAGGGCAAGAGGTTCGCCGATTTTGGCAAGGAAGAAGGCGCGGCAGCGTAGTCGTCACTCCTCGTGACTGTGATCACGCCGCATTGCTCTAAGACTTGCATCGCTCTGGAACATCGTTTCAATAACCTGGAGAAAGCATGAGAGAAGCAGTGGTAGTTGCCAGTTCGCGGACGGCCCTTGCCAAGTCGTTTCGCGGCTCTTTTAACCTTACGCGGCCCGAGGACCTCGCCGCACACTGTATCAAAGATGTCTTGGACAAAACTCCAAAACTAGCTGCAGAAGAAATCGAAGACGTCGTCCTCGGCTGCGCCCAGCCTCACGGCGCGCAAGGTCAGAATATTGCACGGATTTCCGCCATGCTGGCGGGCTTTCCGGCATCAGTCGCCGGCACGACCATCAACCGTTTCTGCTCTTCCGGTCTGCAAGCTATCACGGTGGCGGCCCACCAGATTATCAATGAGAGTGTTGATGCTGCCATTGGCGGCGGCGTGGAGAGCATCACGATGATTCCGCGAGACAACAACCCGCATCCCCGTTTGTTGGAAAAAATGCCGGGACTCTACATGGTTATGGGCAATACCGCGGAAGTGGTCGCGAAACGATACAGAGTGAGTCGCGAATCTCAGGACGAATACTCGCTTTTGCGTCAGCAGCGCACCGCCCGCGCGCAGCAAGAGGCTTTCTTCGACGCGGAGATCGCTCCTATGCGGGTCACTCGCGGCGTCCTTGACAAAAGGTCCGGAGAACTTGTTGGCAAAGAGGAAGCTACCGTTAATCGCGATGAATGCAACCGGCCTGATACCACGCTGCAAGGTTTGCTTAACCTAAAACCTCATTTTGATCCTGGCAGTGGCCAGGGAACGGTGACGGCCGGCAACTCTTCACAACTCTCTGACGGCGCCTCTGCGACGCTGCTGACGTCTCGCCAGCGTGCCGATCAGTTAGATATTCCCTACAAGCTCGTTTTCCGCGGCTTCCAGGTCGCCGGTTGCGAACCGGACGAAATGGGCATCGGACCGGTTTTCGCGGTGCCAAAACTCCTCAATCGTTGCGGCTTGCGTCTGAATGACGTTGATCTCTGGGAGCTGAACGAGGCTTTCGCTGTCCAGGTCATCTGTTGCCGCGACCGCCTGGGCATTGACCCGGAAAAACTCAATGTCAACGGTGGCTCGATCGCCATCGGTCATCCATTCGGAATGACCGGTTCGCGCATGGTCGGCACCATCGCCAACGAAATGGCCCGCCAAAAAGCGCGCTACGGGGTCGTCACCATGTGCATCGGAGGAAGCAGGGCGCGGCGGCCTTGTTCGAACGCGCCAATTGAAACTCCCGATTGCTGGCTATCGGAGTCTGGGCCTGCGCGAATTACATTCTCCACTGGACGTCTTGCGGTATAACGTTTGACGGAAGGGCCGGGTTGCAATGGGAATTCTCTTTCTCGTCCGTCATGCGCAGGCTTCGTTCCTTGAGCAGAACTACGACAAGCTGTCTGCTCTCGGAGAGGCGCAGGCATGTCATCTCGGCGAGTATTGGGCTCGACGCCAAATCGTTTTTGACCGCGTCTGCGCCGGTCCCTGTGTCCGCCAGAAAGACACCCTCAGGCTCGTGAGCAACGCCTACTCCACAGCCAGCCTCAAGTTTCCCGACCCCCTGGTGCTGCCGGAGTTCGATGAGTATCAAGGCGAAGCCGTGCTCGAACACAGCCTGCCTGGATTGATCGAAAACGATCAGAGCATCCGAACTCTCCACGTCGCGTTTAAATCGTCCTCCGACTCAGCTGGGCGGCGGGCCACTTTTCAAAAGCTGTTCGAAGCCGTCATTGGCAAATGGGTGCGCGGCGCGATTTGTCCGCCAGGTGTCGAAACCTGGCTGGAGTTTTGCTCCCGGGTGAATTCCGGCCTGGCGAAGTTCCTCGCGGCCGGCAGCCGCGGCGAACGCGTCGCGATTTTTACTTCCGGTGGTCCCATCGCAGTTGCCATGCAGCGTGCTTTGCAGCTTTCTCCGGAGAGCACTTTACAAGTGAGTTGGATGTCGCGGAACTCTTCTTGGAGTGAATTTCTCTACGCCGCGGAGCGATTTACGCTCAGCGGTTTCAATTCTCACGGGCATATCAGCGATCCGGCAATGTTGACCTATCGTTAGGGAGACTTTCCGATGAGCGACTTGCTGGACCATCCAGCGGCTATTCGACAGGGCGAAGAGCTTGACTTGGCCACGCTCGAACCCTACTTGCGCCGTCACTTTCCCAACGAAGCGGGCGCGCTCCAGGTCCGCCAATTTCCGAGCGGTCATTCCAACTTGACTTACTCATTGCAGCTCGGTGCGAGGGAGTTGGTGCTTCGGCGGCCGCCCTTCGGAAGCAAGGTCAAGTCCGCCCACGATATGGGCCGCGAATTTCGCGTGCTCTCAAAGCTCCACTCCGTCTACGCCCCAGCTCCCGAAGTGCTTCTATATTGCGACGACGATTCAATCCTCGGCGCACCGTTCTACGTGATGGAACCGATCCGCGGCATCATCCTTCGCAGAAACCTGCCGCACGGGTTGGATTTTCCAGCTGAAAAAGCACGGCGGCTCAGCGAATCTTTTGTCGACAACTTTATTCACCTGCACCGTGTGGATTACGCTGCCGTGGGTCTCTCTGATCTGGGCAGGCCGGAAGGCTATCTGAAACGGCAGGTTCGCGGGTGGATCGAACGCTACTACGGTTCCAAAACTCACGATTATCCGGAAGTGGAGAAGATCTCTGCGTGGATGCAGCAGTGCATGCCCTCCACGAGCGAAGTCTCGCTGATCCACAATGACTACAAATACGACAATGTAGTGCTTGATTCGAGCGACGTTACAAGCATCATCGGCGTCCTCGATTGGGAGATGTGCACCATCGGTGACTCTGTTTCAGATCTCGGTACCGCATTGGCCTATTGGGTGGATGCAACGGATCCAGAGGAGTTGCAGCAAAATCGCTGGGGACCCACAACCCATCCCGGCAGCTTTACAAGGGAAGAATTCGTACAGCACTACGCGCGAAAAACGGGGTGCGATGCTTCCCAGATCGCTTTCTATCTCACTTTCGCGCGTTTCAAACTTGCGGTCATCGTGCAGCAGATTTACTTTCGCTACCGCCAGGGCCTGACCAAAGACGAGCGCTTTGCATCCATGCCCGAGAGAATCCAAATTCTCCTGCGCGCCGCTTTGCACGGCGCGCAAACTGGACAAATCTAGCGCGTATTTCTCAATTCAGATTCGAACTCGCCACAGCTGCAGTCAATTTCAAATGGATCACAAGTAGTAGAGAACGATCCACTCCGCAACGCAAGCAGGCTTTTCGGACTTTTCGCTTTCGATCGTTACCGCATAAGTCGCTACAACGGAATCAGGAAGCTCTTTCAAAGTCAGCACCGACACGCGTGCGCGAATCCTGGAATCGGCCCGCACGGCAGCAGGGAAGCGCACACGATTCAACCCGTAATTCACCGCTAGTCGCACACCACTTTGGATCTGAATCAACTCTTTCACAAGGTAGCTGATCAAAGACAGCGTTAGAAACCCGTGAGCGATTGTCGTGCCGTAAGGTGATTCTGTGCTTGTCCGCGCCTGATCTAGGTGAATCCATTGCCGGTCTTCCGTGGCTTCCGCGAACTGCTCGATCCGCTCTTGCGTAACGCGGAACCATTCCGTTACCCCAATTTCTCTGCCCACCAATTCTTTCAGCGATTGCGGGTCTCTAACAGCCAATGGCGGCATCAACTTCCCCCAGGGCGAGTCTTGTGACTCTGTCGCACATCTGTTTAATCAATATTGTGAAACCTACGGTCCCGCCGGTTTCTTGCCTTTAGCCAGCTCCCACTTCGCAATCGATTCCACGTGTACTTCATCCGGCCCATCGGCCAATCGTAGCGTCCGAGACATCGCCCAGGAGGCAGCCAGAAACGTATCCTGGGAAACTCCGGCGGCTCCGTGTGCCTGAATCGCCCGATCCAGTACGCGCAGAGCCACGTTAGGCGCCACCACTTTGCTCATCGCAATTTCAGCGCGCGCCGCCTTGTTCCCCATAGTGTCCATCATATATGCGGCTTTAAGTGTCAGCAGCCGCGCCTGTTCGATCTCCATACGAGACGCGGCAATGTCCGCGCGAATCGTTCCCTGTTCAGCCAGCGATTTTCCGAAGGCCACCCTCGTTTGCACCCGCTTACACATGATTTCGAGCGCCCGCTCCGCTAGGCCGATACATCGCATGCAGTGATGAATCCGTCCAGGCCCCAGGCGTCCCTGGGCAATCTCAAATCCGCGTCCTTCGCCGAGGAGCATGTTCGCCGCCGGAACGCGCACATTTTCAAAGTGAATTTCTGCATGGCCGTGCGGCGCATGGTCGTAGCCGAATACCGTTAGCATGCGCACGATCTTGACTCCGGGAGTATCTAGTGGCACCAGGATCATCGACTGCTGTTTGTGCGCCGGCGCTGAAGGATCGGTCTTGCCCATAAAAATCGCGATCTTGCACTGAGGATCGCCCGCTCCCGAGGACCACCACTTCCGTCCATGAATCACATATTCATCGCCTTCTCGCAGGATCGTCGCACCAATATTGGTGGCGTCCGAGGAGGCTACGTCCGGCTCGGTCATGGAGAAGCACGATCGAATTTCTCCAGCAAGCAGCGGCTTTAGCCATTGTTCCTTCTGCTCTGCTGTGCCATAACGCGCCAGCACCTCCATATTCCCGGTGTCTGGTGCCGAACAATTGAACACCTCGGGCGCCATGTGACTGCGGCCCATAATTTCGCACAATGGCGCGTATTCCAGATTCGTTAGTCCCGCGCCGTTTTCGTCTCCGGGCAAAAACAAATTCCATAACCCTTCGCTGTGCGCCTTCGATTTCAAGTCTTCGACAATCCGCGTCGGTTTCCAGCGTTCCCGCTCCAGTTCCTCGTGGAATCGGCGTTCGTTTGGATACACGTGGGCATCCATGAAGATTCGCAATCGCTGTTGCAGTTCCTTCGTCTTTGTGCTGAGTTCAAAGTCCATAACTCTCTCTATTTCCCGGTGAAGACCGGAGCCCGCTTTTCGATAAAGTGTGCCACACCTTCTCTAAAGTCTTCGGACTGCAGGCTCGCCAGCATTTCCTGCTCGGAACTTTCAAACGATTCCGCCAGCGTCTGGAACATCGCGTCATACACTTGCCGTTTGATCACACGCAACGACCGTGGGCTAACGCTCGACGCCAGGTCCGCCGCACACTTCTGCACGTTTTCCAGAAAAGTTTCACGCGGAAAAACCTGATTCACCAAGCCCATTCTTAGCGCCTCCGCCGCATCGATCATTCTCGCGCTAAACAGCAAATCCAGCGCGTTGGCGTGTCCCACGAGTCGCGGCAACATCCACGCCATTCCGTACTCTGCGATCAGCCCGCGCTGCGCAAAAGCCGTCCCGAACCGAGCCGCATCCGAGGCAAGACGTAGATCGCAATACAATGCAATCACCAATCCCAAGCCCACTACCGGCCCGTTGATAGCCGCAATCACGGGCTTTGTGACCGCCGGGAAATAGGAGTATTTCTTCCGAAAGTCCCTTCGCGTTCCCTCGCCGCCGCTGCTTGCAGGTTGCACTGCTTGGGCCCGCCGCGCTTCGTCGAGTCCCTTCTCCGCGACCGTGCTCAGTAGTGACATATCCGCGCCCGCACAGAATCCGCGCCCCGCGCCCGTCAAGACAATGACGCGAACATTTTCATCGTGTTCCGCCTCGCCCATCGCGGCGCGAACCTCGCGCTCCATGACGGCTGTCCAGGCGTTCAATTTATCCGGCCGATTCAGGGTAATGGTGGCGACCCGGTTGGCTGCGTGGTACAGAGTTTCTTGATTTGGCATGGTGAGCCGGATTATATACAATGGCAGCCGTGTTAGTAACATGCATCTGTGTGTGACTATCGCATTCCAGGATCGTCTCCGCAGCCGTCGTGACGATTGCCATTTGCCCCAATCGGAGACTCCATGCCCTTCGTTGAGAATCAAGACGCCAAACTATATTGGGATGAACGAGGCTCCGGAGAACCTCTCTTGCTCATCATGGGCCTCAGCTATCCCTCCTACATGTGGCATCGCAGCCGCACGGTTTTTGCCAACAGTTATCGCACCATCGCACTCGACAATCGTGGCGTTGGCCAAAGCGATGTCCCTCCTGGCATTTATTCCATCGCATTGATGGCTTCGGATGCGGCCTCCGTTCTGCACGCTGCCGGCGTGGAGAGTGCGCACGTCTTCGGCGTCTCCATGGGAGGCATGATTGCGCAGGAATTTGCGCTTCAATATCCGAGCCGCGTGCGCTCGCTGATTCTTGGCTGCACCGCCGCGGGCGGTCCTCATGCCGTACAGGCCGAACCTGAGGCGCTGCAAACTCTCATGCGCCGTGACCTCACTCCTGAAGAATCCAAGGAGGCCATCATCCCGTTCATCTATGACGCTGCCACCTCTCGCGAGCGCATCGACGAGGATATGGCTATCCGCATGAAGTGGTTTCCCACCCCACAGGGATATGCAGGCCAACTTCAAGGAATTTTTGGCTGGGAAGCCTACAGCCGCATCGCGCAGATAACGGCTCCGACGCTCGTCATTCACGGCGAAGCCGACAGACTCATTCCGCCCGCGAACTCGCAGTTAATCGCCGAACGTATTCCGGGTGCCAAACTCGTCTTGATCCCTCATGCCAGCCACATTTTCGAAACCGACCAGCCAAGTGCAGCCCATCACGCAATTCTAGGATTTCTCGCCGATCAGCCTACCCGTGCGCAACGCTCCTCGGCCTAGCTTTTGTCCAGGTCATCCTGAACATAAGTCAGGGTCTAAGCGGAATGCCCCGATGCGTGTGTCATTTGCGACAACCTCTGCCTGAATCCATCACTTCCATACGACGGGGGTCAGCCTTGATAGAAATGTACATTCCCCGATTTGTTGGAAACTTTGGCAGTTGGAAGTAAAGGACGGATTCGGTAAACTAGATTTTCGCGCTTAGAAGGTGGTACCGCACGCCCTCGGCGCTAGGTCACGAAGACCACGAGCTTCCGGATTCGGTCGGCCAACTTTGCATATTGCCTGTGATATAAACTCGCTCATTGAACCCGCGACAAAAACTCGGGCAGGTCATGAGAACGAACAGGGCAAGAAAAATTAGTAAACCTCTATACGCAAAATCAATTTCTGAGTACAATCAGAAATAACGAGCGGGCGTAGTTCAGTGGCAGAACGGGAGCTTCCCAAGCTTCGGACGTGGGTTCGATTCCCATCGCCCGCTCCAGTAGCCCTCACGACTCAGTAGATACACGGCTGTGAACCGGTAGAGGCCACGATTTGCTTGTTATTTAACCAGGAGCTTCGAGCGACCGGGCTTGAGCTGACACAATTCACTTTGCTGATGGCCTTTAACATAACCGGCGAAACCACTCAGGGCCGAAGAATACGTGGCGCGGCGCTACCCGCATAAGAAAACAAAACGAGTGAGCAACGGACTAGCCGGGCAAGGATCCATTCGCGGCTTCCTGCGGGGGCTGCCATTTGTATTTCAGCGGCCGGTCCGAAGGGCTGAACGCCACCTATCACTTCACGTTCACGGGCCACGAAGAACTAAAAGCCACCATCGTGATTCACAACAAGACGCTGCAAGTATCCGAAGGCCACAGCGGCACTCCAAATCTGCGCCTCATTGCGGATAGCAAACGTGGCTTCGCTTCTTGCGCAAGGAAGCCAATCTAGTATGGGCGCTACTGCGGCGGAAGATCCGCGTCAAAGGTTCACCGCGGCTCTTGCTGGCTTTTGGCCGCTGCTTCCCGTCTTAGCGGCTGGCGCTGCGAACGGAAGCATCTGAGGGAACCCTGCCCGACACCGCATTCACCTCATCGCATTCCAGCCTGTTCAAATACACCCGCAAGAAAAACCAGCGCCGGCGTTCTACTGACATGAGGTACCGGTAGTTGCAAGACCAGACTCTTCGCTTCAGCGAAAGAATTATTTCTTATGGAACAACCATATTCGCGCGACCTGACATCCCATTCCATCAACACGTCATTCCACTCCCGGGTTGCTCAACGGATTTACGTGCTCGTCGGCTTTCGAGATGAGGAGGCTACTTGTATGTCCGCACGAATTAAATCGACTCTCATGCCAGGGAAAAGACCAGGATTGCCGCTGTTTGTCGGTCTCTTTTTCGCCGTGCTTCTTTCTTGCGCGGCGAATTCTCGCGCTCAAACTCCCGCACATTCCCCCGGATGGGTTGTTTTGCCCGTCGACGAATACCGCACGCTGCACGCCCGGGCGTACCCCACCGAACGTGAACCGGAACCGCCGCCCGTCGAAGCGACACTCACACGCGTGGACTACGATTTGCGCATCAACGGCGATCTCGCCTCCGGTCGCGCCGGCCTGACCGTGGATGTTCTGAAAGATGGCTGGGTGCGCGTGCCAATCCCCGCCGGTCTGCTCGTACGCGAGGCCAGACTGGACGGCAAGCTCGTCTCTCTCGTACCTATTGTTGGCGGCAAAGCCGGCGGCCAGCTCTCCGCACTTCTTTCTCATCCCGGTCGCGCCGTTCTCATGCTCGAGATTGCCCTTCCTGTGGCCACATCGGCCGGAGAAGAAAGCATCTCGCTTCCTTCTGCCGCCTCAAGTGTCACTCGGGCTTCAGTGCAGATTCCTCGCCAGGGCGTGGACATCCGCGTCGCGGGCGGGCTTCTCTCCGAAAAATCCGAAACCGCGGCCGAAAGCAAATGGGTCGCGTACGGCCGCGGCAATGAGGTCCTCACCTTCACCTGGAGGCGAAAAACCGAAGACCATCGCGCCACTCAGCCGCTGCGCCTGCACGGTTTGCTGACGCAACTCCTGGGTCTCGGCGAAGATTCCACTTCCATCAACGCCGAAGTAAATCTGGAAGTCACTCAGGGTGCGGCGCACGAAGTAAAAATCCAGATCCCGGACCGGGTCACGATCAATCAGGTTCTCGGCGCGATGGTTGCCGATTGGGTCGTGAAGGACGGCGAACTCTCCGTAACCTTTCTCGAACCGGTCGAGCAGAATGTGCGCTTCGTCATCACCGGCGAGACTCGTACTTCCCGCGAAGGGCAGATTGACATTCCGCTGCTTCGCCTCCTCAACGCCGAGCGCGAAACAGGCGGCGTCGCCGTCGAAGTTCTGGGCGCCGGGGAGATCAAGGATGCCAAGTCCGAAGGTTTGGAAAGTGCCGACGCCACCGATCTCGGCGAAATGGTCGCCAGCCGCCAGTCGCAGTCGCTCAACGCGTTCCGATTTCGCCCCGGCCCCACGAAATTGGCGAGATCGCTCCGCGTGGACGTCGCGCGGTACACGCCGCAAGCGGTCTTGATGGCCAACGTCGAGGAAGCCCGCTATCAGGTGCTCATCACCGGCGAAGGAAAAATCCTCGTTCAAGCCCGCTACGCCATTCGAAACAATCAGCGCAACTTCTTGAAAGTTACTTTGCCTGCCGGCGCCACCCTCTGGACGGCTTCTCTGGCCGGTCGCGCAGTCCGGCCGGGTCAAGCTCCCGACGGCAGCCTCTTGCTTCCGCTCGACAAGGCACGATCTGGTGAAGAGGCGCCGGAGTTCGCCGTCGAAATTGTCTATCTGGGGCGCGGCTCTGCCTGGAACGACAAAGGCCAATTCAAACTCTCGCTGCCCGCTCTCGATTTGCCGGTCTCCCACACCGGGCTTCTCGTTTACCATCCGCCGCTTTTCAAAGTGACGCCGGAACCGGGGACGTTTCGAATCGTCGCCTACGTGAATCCCTCGTCCGCCGCTCTCAATCCCCCCATGCCATTGAGCAGCCCCATTGGTGGGGCAGGCGGAGGAAAAAGAGGTGGAGTTGCAGCAGGAGTCGGCTCTGACGTTGCCATGTTGGAGATGGCTCCGTCGGCGCCGGTACCGGAGCCAGATTTGGATTTCAAAGACGAAACCAAATCTAAACAAGCGAAGGCCGCTACGCTATCTCTCCTCGATAAATTCAGAGCCGACGCTTTGGCAGGGAAGCGCGCTGGCATTCTCCCAATCCGTGTCTCCTTTCCGGCGTTCGGTCCGTCTCTCTTTCTCGTTTCTGAACTCACGGCGGAAAATCAGTCTCCGTCCGCGGATATCACTTTTCAGCGCGACAAAAAGGCAGGTGGCAAATGAAAAAGCTTCTAGCAATTCTGTTGGCCTGGATGCTGCTTCTCCCCGGGCTCGCCAAAGCGGACGGGTCCGCGCTTCCTCCCGTCCCGCCTTCCGGCAATGTCACGCTCCCGCTTGACGAGTACAACCATCTCCTCGAACTCGCGAGCAAGCCGGTGCGCAAAACCGACGCGCCACCCGTTCCTTATTCGATGAAGCGCGCCGATCTGAAATTCCGCGTCACCGACGAATCGGTGCAAGGCACCATCCAGTTGCAAGGAGAAATTCTTCACAAGGGCGCGACGAAAGTTCCGCTCACCACCGGCATGGCCATCCTGGACGCCCGCCAGGAAGGCAAGAGCTTGCCTCTCGCGCTGGAAAACGGAACGCACACCGCCGTTCTGAATGGCCCCTCAGAATTTTCCGTGAGTCTCGACGCAGGTCTCCCGTTGAATATCGAAGCGGGTCGCGCCTCTTTCAGCCTTCCTGCGCCGTCGGCAGGAAGCGTGCGCTTTGCCCTCCTCGTACCGGGCGATCACACCAACGTGCGCGTCAGCCCGGGCTTGATCACTGCAAGATCCTCCACGAACGGACAAACCTCCATCGAGGCCACGCTCGTTCCCGGCGTGCAGGCCAACATCTGGTGGACCACTCGGGAAGCTGCCGCTCCCGTCGTGCCGAAAGAAGTCCGCTTTCTTTCCGACGTGAAAACACTCGTCTCCGTCAGCGAAGCCGAAATTCGAATCGCGGCGCTCGCCGACATTTCGGTCGTGCAGGGAGAACCCGCTCAATTCGAAATCGAAATCCCCGCCGGTTACGAAGTCACCGGAACCACTGGCGCTTCCATCGAATCCAGCGAAGTGGAATCCGACGTTCTGGTTTTGAAAGTGAGCGCCCCCGCCCAACGTTCGCATCAATTCCTGATCTCGATGGAAAAATCCATAGCCGCCACCAAAGTGGATGCGCCATTTCTCAGTTTCAAGAATGCGCAGCGCGAAACCGGCGAAGTGCTCGTCGATGGCGCCGGAACCATCGAACTCACCGCCAAGGAAGCCGGCGGCCTCAAGCGCATGGATTTCAAGGAAACGAATCTGTATTTGCGTTCGCTCTCGCGGTTCCCGATGCAGGCGGCATTTCGCTATCACAAGCAGCCCAGCGAAAAGCCCAGCATCGCGCTGGAATGGACGCGCTTCCCGAACAGCAGCGTGCTCTCCGCGGTTGTGGAACGTGCCGTGGTCACAACACTCGTCACGAGTGAAGGTCGCTCGCTGACGGAAGTAAAGCTGCTCGTCAAAAATCAGGCCCAGCCATTTTTGAAAATCGCGCTTCCCACAGGTGCAAGCATTCTCACCGCCGAAGTCGCCGGAGAAAAAGTAAAACCCGTCGAAGCTCCCGACGGTAACCGCGTCCCTCTGCTGCGTCCTGGCTTCCGTCCCACGGATTCTTACAACGTGTCTTTTGTCTTCATCCATTCCGGCGCGCCCTTTGCGAAAAAAGGCGGCTCCGATATTTCTCTCCCAAAAATGGACATTCCCATCGATTTACTGCAGTGGGAAGTTTTTCTCCCCGAACGATACAAAGTGAAAGATTTTGGCGGGGACGCCATCGCCGCGAATCTTTTGCCGCCGCCTTCGCAAGATGTTTCCGGCGCGGAGGAATTCGACAACCTCGAACTTTTCGGAAGAGTCAGTTCCATGAGCAACGTCCCAATGGTCGCTCTACTTCCCGGCCAACTTGGCGGAATTATTGTGGACTCCTCCGGAGCGTTGATTCCTAACGCGCAAGTCTCCGTGACCCAGTTAGAGACAGGGGCAGTGCGAAACGTCGCGACCGATTCCTCGGGACGCTGGGTGGTCTCCAATTTACCCTCCGGACTCATCAAGCTGGCCGCGTCTGCTCCGGGGTTCAATCATTTCGTTCGCGAAATCAATTACGACGGCAGCAGACCTGTCCCGTTCAGTTTTTCGCTGAGCCTCGGCGCCGCGGCAGAAACTGTAACTGTCGAAGCCACCAACAGCCCGCTCGACAGGCGAGAATCTGAACGCAACGCGCGAAAAATTGCGGCTCAGCAACAGACGGCGGCCTCCGCGAACGTGACGAATCTTCAGCAGCGGGTTTCCGGCGTGCTGCCGGTTCGCATCGATGTTCCAAGAGCCGGCAATTCGTATCACTTCGTCAGGCCGCTGGTCCTCGACGAAGAAACCAAAGTGAGCTTCACCTACAAATCCAAGTAGGCTTCGCTACCGCGAGAGAACAGGTTCGCGGGTCGCAGCTTTCATCGCGCGATCCAGAGCCTGCTTCTCGTCTTTCTCGATCACGCGCGTTTTGCCTTTGGCAAGATCGCCGAGCGTCAGCGGCCCGATCGCTACGCGAATGAGCCGCAAAACTGCAATTTGCAAATGTTCCAGCATCCGGCGAATCTGGCGGTTCTTGCCTTCGTCCAAAACAATTTCGATCCAGGAATTTCGCTCGCCGCGCCGCAGAAGGCTCGCGCGTTTCGCGCGCAGCAATTCGCCGTCCTCTGGGGAATGAATTCCGATGCGCAAAGCATTGAGCAAATTCTCATCCCCTATTGCATCAATCCGAACGTGATACGTTTTTTCCAGATGCGTCTCCGGCGCCGTGATTCGCGCGGCCCATTCGGAATCATTCGTCAGCAGCAACAATCCTTCGCTGGCCATGTCTAGCCGACCAACGGGCGCAACCCACGGAAAGTTTTCGGGAAAATAGTTGTACACGGTTTCGCGGCCTTTTTCGTCCGAGGCGGTGGTGACCACGCCGCGCGGTTTGTTGAGCGCAAGATAAATTCTTTCGCTGCTGCCAACTCGCTTGCTATCAAGTTCAATGCGATCTTTTTCGATGTGTACCGGCGTTTCCGGATCGCGGCGCAACGTTCCGTTCAGCTTCACGCGTCCCGCGCGAATCAATTCGGCGGCGTGCGAGCGCGAGCAAATGCCGAGCTTGGAGAGCGCCCGAGCCAGACCGATGTTTCGTGAAGTTTTGGATCGGGGCGCAGCCGAGGTGCCGGCACGATTCCTCATGGGCTTAACTTTTCTTCGGCGCGGGCTCCGTTTTTTCCGGATGTTTCACTTCGCCGTAACGTCCGGCCAGCCAGGCGCGGGCTTCGCCGGGCTTATAGTTAAACGGGCCCATTCCGCCGCGGTAGGCGATGCGGCCGTTTTCATCGATGATGTAAAGACGCTCGGGCCACGCGGAATACGCAAGATCCGCGGCGTTGGCCATCTCATCCACGCCAAAGGGCAGGGGATACTTGAAGCGCTTGGTGAAGTCGTTGGCGATGGCCATGCGCTGTTCCAAAGTTTTCGGCTGCGCGTAACACACGTCATCCTTCACGTTCGATTTCATCTGCCATTCATCGGTGGGATGCGCCTCGCGCACGTAGACGGTCAGGAAATCGGCGTGGTCCTTATAGTCGTTGTAAATCTGCACGACGTCGCCGACCTGGCGACGGAAGGGCGGTCAGGTAAAGCTGCCGAAAACGAGAACGAGGGGCCGGCCCGCGGTGCGTTCGCGGATGTGGAAACTGGTCTGACCATCGAGAGCGAGGAGCCGGGCGTCCGGCGCCTCGTCGCCCACTTTCAAATTGCCGCGGTGCATATGCGGTAGCGCGTACCGCACCATATACAAGGCATCCTTCGGGCTGCCGGCCAGATAGGAGAGCGCACCGAAGGCCACGACCAAAAGGCCCAGCACAACTCCCAGTGACCATTTCAAGAACCGCTTCATGCCGTCTTACTCCAGCAGATAGACTTAGGACCGCTTCCGCCGCTGCAAGGTAGCACCGAGCTCAGACCGTAAGAATAGTGCATTTGCATTAGTGGTGGCCCTTCGCGCGAAGGGTCTCTCTTTGCTCCTTGTAGCGCGCCAGAGACTGTTCTATCACTTTCACCGCCGCATACGCCGGGCGAATATCTTCCACTTGTACCTGCTTGCCTTCCAACTGCTTATAATCCTGGAAAAACCGTTTCAGGACCAACAAGCGATGCGGCGGCAATTCGTTGGCTTCGACGTAGCTGTTGAATTCCGGATCGTTGGTGGCCACGGCGATGACCTTGTCGTCGCTTGCTCCGGAATCGATCATGGTCATCAAGCCAATGGCCCGCGCTTTGATGAGCGCCAGTGGCTGCACCGGTTCCTGGCACAAAACCAGCACATCCAGCGGATCGTTGTCGTCGGCGTAAGTCTGCGGAATAAAACCATAGTTTGCCGGATAGAACACCGCCGAATGAATGATGCGGTCCACCTTTAATAGCCCACTCGCTTTGTCCAACTCGTATTTCACGTTGGAGCCTAGCGGAATCTCGATCACAGCTTGAAAATCCTGCGGAAGTTCGTCCCCGGGAGAAACGTCGTGCCATGCATGGAGCATCGCTTTTGATCCTTAGTGGCGAAGGGCTGGTGACATTATGGTCTGACATGGCCTTCGGTGCCAGGAGCCCGCGACTTGTGAGTGGTAGCTCATGAGCAAGGAGTGCGGGAGATGGGGGGCCTGGGGAGGCGAGGGGAGAGTGTTTGCTATGAGATGGCTGATGTGGAGCGGATTGACGCCGCGGGAGAGCCGGATGAACCTGGGATTTCAGGCGCGGGCTTTGTCGATCATCTTTTCCCAGATGCCTTTGGATTTGAGGATGAGCTCTACGAGCTCGCGGGCGGCGCCTTTGCCGCCGACCGCCTTGGTGATGTAATGGGCGGCGCGTTTTACTTCGTCGGTGGCGTTGCCGACGGCCACGGCGAGGCCGACCCGCTTCATAACCATCAAGTCCGGCAAGTCGTCTCCGAGAAAGGCAACCTCGGACTCGTTGACGCCGGCTCTTCGCAGAACGTCTTCGTAGGCGGCGATTTTGTGGCCCTGTTTCTCGTACACATACGTAATGTCGAGTTCCTTGCAACGGCGGCGAAGCGCGGCGCTGCCGCGGCCGGTAATCACGCCGGTGTGGAGACCGGCGGTGACGGCCAGGGTCAGGCCCTGGCCGTCATGGGCGTCGAAGTTCTTGATTTCGAGCGCGCTGCCGTCCGATTGCGAGAGCAACGTAACGCTTCCGTCGGTGAGCGTGCCATCCACGTCCATCAAGAGGACTTTGATGCGGCTTGCGCGCTTCTGGACGACGGGTGTTGCACTGCCTGGTGTTCGTGCCAAATGACTCCTCCGGGAATAGTTCTCTAACTCTGAATCGAAACCTTCTCAAAATGTTCTTGCTAGATTCCCGACCGCTCCCTCAGGGGCTAAAGCCCACGAACTACCGGAGCTTTCGGCACGGCTGAAGCCATGCCCTCCCAGGCCGAACCGGCTAGATCAACTCCAGCGTCCACAAATCATGCAGATGCACCACGCCGAGGACGCCGTTCGCTTCATCCACAACGACGATCGAGGTGATTTTTTTCTTTTCCATCAAATTCAAGGCTTCGCTGGCAAGCACGTGCGGGCCAATCGTTTGCGGATTCCTGGTCATGCCATCCGCGGCGCGCATCTCCAGAACTGCGCCGCGATGTTTTTCCATCAGCCGGCGAAGGTCGCCGTCGGTCAGAATTCCCGCGAGGCGTCCATCCGGTTCAAGGATGGTGGTCATTCCGAGCTTCTTGGCGGACATTTCATGGAAGACGTCGGGCATCGGCGTATCTTTCGAAACGCGGGGCAGCGCCTCGCCCGCGTGCATGAGGTGTTCGACGCGGAGCAGTTTCTTGCCCAGGCTTCCGGCAGGATGGAGAGCGGCGAAATCGTCGGGACGAAATCCCCTCCGTTCGAGGAGCGAGACGGCTAGCGCGTCGCCTACTGCCATCGCCACCGTGGTACTGGCTGTTGGCGCGAGGTTCATGGAACAAGCCTCTTCTTTCACGCTGACGTCCAGTACGACGTCGCTCGCCTCCGCCAGCGTCGAATGAATTTTGCCGGTGAGGGTGACAAGTTGCATCTCCAGCCGCTTCAGGGCTTCGAGGAGCCGGACGATTTCTTCGGTTTCGCCGCCGTAGGAGACGGCCAGGAGGACATCGCCGCGGGCGAGCATGCCCATATCCCCGTGCAGAGCCTCGGCCGCGTGCAAGAAGAAGGAGGGGGTTCCCGTGCTGGAAAGTGTTGCGGAGATTTTTCGGCCGATGATGCCGGATTTTCCCATGCCGGTGACGACGACGCGGCCTTTGCAGGCGAACAAGAGGTCCACAGCTTTTTCAAAACTGGCGTCGAGACGCGCCAGGACGTCCTGAATCGCTTGCGCTTCGATTTTGAGAACGCGGCGGGCGGTGTCAAGGCTCATGATGGCGTGACTCGTGACTGGTGACTGGTGACTCGTGACTGGTGACTGGTGACTGGTGACTCGTGACTCGTGAAACCGGCCAATCCATTTGTGACCTTGGCACATGGGGCGCAGCGTGCTGCGCCTCTACAAAGAAGATTTGCAGGGCTTGGGAGAGAGCAGTCATAGGGGATTCCAGCGCCGAACCAAAGTGGCGAGCTCTTTCAGTTTGGCGAGCAGGGCGGGGAGCTGTACGAGGGGAAGGGCGTTCGGGCCGTCGGACAAAGCCGCTGCGGGATTGTCATGAGTCTCGAGGAAAATTCCGTCTACTCCGGCGGCCACACCTGCGCGGGCCAGCGGCTCGATAAATTCCGGCTGGCCGCCGCTGGCGTGGCCTTGGCCGCCGGGAAGCTGCACGGAATGCGTCACGTCAAAAACGACGGGATAACCGGTTTTCTGCATCACCGGAAATGAGCGGAAATCCACCACAAGATTCTGGTAGCCGAAGGAGGCGCCGCGCTCCGTCAGGAGGATTTTAGAATTGCCGGTGCTCGCGACTTTTTCGGCGACGTTGGCCATATCCCACGGCGACAGATACTGCGCTTTCTTAACATTGATGATGCGGCCGGTCTTTCCGGCTGCGATCAGCAACTCCGTCTGCCGCGCGAGAAACGCGGGAATTTGCAACACGTCGCAAACCTCCGCCGCCGGGCCGGCTTGCGATGCATCATGGATATCGGTGAGCACCGGGACCTTCAAGTCCGACTTGATCCTGCCGAGAATGCGCAGGCCTTCTTGCGCTCCGGGCCCGCGAAATGACTTCACCGAAGTCCGGTTGGCTTTATCGTAGGAGGCCTTGAAAATGTAGGGCACGCCCGCATCCGCAGCGATCTTCGCAACTTTTTCCGCCATCATGCGTGCGTGTGCCTCGCTTTCGATCACGCACGGGCCGGCAATCAGGAAGAGGGGATTTCCTGCGCCAAGACGCAGAGAGCCGAGCGAGATTTCCTTAGACTCCGGCATAAATCTCACAGAAGATAGCATACTCGAAACGGCCTTACCCCCTGGTATCGGAGGACTCATGAAGCATCGAGTATCGCTTATTGTTGCGGTTGCACTCGTCGCGGGCATTTATGCCGTGGGTGCGCAGGACGCAGGCACGTCAGAAGCGGAGCGCTACATCATTGAGGGTGTTCATGGAAATTCCTGAGTGGGAAGAAATTGCGATTCCTGAGGGATTCGGTCCTCACCGGTTGCTGTACAACCCTCCGAGCGAGACTGTAATTGCTGAGTTGCGGTCAATTGCAGAGGAGTTCTTCCAAAATCAGCTCTACATCCGCAAGAAAGATTCGCCAAAGTACGAGCCAATCAAAGATTTTGAACAGATGGTGTCACTCGAGTCCGCCGTGACTTCGCTTGGGCGTCCATTGCTCTTCTACCTGTCCAATAAGTTGACGAAAGAGGACGAGGGTTTCAGCGGAGATTGGGAAGGTTTGTATTCGTTCGACCTCCAGAAACGAACGCATCTCAAGATTGCGGATAAGAATTCTTTGCGGTTCCCATCACCTTACGTCGAGGGGTGGATCACTGGTTTTGTGGATGTTTCTGCGGACGCAAGCGAACTCTATTTGACGGTGGGAATGAGGCGCCCCGATAC
>Ga0099828_10000842_pt1 | contig 19427 bp, 16 predicted proteins | sample CZO8metaG_2_FD_79338 | JGI IMG/M metagenome (GOLD analysis project Ga0099828, IMG submission 79338) | Vadose zone soil microbial communities from the Eel River Critical Zone Observatory, Northern California, USA - CZOApr15con2H1.8 metaG | ecosystem: Environmental > Terrestrial > Soil > Vadose... | reverse complement strand
GGCGGGGGAAGAGGACCCGCTGCGCCATGCCGGCTGGGTCGAGATGGGGCGCTACGCAGCGGCGCGGCACATCGAGGGGATTCCCGAGCTCGAGATGCCGGGCCACGCGCGCGCCGCGATCAAGGCTCTGGGGCTCAACGATCCGCACGACACCTCTGTGTACAGGTCGGTCCAAGGCTACCCCGACAACGTGATGAACCCAGCACTCGAGTCGACGTACCGGTTCATCGAGCGCGTGGTCAGCGATCTCGCCGCGATGCATCGCGAGGCCGGTGCGCCCCTGCGCCACATCCACATGGGTGGTGACGAGGTGCCGGCCGGTGTCTGGGTCGGATCGCCGGCCGTCCAGGCCTACATGCAGGCGCACGGTGTTACGAGCGTCGACGATCTCTGGTTCGTCTTCTACAGTCGGGTGGAGCAGATCCTGAAGGCCCAGGGCCTTCTCCCCTCGGGCTGGGAGGAGATCGCTGTACGTAAAACCCAGCGCGAGGGGCACCGCACGACCATCCCGAATCCTGACTTCGCCGCGCGCGGCTGGCGCGCCTACGTCTGGAACAACGTCCCGGGCTGGGGCGCCGAGGACCTCGCCTACCGCCTCGCGAATGGGGGTTACGATGTCGTGCTGAGTCCCGTGACCAATTTCTACTTCGATCTCGCGTGGAATCAGAGTCCGGACGAGACGGGGCTCGACTGGGGAGGCTACATCGATCTGCGCAAGCCGTTCGACTTCATTCCGCTCGACTACTACCGCAACACCCGCCTCGACCGTCGCGGCAATCCTCTGGACCCCGCCGTGTTCGCCGGCAAAGACCGGCTCACCGACTACGGTCGCGCCCACATCGTGGGCATTCAAGGCAACCTGTGGTCGGAGACGCTCGGTGCCGAGGGACTGGTCGAGTACATGCTGGTCCCGCGGTTGTTCGCGCTCGCCGAGCGGGCGTGGGCACCCGACCCGGACTGGGCCAGTGAACGCGATCCCGAAAAGTCCGCGTCCCTCTATCGCGAAGCTTGGTCCCGCTTTGTCAACGTGCTCGGCCAGCGCGAGCTGCCGCGACTCGATCGAGAAGTCCCGGGCCTCAACTACAGGATCCCCGCGCCCGGTCTGAAGGTGGAGGGCGGGGCGGTGCGCTGCAGCGTGGAGCTACCCGGCTTCACCTTGCGCTACACGACCGACGGGAGCGAGCCCACCGTGCGCAGCGCCGTGGTGCGCGGCACGATCCCGTTGCGCGGCACGGTCCGCGTCGCCGCGTTCAGCACGACGGGCCGAAAGGGTCAAACGGCCCGCCTCACGGCCCCTTAGCTCGCGCTCCGCTTCCGCATGATGGCCCGCGCCGGCGCCCCTTCGTGCCCTCGGATCTTGAGCGGTAGCACGATCACGTCGTAGTCACCCGCTTGCACAGGGCGCAAGTCCAGCCCCTCCACGATGGGAATCCCGCGCCCCAGCAGAATCTGATGCGTCCTTGGCGCCGGAGCGCCGAACTGCTCCGCCGAGATGTAGTCCACCCCGACCAGCACGACGCCGGCGTCCACAAGGAGCTGGGCCGCGTCCGGTGCGATGTACGCGAAGTCTCTGTGGAACACTGAGTCCATCCAGCCGCGCAACGTGCTCCGCGTCCGGAACAGCACGCGCTTCGCGCCGCGCCAGTCGTGCTTGTTCAGTTCACGCGCGTCGATCGCCCGCACGCTGTCGGGGATATCGATGACTCGTGCCGCACCGATCAGCGGGGCCAGCGCCACCTGGTCGATCGGTGCGCCATTGGCGACGAAATGCATCGGGGCGTCGATGTGCGTTCCGCTGTGCGCGCCCATCGAGTAGACCGACAACGTCAGCTTGTCGCCCTTCCGCATATCCTTGAGAAAATCGAACTTCATCGGCGCGTCGCCCTCGTACACCGGCGTCTTCGACGGATCGAGCGTTGCCGTCACGTCGATCCACCCCTGAGCGCTCAGCTCACGCGTCCCTTCGTCGCGCGGTGCACATCCAACGATGAGGCTGAGCAACAGCGTGAAACCCAACCCCGCCACGCCGATGATCGTCTCGGCGACGGTCCACGTCTTCAGCGTCTGTTGCACGGTCATGTTGAAGAACTCCTTGATGAGCCAGAACCCCGAATCGTTCACGTGTGACAGCACCAGCGAGCCTGCGCCCGTCGCGAGTACCAGCAGCTCGGCGTGCGTTCCCGGTGTGGCCGCCGCGATGGGAGCGACGATCCCAGCGCTCGTGGTCATCGCCACCGTCGCCGAGCCGGTGGCGACACGGATCAGCGCCGCCACGGTCCACGCGAGCAGGAGCGGCGAGGCGTGCGATCCCAAGGCCACGTCGGCAATCGCTTTCCCCACGCCGCTCTCGAGGAGCACCTTGTTGAATCCGCCGCCAGCGCCAATTACCAGGAGAATGGCGGCGGTCGGCGCGAGGCAGTCGCCCGCGAACTTGAGGATCTGATCCCGAGTGAAGTGCTGCCTGTATCCCAGCGACCAAAAGGAAAAGAGCAGCGCCACAAGAAGCGCGACAATCGGGCTGCCGACGAAATCGATGCCCGAGCGGAGCGTGCTTGCTGGATCGAGCGCGACGTCGGCGGTGCTCGCGGATAACATCAGGATCACAGGAAGCAGCACGGTGAAGAGCGAGACGCCGAAGCTCGGCAATTCGCGTGGAACGTCACCCGCGAGCTGCGTAGCTATCGGGTTCTCCGCGGGGAGCGCGATGCGCGGTGCAATCCACGAGGCGAAGATCGGGCCGGCCAGCGCCGCCGTCGGCAGTCCGACGAGGAGGGCATAGGCGATCGTGCGCCCGATATCGGCTTTATAGGCGACGACCGCGAGCATCGCCGCCGGATGCGGCGGTACCATCCCATGCACCACCGACAGCCCTGCCACCAGCGGAATGCCGATCTTCACAAGTGAGAGCCCCGAGCGACGCGCAATAGTGAACACCAGCGGAATCAACAGCACGAAACCGACCTGAAAGAAGACCGGAATGCCCACGATGAAGGCCACGAACATGATCGCCCAATGCACGCGTCTCGCACCGAACAGCGCGATGAGCGTGGTCGCGATGCGCGTCGCGCCGCCCGACTCCGCCATCATCTTGCCCAGCATGGTTCCGAGAGCGACCACGATCGCGATGAATCCCAGGACTCCGCCGACTCCGTCCTGGAACGCCTTCACGACACCGCCGAAAGGCATGCCAGCGGCAATTCCCAAGGCGAGCGACACGGCGATCAACGCGACGAAGGGGTGCAACTTGAAGCGCGCGATCAGGACGATCAGTACCACGACCGCACCGAACGCCAGGACCAGCAGCACGGTGTTGGGCCTCATGCCGAGCGCGCCACCAGATCGGCGACGATCGTGTCCGGGGTTTCGCGGATATCGCACACCCAGGGGCGCTCGTCCGGCGCAGGCTCCTCCAGAATCGCGAGCTGGCTCTCGAGTAGCGATGGGGGCATGAAATGCCCGCGCCGTTGGGCCATGCGCTCCGCGAGCAGTGCTCGGCTTCCCGCGAGATACACGAAACGGACCTCTGCTGCCCCAACGGAGCGCAGCAGGTCCCGATAGCTCCGCTTGAGCGCCGAGCACGAGACGACGAGACCAACCCTCGCGCGCTTAGCATCGCGCAGTCGGGCGCCAATCGCGAGCAGCCAACCGCGGCGGTCGTCGTCCGTCAGCAGGATCCCGGCCGCCATGCGCTTCACGTTCTCGCGGGGATGCAGGTCATCGCCTTCGACGAACTCGATGTCGAGCGCGCGAGCGAGCTGCGCTCCGAGCGTGCTCTTGCCGGAGCCCGAGACGCCCATCATCACGTAGAGCCCAGTGTAGACAGCGCCCATGAAGTGGCCCCAATCCTATACCACCGACGGATTCGGGGCTATTCTGCTATGCGTCGCGATCGGCTGATCACCTCTATGGAGCGGCAACAATGCAACTGGCGATGATCGGATTGGGTCGGATGGGCGGAAACATGGTGCAGCGGCTCGTCCAGGGGGGGAGGGGCGGGGGCGGGCACGAGCTGATCGTGTACGACTCGAGCGTCGCGACGGTCAAGGCGCACGTCGGCAAGGGAGTCAAGGCGGCGAAGGATCTCGCCGACGTCGCTCGCCAATTGGCGCCGCTTCGAGTCGTCTGGCTGATGCTGCCGGCCGGCGCGCCGGTCGAGAGCACCATCGACCAGCTCGTGCCGCACCTCACCCGAGGAGACATCATCATCGACGGCGGCAATTCGAATTTCCGCGACTCGCTGCGTCGCGCGGAGGCGCTCAAGAAGCAAGGCATCGAGTTCATGGACGTCGGCACGAGCGGTGGGATCTGGGGCCTGACACTCGGCTACTGCCTCATGATCGGTGCCTCGCCGGCCGCGTTCCAGCACTGCGAACCGATCTTTCGGACGCTCGCGCCGGCCGAGGGTTACGCTCGCGTGGGCCCGCCCGGCGCCGGCCACTACGTCAAGATGGTGCACAACGGGATCGAGTACGGACTGCTCCAGGCGTACGCCGAAGGCTACGAGGTCCTGCACGCCTCTCGCGACTTCAAACTCCAGCTGGGCCAGATCGCAAAGCTGTGGAACCACGGCAGCGTGGTCCGCTCCTGGCTGAACGAGCTGGCGGAACGGGCATTTTCCCGTGACGACGAGCTGGCCGCGATCCGTGGCTACGTGGAAGACTCGGGGGAGGGGCGCTGGACAGTGGAAGAGGCGATGCGCCTGGACGTGCCGGCGCCGGTCATCACGATGTCGCTGCTCGCGCGGTTACGCTCCCGCCAGGAGGAGTCCTTCGGCGCCAAGGTGATCGCCGCGCTGCGCCACGAGTTCGGCGGGCATGCGGTGCAGAGCAAGTGACTCCCTCTTCTCGAGCCGCCTATCTTTGCGAACGTGCCGGCGTTCCTGTGGCTCAGCTATTATGGTCTGCGAGTCGCGGGTGGGGTTCGGTCAGGGGTTGCCGCCTACAGCAAGCGGACTGAGGAGGATTCGATGCCAACCCGTCTCCGAGTGTTCTATTCTGTTCTCAACGTAGTGCTGATCAGTATTCCAGCGGTTGCCCTCTATAGCGAGGTACGACGGTCTGAAATCTGGCGGACGCCGCCGGCCGCTGAGCGGCTGCCACTGCTGTTGTTCTACGCGGCTATGTGCGGTTTTGGAGCCGCGCTGCTCGTGGTGATTGCCACCGGTCGACTTGCGTATCGAGGAGAGCGGCAGAAGGAATGACGGTATGCCACTGACGGTACTCGCGTCGGCGCACCTGCTCGCTCAGCTCACGGTCGGCGGCCTGCGGGTCGAGTACCTCACCAACCCGATCGGCATCGACGTGCTGCAGCCGAGGCTGAGCTGGCGGATCGCCAGCACTCGGCGCAACACGATGCAGTCGGCCTATCAAATGCAGGTCGACACCAGCGAAACGAGCCTGACTCGCGGCGCGAAGGCGTTGTGGGATTCCGGAGAGATCCTCTCCGACGCTTCGGTGTTTGTGGACTATGCCGGTCCGCCCGCGGTGTCGCGGACACGGTACTACTGGCGCGTGCGCATCTGGGGGGGAGACACGAGCGGCCGCGGCTCTCCGTGGAGTCCGGTGGCGTTTTGGGAAACAGGATTACTGCAGGCCGCGGACTGGACCGCGGGGTGGATCGGACCACCGCCGACCGCGTCGGATAGTCTCCCATCTCCTTCGCCCCTGTTGCGGCGGGCATTTCGTGTTAGCGACCGTGTTCGCGCCGCCCGCCTCTACGTCACGAGCCTCGGCCTCTACGAGCTCTATCTCAACGGACAGCGGGTCGGGGACCAGCTCTTCACGCCCGGCTGGACTTCGTACCGCCGCCGGCTGCAGTACCAGACCTATGACGTCACCCCGCTCCTGCGATCGGGCGCAAACGTCGTCGGCGCAATGCTCGGCGATGGGTGGTACCGGGGGAACCTCGGGTTCTTCGGCCAACGCAATCTCTACGGCCGGCGGCTTGCCCTGCGCGCCCAGCTCGAGATCCGCTATGCGAGCGGGCGCACAGAGCGCGTCATCTCGGATGCCGAGTGGAAGGCCACGGTCGGCCCCGTTCTCACGTCTGACATCTATGGCGGGGAAACGTACGACGCGCGGCGCGAGCTCAGCGGATGGGCGGACGCGCCGTACGACGATCGCGAGTGGGGAGCGGTTGCTCTTCTCGATCCTCCCCCGCCGGCGCTGGTGGCATCAATGTCGCCGCCGGTGCGTCGCGTGCGCGAATTGCGTCCGGTGGATATCCGTCGAGCCCCGTCGGGCGAAACCATTTTCGATCTCGGTCAGAACTTCACCGGCTGGGCGCGTCTCAGTGTGCGGGGCCCGGCTGGTACGACGGTCACACTCCGGTTCGGCGAGGTGCTCGACAGGGACGGCAATCTCTACACCGCCAACTTGCGCGGAGCGGGCCAGACGGACCGGTACACGCTCCGCGGGAAAGCTCGAGAGGTGTACGAGCCGCACTTCACCTTCCACGGCTTTCGGTATGTGGCCGCTCGAGGACTTCCTGCTCCGGCGGACTCGACCACTATCACGGGCATCGCGGTGTCGTCCGACCTCGCCCAGACAGGAAGCCTCGTCACCTCGGACTCGCTGCTCAACCACCTGCAGCGGAACATCGTCTGGGGTCAGCGCAGCAACTTTCTCGACGTGCCGACCGACTGCCCGCAGCGCGACGAGCGACTCGGGTGGACGGGAGATGCCCAGGTGTTCGCGCGGACTGCTGCGTTCAACATGGATGTCGCGGGGTTCTTCGCGAAGTGGCTGTCAGATGTGGCGGCCGATCAGGACCCGAGCGGCAGCGTCCCGTGGGTGATTCCGAATCCCCTCGGCGGCGACTCCGTCCGCTTCGCGGGCACCGCGGGCTGGTCCGATGTCGCGGTCATCATTCCGTGGACGATGTACCTCACGTATGGCGACCGGCGCCTGCTCGAGCGCCAGTATCCGAGCATGCGCGCGTGGGTCGATTACGCGCGCCGCCGAGCGGGCAGCGATCTGATCTGGAGACCGGGATGGCAGTTCGGTGACTGGCTCGCGCTGCACAGCGACGATCCCTCGTACCCGGGCGCGACGACGGGGACCGACTTGATCGCGACGGCGTTCCTGGCCCACTCCACGGATCTGGTGTCGCGCACGGCGACGGTGCTCGGGCGGGATGACGAAGCGGCCGCGTATCGTGCGCGCTTTCAGGCGATACGTGAAGCGTTCAATCGGGAGTTCGTCTCGAGTACGGGTCGAGTGGGCGAGAACACCCAGACGGCCTACGCGCTGGCGATCGCGTTCGATCTCCTTCCGGATTCGCTCGTATCGTCCGCGGCGAGACGCCTGGCGCTCGATGTGGAGGCGCGCGAGCACCATCTCACGACTGGTTTTCTCGGGACTCCGTACCTGCTGCACGTGCTCGACGCAACCGGGCACATTGGCGACGCGTTCGCGCTGCTTACCCAGCGCACCTACCCGTCATGGCTCTACCCGATCACCAGGGGGGCGACGACGATGTGGGAGCGGTGGGATGGCATTCGACCCGACAGCTCCTTCGAAGATCCGGGGATGAACTCGTTCAACCATTATGCCTTCGGTGCGGTGGGCGACTGGATGTATCGGAACATCGGCGGCATCGATGTCGACTCGGCGGGACCAGGGTATCGACGGTCCCGCATCGCGCCACGACAGGGGGCGGGTCTGACGAGCGCGAGCGCGTCGCTCGAAACCGTTTACGGGACGTTGACGTCCGCGTGGCGGCTCAATCAGCAGCGATTCGAACTCGACGTCACCGTTCCGGCGAACACGTCCGCGGAAGTCACCCTGTGGGACGCTCGTCTCGACCACGTCCGAGAAGGGGGTGTCCCCCTCAACGCGCGTGAGGGAGTTCGGTCGGCCCGCCAACGCGGCAAGGATGTGGTCGTGGACGTCGGCTCGGGCCGTTATAGCTTCGCGGTCACTCCATGACTCCGCCGCGGTGGTCCCCCCCTAGCAGGAGCAAGTCATGACGCGTGCGATGCTGGCCGCGCTGTGCGGCCTTGTCCTCAGCGTTTCGCCGGCGGCGACACAAGAGCAGCCGCCCAGCCATCCAGTGGACCCTCCGACGGCCGCTGCGGCGCGGCGGCTCCTGGCGGTCACAGGCACGACCAAGCTCATGCTCAGCAGCATGGAGTCGATGCTCGCCGCACAGAAAGAGTCGAATCCGCAAATCCCCGCGGCCTTCTGGGACGCGTTCATGGCCCACGTCCGGCGCGATACCACGCGGCTCATCGATATGCTGGTGCCGATTTACGCCTCGCATTTGACGCAGAGTGAGATCGAAGAGCTGATACGATTTTATACGTCGCCGATCGGCCAGCGACTCACCGCGGTGCAGCCCGCCATTATGCGGGAAAGCGCGCAGGCAGGGCAGAATTGGGGAGAGTTGATCGCCCGCATCGTGGGGGACAGTCTGGGGCAGGCCGGAGGGGATCTTCCCCCGAAACGATAGGTGCCTTCCTCTAGCGAATCGACGACGCGCAACATTGGCGGGCACGAGGTCACGATCTCGAATCCCGGCAAGGTGCTGTTCCCCAAACCGCAATACACCAAGCTCGATCTCGGGAACTATTACCTCGCTGTCGCGGACGGGGCGCTACGGGGGGCAGGCGGGCGGCCGAACATGCTGGTCCGTTTTCCCAATGGGATCGGCGCGCCGTCCTTCTATCAAAAGCGTGCACCGGATTCGCGCCCGCCCTGGATCGAAGTGGTCACCTTACGCTTCCCGTCGGGCCGCACCGCGGACGAAGTCGTCCCACGCGATCCCGCGTCGCTGGTGTGGCTCGCGAATCTGGCATGTCTGGAGCTGCATCCGCACCCGGTGCGCGCCGAGGACCTCGATCACCCTGATGAGCTGCGCGTCGATCTCGACCCCGTGCCCGGCATCAAATGGCCGCAGGTGCGCGAGGTCGCGCAGATCGCGCGTGCGGTCCTCGCGGATTTTGGACTGGTTGGCTGGCCCAAGACCTCCGGGTCTCGGGGAATGCATCTCTTCGTGCGCATTGAGCGCCGCTGGGTTTTTGACGAGGTACGACGGGCGGCGCTCGCGCTGGCGCGCGAGGTGGAACGTCGCGGCCAGGGGCTCGCGACCAGCAAGTGGTGGAAGGAGGAGCGGCAGGGCGTGTTCGTGGATTACAACCAGAACGCCAAAGACCGGACCGTCGCGTCGGCGTACTCGGTGCGACCCGTCCCTGACGCCCGCGTGTCCGCGCCGCTTTCCTGGGACGAAGTGGACGACGCCGACCCGGAGGACTTTACGCTCGGGACGATGCCCGAGCGGTTCGCCAAAATCGGCGACCGCCACGCCGGCATGGATGAGAGCGCCGGATCGCTCGATGGGCTGCTGGAGCTCTCAGCGCGCCAGGAAAAGGAAGGGCAGGGCGATGCGCCGTGGCCGCCGCACTACCGCAAGCAGCCGGGTGAGCCGCCGCGGGTGCAGCCGTCCAAGTCGCGGGCCCGGGCAGAGAAGTACCCGCTGATCGAGGTCAGTCGGGGGAAGGATAAGAAGGAAGCGTTGGCCGGGCTGTCGAAATGGAAAAAGCGCCATCCTCGCGTCACCAAGCTTCTCGAGCCCGCCGACATCCTCGTGGATCAAATGCGTGGGCGTTCGTCGGCGTGGTACCGCATTCGCATCAACCTGCAGCACGTCCCGGAGAAGCTCAGGCCCCCGCCCCCGCCCCGAACACCTTCTCGAGCTCGTACGCCGGAGTAACCTCGAGCTGATCGTAGCGGCAGTCCCGTGGCTGTTTGTCCCGTCGCCAGCGCTGAAACACCGTCGCGTGGCGGAAGCGGTCACCCTCCATGTGATCGTACTTCACTTCACACACCCGTTCGATCCGCAGCGGTTCCCACGAGAGATCCTTGCCAGCGCTCCAACGGCTCTGGCCGCCCGGCATGCGGCTCGATTCCGCCTGGGCCCCCGCCCATTCTCTCCAGGGATGGTGGTCCAAGGCCTTCTTCCGCAGCGGCGCCAGCTCCTTCACCAGCTGCTTGCGCGTCGCCATCGTGAATGCGGACGTGACGCCGACGTGCTGTAGCGTGCCGTCGTCATCGTAGAGACCGAGCAGCAGCGATCCCGCGGCGTCCTTGCCGCTCTTGTGCCAGCGGAATCCCGCCACTACACAATCGGCCGTCCGCACGTGTTTGATCTTGAACATCGCGCGCTTCCCCGGCTGATATGATGCCGTCGCGGGTTTGGCGATCACGCCGTCCAGCCCGGCGCCCTCGAAGCGCTGCAGCCAGTCGACGGCGAGCTCACGGTCGCGCGTCATCGGCGTGAGGTAGAGCGGGCGACGAATCTTCTTGAAGAGCTTCTCGAGCTGGACACGACGTTCCTGTTGGGGCAGGTCCAGCAAGCTCTTGTGACCAACTGCCAATAAATCAAATGCCACAAAGGCAGCAGGAGTGGCCTTGGCGAGCTTCTCGACGCGCGACGCCGCCGGATGCAGGCGCATCTGCAATCCACCGAAATCGAGCCCATGCGCCGTCGGCATCACGATCTCGCCATCCACCACGACCCCGCTCGGCAGTTGCTCGAGAAACGCGGCGTGCAGCTCGGGGAAGTAGCGATCGAGCGGCCGCAGGTCGCGGCTCTGGATGTACACATCGTCGGCGCCGCGGAAGACGATCGCGCGAAAGCCATCCCACTTGGGCTCGAACAAAAAGTCGCCGTCCCGCGGAATCTCATCCGCGATTTTGGCGAGCATTGGCTCGACGGGCGGAGAGACCGGTCTTGACATGCCCTAAAAGTAGAGCCCCCGGTGTTTCATTTCTCAACCCGGGGGTGGGTTCTCGTCAGCCCTGCGATTCGGGGTACCTTTAGGCCTGGATGAATAAGCGAATCGCCTTTGTCCTGGCATTGGCCACGGCGGTGGGGGCGTCAACGACGGCCGCCCAGAAGAAGAACTACACGCCAGCGGACGTGCATTTCGTGGCCGGAATGATCGGTCATCATGCCCAAGCCATTCAGATGGCTGGCTGGGCCCCATCGCACGGCGCCAGTCCGTCGGTGCGCGTGTTGTGCGAGCGCATCGTGGTGGCCCAGAACGATGAGATCGCTTTCGCCCAGCGCTGGCTGCGCGAGCATGGCGAGTACGTGCCGCCGGCCGATCCGCGTGGCCACATCATGCAGGGGATGGATCATCCCATGTTGATGCCCGGGATGCTGACCCCCGAGCAAATGGCGCAGCTGGATTCGGCGCGCGGTCCTGAGTTCGATCGCTTGTTTCTGACCTTCATGATCCAGCACCATCAGGGCGCGATCACGATGGTGCAGCAGCTGCTGGCGGTGCCCGGGGCGGCGCAGGACGGGCCGATCTTCCGGTTCGCCTCCGATGTGAACGTCGATCAGACCACCGAAATAAACCGTATGACCCTGATGCTGAACGACCTCAAACGGAGCTCTCAGTGAAATCGAGACTGCTACTCGCTGTTTCTGTTTGCATATGGGGAGGCGCTGCGGCGCAAAACAACTCGGCGACCGCGCCGCGCCAGGATCCACGGATCGGGCTGCGCGCGGGGTGGTTCAATGCCGCCGAAGCGAACTGGAATATGCGGCTGGTCTCGACGACGCCGCCCTCGCCCGACTTCATCAGTCGCGAATCGCCGGGCGACTTCCGCTTCATCAACTCCGACCTGTCGGTCCGCGGCAACTACGTCATTCAAGGCAATTTCAACGGTATCCAGGTCTGGGACATCTCGAACGCCAAGATTCCGCGGCTGTACAAGGCATTCGTCTGTCCCGGATCGCAGAGCGACGTCTCCGTCTACCGCAATTTCCTGTTCGTATCCGGCGAAGCGTTGAACGGGCGGACCGACTGCGGCACGCAAGGCGTCTCCGACACGGTGAGCCATGACCGGCTGCGCGGCATCCGGATCTTCGATGCCACGGACCTCGCCAACCCGCGTCACATCACCGACGTCCAGACGTGCCGCGGATCGCACACGCATACGGTCGTGACGCAACCCGGTGATACGGACAACGTCTACATTTACGTGTCCGGCTCGGCCCCCGTCCGCTCACCCAACGAGCTTGCCGGCTGCTCGGCCGCGCAGCCCGATTCGAACCCGAACACGGCGCTGTTCCGCATCGAGGTGATTCAGGTCCCGCTCGCGCATCCCGAACAGGCGCACATCGTGAGCTCGCCGCGCATCTTCCAGGACCTGGTCTTTGTGCAGAGCCACAAGGAGGCGCCGGAGGACATCGCGCATGCGGCGCACGTCGCCGATTCGGTGCGCGCTGCCGGTGGATTTACCGCCAAGATCAACGGCATGGACATCGTGCTCGGGCCGGGATTCACGAACCCGCGGCTCGACAGCATCGTGAAGGCGCGCGGCGGCACGGGCGCGCCCACGGCGGCCGACAGCGCCGCGCTGAAGGCGGGCATGCAGGATCTCGTCGACCGGCTCGTCCAGGGGCCGCCGCGGCCCCCGGGAACACCGCGTCCGGGTCCGACGCAGTGCCATGACATCACGGTGTACCCGGCGATCGGTCTCGCCGGTGGCGCCTGCGGGGGATACGGGCTGATCCTCGACATCCGCGACGCGTCGAACCCACGGCGGGTCGCCGCGGTGTCAGACTCGAACTTCTCGTTCTGGCACTCGGCCACGTTCAACAATGACGGCTCGAAGATTCTCTTTACCGACGAGTGGGGCGGCGGTCTGCAGCCGCGTTGCCGCACGACCGACAAGCCCGAGTGGGGAGCGGACGCGATCTTCACCCGCTCCGGCAGCACGCTGACGTTCAAGAGCTACTACAAGCTTCCCGTGGCACAGACCGCGAACGAGAACTGCGTCGCGCACAACGGCACGCTGATTCCGGTGCCCGGCCGCGACATCATGGCGCAGGGCTGGTACCAGGGCGGCGTCTCGGTGTTCGACTGGACCGATCCCTCGCACCCCAAGGAAATCGCCTTCTTCGACCGCGGCCCGATGGATTCGACCAAGCTGCTCGGCGCGGGTTCGTGGTCGGCATACTGGTACAACGGCTACATCATCAGCTCCGAGATCGCGCGTGGCCTCGATATTTTCGAGCTGACGGCCAGTCCGTTGCTGTCGCAGAATGAGATCGACGCCGCGAAGCTGATTCATTTCGACTACCTGAACGCGCAGGACCAGCAGCAGCTGGTCTGGCCGGCGAGCGTTGTCGTGGCGCGGGCCTACGTCGATCAGCTGGCGCGGTCGGGTGGTCTGACGCCCGCGCGGATCACGGCGATCCGAGACGCGCTGTCGCGCGCCGAGCAGGCAACCGGGCAGGCGCGGCGCGATGGGTTGAACCAGCTCGCTACGCAGCTGAGCACGGACGTCCAGGCGTCGACCGACCAGCCCAAGGTCCGGTTGCTGATCGCGGTGGTCAACGACCTCGGCAAGTAAGACAGTTGACTAAGATCATGGGCGGGGTTCACGTTGTCTCGTGAGCCCCGCTCGTTCTTCCCGGAAGCGCTACCAGGAGTTCGTCGAAGACTATAAGCACAGGCGCCTGGACCAAGTAGCGGAGGCGGACGAGGGTGGTCCCGCGCCCGCGGCGTCCCGCCGCCAGGGCGCCCGCCGCGCATACCTGCGGGACTACCTCCGTTGGCTGCGGCCGCATCGCAATGCTCTGGGTGCGGTCTTTTTGCTGGCCCTGGTGGTCGCCGGGCTGCAGATGATCGAGCCGCTGTTCATTCGGTACATCGTCGACCATGTGATCCTGAACAAGGGGCTCGACAACGCCGCCCGCCTGACCCGCCTCAACCTCACGGGTCTGGTGTTTCTCACGGTGATCATCCTCTCGCACGTCGGCGGCGGATTCAAGGACTACCGCCAGCGGATCCTCAACGTGCGCGTCATCCTGTCGCTCCGACGCTCACTCTACGAGCGGCTGCTGCATCTGCCGCTGCCGCGGCTCTGGGAGATGAAAACCGGCGGTATCCTGTCCCGTCTCACCGGAGATGTGGAGACCACCACCGGTTTGTTGCAGATGGCGATCGTGTCGCCCGCCATTTCGGTGATCCGGCTGGTCATCGCCATCGTCATCCTGATCGCCCTGAATTGGCAGCTCGCCTTGACGGCGATGGCCATCATTCCCGGCGTGATGGTGTTGAGTTTGATCTTCGCCCGGCGGATCCGGCCGATTTATCGTTCGGTCCGCAAGGACGTCGAGATCGTGGATGGCAGAGTCGGCGAAACCTTCTCAGGCATTCGCGTCGTGCGGGCGTTCCGCCAGGAGATCCAGGAACTCCTCAGCTATATGCTGGGCCGCCATACGGTGCTGCGCAAAGAGCTGTTCGCGCACCGGCGGGAGCTGCTGCTGTGGACGGCGTGGGGGCTGCTGGAAGCGGGAATCAGCGTCGTGATCGTCTGGTTCGGCGGCTACTTGAACATCGTCGGCCGGGCGACGGTCGGCGACATCATGGCGTTTCAGTGGTACATGTTCCTGCTCCTCAATCCAGTCTGGAACATTGTCAACTCCTTCTCGGAGATGCAGCGCTCGCTCGCCGCGATGGAGCGGGTGTTCGAGGTACTGGGGATGGAGGACGACAAGCCGGACCGTCCCGACGCACGCGCAGCGCCGGCGCTCGTGCGAGAACTCCGCTTCGACGATGTAACGTTCGAGTACCGGGAAGGACAGCCCGTCGTGCGGGACTTCCAAGTCGCCGTTCCGGGCGGATCGGTGGTGGCGCTGGTCGGGCGCAGCGGGGCGGGGAAGACGACCGTCACCGATCTGGTCGCCCGCTTCCACGATCCCACGCGCGGCCGGCTGCTGCTCAACGGCACTGACATCCGTGATCTCAAGCTGCGCAGCTACCGCGACCTGCTTGCCATCGTGCAGCAGGATGTGTTCCTATTCGACGGCTCGGTGCGCGACAACATCGCCTACGGCCGGCATGACGCGACCGATGCCGAGATCGAGGATGCGGCCCGGCGCGCCAATGCGCACGAATTCATCGTCCGGCTGCCGCAGGGCTACGAGACGTGGATCGGTGAACGGGGCGTGAAGCTGTCGGGGGGCCAGCAACAGCGGCTCGCCATTGCCCGCGCGATTCTGGCGTCGCCGCAGATCCTCATCCTCGACGAAGCGACCAGTAACCTCGACACCGAGAGCGAGCAGCTGATTCAGGCATCGATGGCCGACCTGCTCGCCGACCGCACCACCTTCGTGATCGCCCACCGGCTGTCCACTATTCGGCGCGCCGATCTGATTTTACTAATGGAGAACGGCGCCGTCATCGAGCGCGGCACCCATGAGGACCTGATGCGCGCGCGTGGTGTTTATCACGAAATGGTGAAGCGGCAGATGGAATCGCACGCACGCGACGGCGACGAAGTGCTGCGATAATTGAAAGGAGAGCTCCCATGATTCTGTCACCCGGGGCGAAAGCCCCCGATTTCACGCTCAAGAAGAGTCCCCAGGAAACGCTCAGCCTCGCCGACCTGAAAGGCCGGCCCGTCATCCTCGCCTTCTACCCAGCCGATTGGAGTCCCGTCTGCGGTGACGAACTCGCGCTGTTCAACGAAGTGCTGTCCGAATTCCAGCGCTACGACGCGCAACTCCTCGGGATTTCGGTGGACGGAGTGTGGTGTCATCAGGCCTACGCCAAGGCACGCAATCTCGACTTCCCGCTGCTCGCCGATTTCGAGCCGAAGGGCGAGGTGTGCCGCAAGTACGGCGCCTACCGCGCGCAGGACGGCTTCGCCGAGCGGGCGCTGTTCGTACTCGATGGCGAGGGCGTGATCCGCTGGAGCTACCTGTCCGATGTCGGGAAGAATCCCGGCGCCGATGGGGTGCTCGCCGCACTGGAGGAATTGTCACAACCTGCGCGCACGGGATGATTGCTGGACGCGGTCATGCAGGCTACGATTGACGCCCCCTAGAACCGGGAGACTAAATGACCACGTTGACCGCCTTGTGGCTGCCGATTCTCGTGTCGGCGGTGGCGGTGTTTGTCGTCAGCTCCATCATCCACATGACCCCGCTGTGGCATAAGACCGACTACCCGCGGTTCCCGAACGAAGACCGCGTGCTCGACGCGTTGCGTCCCATCGGCATTCCACCCGGCGACTACTTGATGCCGCGTCCGGCCAATCCCGCCGAAATGCGCTCGCCCGAGTTCAAGGAGAAAATGAAGCGGGGACCTGCGGTGCTGCTGACGGTCATGCCGCCATGGACCGGGTCGCTCGTATCGAATCTGTCGCAGTGGTTCGTGTACTGCGTCGTGGTCAGCGTGTTCGCCGCCTTCATCGCCGGCTCCGCCGTGCCGCCGGGTGCCCCACCATTCACGGCGATCTGTCGCTTCGCCGGGACGACGGCGTTCCTCGGCTACACGTTGGCGCTGTGGCAGATGTCGATCTGGTACCGGCGGTCATGGGCCATGGCGCTCAAGTCCACGTTCGACGGGGTGATTTTCGCGTTCATCACCTGTGCGGTATTCACGTGGATGTGGCCGCACTGACGACGTCTCCCCCCGTCCTCTGCTACCACCGCATCGGCGGCCCCCTCGAGCTGGGCGTCACTCGAGTGGGCCGGTCCGGCTTCGCGCGGCAAATGACCGCGCTGGCGCGTGCGGGGTGGCAGACGGTCTCCCTCGCGGAATTCGCCGTCCAAACGCCGCACGTCGCACGCCGCACGTTCCTGCTGACATTCGACGATGGGTACTCGTCGCTCGCCGAGCACGCCTACCCCGTTCTCGCCGACCTCGGTTTCACGGCGACGACGTTTCTGATCACCGATTTCGTGGGAAAGACCAACACCTGGGATGTCCGCTACACCTGGAATCGCCTGCCGCACCTGAGCTGGCCGGAGATCGAGCATTGGCGCGCTCGGGACTTTGCCTTCGCGTCCCACGGTGCGGCGCACCGCCGCCTCACCTGGCTCGATGATGCGGGCCTCGAGACCGAGCTCAGGCGCTCGCGTGAGATTCTCATCGCACGCCTGGCCTCGGACGCCGGCCGGGCGATCGCCTATCCATTTGGTGCGGTCGACGCACGCGTCGTCCGGCATGCCGAATCAGCCGGCTATGAGCTGGGGTTCGGAGGCGTAAAGGGGAGCGGAGGGGGGGGGCCGCTCCATCTCGCCCGCATACCAGTGTATTCGTGGGACGCGGGCGACATCCCATTCGGCTTACGGACCGGCCTTGTGGGAACGCTGGGCAGAACAGTCGCCCACCTCGCGAATCGCTGCGCGCTAGGCACCACGCTCATGCAGGCAATTACACGAAGAAGCGCGCCGCCACCGGAATCAATTGCGGATGTCTGATCAACGCGTGCGTGAAAACCCTGCCGATTGTCCGCTTTTCCTGCGGAATCTTGTTCACGGTCCGCGCCAACTTATTGAAGAACGCGTCGTCTACGCTCTCCAGCGCCTGCTTGATCCGGTAGTACTTGAGGTGGTCCTCGCCGAGTAGCTCCATCCACGCGTGGTGGTACGCTGCCAACCGCCGTTCGCTCGTATCACACGCACAGATCGCCGCGGCGGCGGTCTTGCCCGCCAGGCGTCCCGCCTTCATCGCGGTTGTGATCCCGCCGCCTGAAAGAGGATTGATCATGTGCGCCGCGTCGCCCGCTACCATCACGCCATCGGTGTAGGTCTTCTTGATCGTCGTGTGCACGATGACCCCGCCGACCGTGTAGCCGGTGCGGGCCGCGGTGGGGAACCGGCGCGCGACCCACGCGTCAAGGTACTGGCGCGCGTTGCGGCCATCGGTCTTTAGCGCGACGAGGCCCAGCCCGACGTTGGCGACGCCGATCGCCTTGGGGAAGATCCAGGCATAGCCGCCTGGTGCGATGGCGTTGCTGAACTGCAGGTAAATCGCGTCGGGATTGCAATCGATGCCCTGGAGCACGTACTGGGCACACGACTCCATGTCGCGGGACGGTACTCGGGTGTCGAGTCCCGCCCAGCGGCCCACCATCGTCTCGACGCCGTCGGCGCCGATTACAACGCGGGCGCGATAGATGTCATCTCGGCCGCGCTCTTTCACGCGCACGTGCCAGCGCTCGTCACCGTTGCGCGACATGGCGGTGGCTTCTGCGCCAACCAGCACCTCCGCGCCGGCCGCGGCCGCTTCCGCTGCCAAATGCGCGTCGAACCGCGTGCGTTCGAGAATCCAGCCGAGTCCGCAATCGGCGAGCACGACCTGCGTGTCATCGGGCGCTTCGAAGATGACGTCGGTGATCCGCCGCGAGACCCAGTCGGCACCATCGGGATTGGCGAACTCGCGCAGGCCGGCATCACCGACCCCCTCGGCACAGCGCACCGGTGCGCCTACCGCCCGGTCGCGCTCCAGTAAGACGACGTCGAGCTCGGGGGCCGCCAACTTCGCATGCCTGGCCGCGACGGCGCCGGCGGGCCCGGCGCCGACGACAAGGACGTCCACGTTAGGCATAGGCCACCATGGCGAGGGCTCCGACGGGGCACGGAGCGACGCATTTCTCACAGCCGGTGCAAGCTGCGTCGTCGACGGTCAGCACATTCAACTCAAGATGGATCGCCTCGGGAGGGCACAGCGGTAAACAGAGACCACAACGGTCGCACACCGCGAGGTCCACCACGGCAATTGTGTCGGGCGTCACGCGCCGCATGGGCGAAAGGCTAGCCGGGCGTGAAAGGGCCGTCAAGCTTCATCCTTGCTTGGGGTTACGCATTTCATTAGCTTGTGCCCGTTCGCTCGAGCCCGCCAAACTCTTTTACCGAAGATCACGTGCCGCCAAGCTGGCTGAATTTCAAAATGGGTGCATGGAGCCCGGCGAACGAAATCGCCGTGGACCTTGGCACAGCTAACACTCTCGTCTATGTCCGCGGCGAAGGGATCGTGTTGAACGAACCCTCCGTCGTCGCCATCGAGAAAGCAACCGGCAAAATCAAAGGCATCGGCCTCGAAGCCAAGCGCATGCTCGGCCGCACGCCCGACGGCGTGCTCGCCGTCCGCCCGTTGAAGGACGGCGTCATCGCCGACTTCGACGTGACCGAGAAGATGCTGCGCTTTTTCCTCAAGACCATCATCGACCGCCATCTCTTCCGTGTGCGCCCCAAGGTGATCGTGTGCGTGCCGAGCGGCATCACCGAGGTGGAAAAGCGCGCCGTGCGCGATTCCGCACAATCGGCGGGCGCGAAGGAAGTGTACATGGTCGCCGAGCCGATGGCTGCGGCGATCGGCGTCGGGCTCCCCGTCGAGACGCCCACCGGCAACATGGTGATCGACATCGGCGGCGGCACGACGGAGATCGCGGTGATCGCGCTGTCGGGCATCGTTTCCGACACGTCGATCCGCACCGGGGGCGACGAGCTCGATCAGGCCATCGTGCAGTTCATGCGCAAGAATTACAACCTGCTGATCGGCGAGCCGACGGCGGAGCAAATCAAGATTCAAATCGGCTCGGCGGCACCCATCGGCGAAGAGCGCGAGATGGAAGTGAAAGGTCGCGACCTCGTGTCGGGCATTCCGAAGATCG
>Ga0099828_10000841_pt1 | contig 19449 bp, 16 predicted proteins | sample CZO8metaG_2_FD_79338 | JGI IMG/M metagenome (GOLD analysis project Ga0099828, IMG submission 79338) | Vadose zone soil microbial communities from the Eel River Critical Zone Observatory, Northern California, USA - CZOApr15con2H1.8 metaG | ecosystem: Environmental > Terrestrial > Soil > Vadose... | reverse complement strand
GCTGGCCATTAAAGCCTTCCAGAACATGCACGCCATCCCTGGCACGATCGTGCCGCTGAGCCTTAACAAGACCAGCCTGGTGGCCAAGCGCAGCGACGGCACCGAGAGGATTGGCGAGAGCGCCATCGACCTGCGGCATCGGGAGAGCAGCTTCGCCGCCTCGGTGCGGATCGACTACATCGCGCTTGACGCGCCGGCGTTCCCCAATCCCAGCGCGCTGCGGGCGATGGAAGAGGCCGAGGCAATCGTCTTCGCGCCCGGCGATCTGTACACTAGCCTGCTGCCGCACCTCCTGGTGGACCGCGTGGCCGACACCATCTGCAGGTCGCGCGCCAAAAAGGTGTACTGCGGCAACCTCATGACCAAGGCCGGCGAGACCGACGGCTTCAAAGCTTCGGACTTCCTGCGCGAGCTCGTCGAGTATCTGGGCGCGCCGTGCATCGACGTGGCCATCTTCAATGACGCCCCGCTGGCGCAGAGTGTCCTGGCCTACTACGCCCGCGAAGGCCAGGCTCCGGTGGAGGTGGACGCCCAGGCCTGCCTCAATGTGCTGCCCAACGCCGAGCTGAAGTTGGCCCCGCTGGCCTATTTCCCGAAGAACCAGCGCGTGCTGCGGCACGATCCGCAGCTGCTGGCCGAGGCCATCCTCAGCAGCCTTGGCTAGGCCTGCCACACTAGCCGAAACCTCCCACTGCCACCGCTTGCTCGCCGTCACCCTCGCCATGCTGGAGCCGTTATGCCCAGTGCCATGAGAAAAGCCCTGCTTGCTTTTCCGCTGATCGCCGTACTCTTCGCGCCCGTGCCGGCGCTGGCCGCCCTGTCGGCGCCGGGGCGCATCACCGCAGTTCAAGTGACGGCCGCCTCGTTCGACCCCAACCTCAAACACAATGTGGCCAACCTGACCGTCACTATCGGTGACCAGAGCGGCAGCGGTAATTTCCTCGACTATTACAACGGCACCGGCGGACTGACTCGCTGGGGCTACCCCACCTCAGAGGTGTTCCAGGAGGAGCCCGGCAACCTGGTCCAGTACTTCCAGCGCGGAGTAGTGGACTGGCACTGGCGGGCGGATCTCAAGGCGTACGTGATCGATCGCCGGCTGGCCTGGGACTACTTTGGTGGTGACCGCGCCGGCGCCGGCAGCGATCAGGGGACCGAGCCCGGCACCTCGAATCCGAGTGCCGGCGACCAGTCCGGCCCGTGGGGGCACGTCGTCTCCGACGTGGCCGTCAACGGTCAATACGTCGGGTTCAAGAGCTTCTTCGAGAAGCTTGGCGGCGTGCAGTCGTTCGGCTATCCCAAAAGCGAGGCGCGCGTCGACACCAATGCCTCGGGCACGCTGCACATCAACGCCGCCACGCCGGGCTTCATCCGCCAGTACTTCCAGAGCGCCGTGATGGAGTACCACCCCGACACGCCTGGCACGCCGGTGCAGCTGCGCCTCCTGGGCGACGATCTCCGAGACAAGAACTACGCCAACGGCGGCTGGAAATCCAACCTCGCCTTCCAGCCGGCGACGGAGATCACGGCCGGCCAGAGCATCAGCCTCTACTCGCTGATGGACGCGCCGCTCACCGCCGGCTCGTTCCAGGTGAGCATCCCCTCCAGCGTGGCCCAGGGCCACGCCTTTCAGTTGAAAGTCATTGCGCCGAGTAACGCCAGCGTCTCGGCAACGCTCGACGGCAAGTCACTGAAGATCTTCCCGCAGGGCTCCGTGTGGCTGGCCTACGTGGGCTTCGATCCACAGGCCGACATTGCCGGCCACAGCGTCACTGTCTCAGACGGCCAGAACACTGTCACCCGCAGGTTCAACGTGACCGGCGTAAATTGGCCGGTGGAGTCGATCACCACCAACGACCAGCAGAACCAGGTGACGTCCGGCAACAACGTGGCCGATGAGAACACCTTCCTGCGACCCTATTTCCTGACGTATACCCCCAAGCCGCTGTGGAGCGGCAAGTTCGCCTACCCAGTCCAGGCGCCGCTGACGGATGGCTTTGGAGTCTTCCGCTCCTACAACGGCGGCCCGGCCGATACCTACCACGAAGGCCGCGACCTGGGCGCCTGGACCGGCACGCCGATCTACGCGCCGGCCGCCGGTAAGGTGGTCATCGCGCGGCCGCTGACCGTGCGCGGGAATGGCGTCATCATCGACCACGGCCTCGGCGTGTTCACCGGCTACTACCACCAGAGCAAGCTGGCCGTGCAGGAGGGCCAGGCGATCAACAAGGGCGACCTGATCGGCTACGTCGGCGACACCGGCTTCGCCAACGGCCCGCACCTCCACTGGGAGCTGCGCGTTGGCAACCGCTACGTCGATCCCGACGAGTGGACCAAGGCGACCTTCGGCGTGGGGGGCTTCGCCCTGGAGGCCGGCCCATCGTGGGCCGACATCATCCCCTACCGCTCGCTGCTAGAGTAGGGCATGGCCGTTCGCGTTGACCTTGAGGAGCTTCGGCGCGCTGTCCAGGACGAGTATGCGGAGGTCGCCGAGAACCCCGATCGCGGTTTCCATTTCCATACCGGCGGCACACTCGCCTGCATCCTTGAGTACCAGCCCGAGTGGCTGAAAAGGCATTCCCGAGGAGAGTATCGCCTCATTTGCCGGCGTGGGCAAGCCGTACGCCTTCGGCGCCCTCAAGCCGGGCGAGCGAGTGGTCGACGCTGGCTCCGGCGCGGGCTTCGACAGCCTCATCGCCGGCACAATGGTTGGACCCGGGGGCCACGTCATCGGCGTGGATATGACGCCGGCCATGCTGGACAAAGCGCGGCGAGGGGCCGCGGCCATGGGCACCAGCCACGTGGAGTTCCGACAGGGATTCCTGGAGGACATGCCGGTCGAGGACGGCTGGGCAGATGTCGTCATCTCCAACGGGGTAGTGAATCTGTGCCCTGATAAGGCGGCCGTCTGGCGCGAGATCTTCCGCGTCCTCAAGCCTGGCGGGCGCATCCAGATCGCCGACATCGTAGTCGGCAAGCCGGTGCCTGAGGCCGCCAAGGAGGACATCTCCCTCTGGACCGGTTGAATTGCCGGAGCTCTGCTGGAGGCAGAGACAGAGGAAGCCATCCGGGCGGCGGGCTTCCTGAACGTGTACACCACGCCGGGCAAGGATGTCTTCAGCGGGGCGCCGAGCGCTTCCTCAGCGGCGGCCTATGAGACCCGCGGCGTCCAGATCCGTGCGGTCAAGCCGGGATAAGAGTTCGACGATGGACGGGCCGGTCACATCCGAGATGCTGGTCGGTGACATCATCGAGCGCTACCCAGAGACCATCGACGTGTTCCGGCCCACGGCTGTCCGGACATGCGCAAGGGCGCGTTCAAAATGATGTGCCGGATTATGCGGCTGCGCTGGGCGGCCGCGGTCCATCGCATTCCCCTCGACTCGCTTCTGGCGGACCCGAACAAGCGAGTCATGGCCAGTCATCCGTCGGCCTAAGAGCGTTAGCTTACCCAGCGCCATGGGTGCGTTCGCCCTGGCCGCGGGCATGAACACTGGCAGCGTGTTCGTCGAGCGGCGCTGGCGAGTGCTGAGCCGCGTATTTGGAGGGCGGGCCTGGGAAGCGCATCTGGCGCTGATTACGCCAGTCTGGGTTGCGGCCGTAGTGCAGCTGTGCCGGCTGGATCCCGGCTCCGCCTGGCCGCTGCCGCGGCGGCTCCGGGTCGTGGGCGTAACCGCCAGCCCCATTGCGTTGGCGTTGTGGACCCAGACCGTCGCCAACCTGGGACTGACGCGCTTCGCGAACGGCGCCTGCTTCGGCAGGGCGGGCTCGGAGCGGCTCCGCGGCGGCACCTTCCGCCTCCTCCGCAATCCGATCTATGACAGCTACGCTCTGGCGCTCCTCGGAGCAGCCTTCCGAAAGCACGATGCCCGCTTCCTGCTGCTGGCGCTCGAATCTTTCGTCCTGCTCAACCTCATCGAGGCCCCCATCGAGGAGCGCTGCCTGACGCGTGCCTAGTACGCTCATGGCGTGTGGCAAGCGCTGGCGGTGTACTTTGCCCTGGTGGGCCTCCGCGTCCTGCTGAATTACCGCTCGCTGCGGAATTACCTGAAGCTTCCGCTGGTGGAGCGGCCGGCGGCGGCGGAGCGGCTGCCATCGGTGAGCGTCATCGGTGCTGGCGCTGCCGTGGAGACGATGGACTATCCCGACGTGAGTGCGGCAGCTTCGCCGGACGCCGCGACAGGCGACTGGCTGCTGTTCAGCCCGCCCAGCGTCGAGCCTCGTCCGGAGAGCCTCGACCGCGCGATGCGCTTCGCGCTGCAGCACAGGGCGCAGGCGGTGTCGATCTTTCTCCAGCAACGCTGTGAGACGTTCTGGGAACGCGTGCTGCTGCCGTACGCCTACCAGCAATTGTTCATCAGCCGCCCAGCTGAGCTCAGAGGTCAGTGGCTGCTCATTCAGCGCGAGGCTTACCGGCGTGCGGAAGGGCACGAGGCGGCGCAGCTCGAGGCGGCTGGCGTGCCGGTTCTGGTTGGCCGCGGTGAGCGCCTGGCGAGCGTCCGCGCCTGGGTGGGCAAGCACCAGCTGGCGCCCGCGACAGTGCTCGGGACCGTCCTCTCGCTGCTGGCCATCCCGTGCGCCATCTACGGCCTGGCGGTGGGCAGCCGCGCGTTCGAGCTGGCCGCACTCGTAACGTACATTACGTCCGTGGCGGAGCTGAGCCTGTGGCAATTCCTGTTTGGAACGCCAATCAGCTCTGCGCTCTATCAGCCGCTGGCGGCCGTCCTATTCCTTGCCAATGCCGCCACAAAACCGAGCAAGAGGTAAGCGCAGCGGCCTACCGCCCAAGCTGGGGCGGCACGCGCTGTGCGGGGTCGCCGTGTATGACGCCTGGAGGTCCCGAGGAGCCCCTGCCCGATCCAACGCAGCCAGCCGAGCCCGTGCCCGATCTGCCGCATCCGCCGCGCGAGCCTGAGCCACTGCCTGCTTAGGCCGGCAGCTTCCCTCCTGTGTACTCCACTACGTAGATGCCGCCCTTGATGCGATCGGTGATGTAGATCAGTCCGTCCGCATCCACGAAGACGTCGTTGATTTGCGGCGCCTCCTGGCCGGTCGGCGAAGGCGGCACGAAGTACCCAATCTCCTCCGGCCGGTCGGCGTTGCTGATGTCGAAGATGCGCAGCCCGGCGTTATACCAGGTGGCGAACATCACCGTCTCGCTCTGGAAGCTGCCGGGGCGGTTCTCGTGTACGTTGTGCGGCCCGAAACGGCGGGGCCGGTCCCAGAAGCTGCTCCACGGCGTGCCTTTGGGCGGTTTGGGCTGCGGGAACGAGCTGATAGTCACCGGCTGGCGTTCGTTGCGCACGTCGATCAGCCACACCCGCTTGTCGCCATCTTCCTCGGCTGTGAAGTGGATGGCCTCGCACACCCCAACCACCAGCCCGCGGCCGGGCAGCGGGAGGGCCGTGTGCAGATAACCGCCGTAGGACGGGTACCAATTGACCCGCCCCAGCATCTGCGGCACGCTGATGTCGGAGATGTCCAGCAGGGCAAAGCCGGCGTCGATGCAAGAGGCGTAAGCGCGGTTGCCGTGCGGGATCACGCCATGCACTTCCGAATGTGACATGTCCGGCTCCCAGCGCTCGACGTCGTCGTCCTTGCTGCCGGGCACCCACCAGCAGCCGGCCATCTTCGGCTCGCGCGGATTGGAAAGGTCGACGATCTGGTAGGCGCGGCGCCTTGCGTCCGGAATCCAGGCGGCGATGTGCGCGTACGGCGGCTCTGTGTACCAGATGCGGTGCACGCCGTTACCAGGCACGGCATGAAAGCCGATCGGCTGCGGGTCGGTCGGATCGGTCAAGTCGAACACGCACAGGCCGGTGACCGGCTTAGCGTCCGAGGTGGCGCCGCTGCCTTTGGCGAAGTACGGCACCTCGCTGTTTTGAATGAGCACGTTGCCCACGATCTGCACCTTGTGGCGGTGGGTGTTGGCGGGATGCTCGATCTGGCGCACGAGGACCGGGTTGGCCGGATCGGCGCAGTCCAGGATCGACAGCGCCATGGCGCTGGTGCCGAGGTGCGCCACGTACAGGTACTGGCCGTGCTTGACCAGCTGCATGCCATCGCCATGGCCGTTCAGGTCGTGGTGCGCGATCAGCCGCGTGTCGGCGGCATAGCTCTCAGCCTGAAGGGAGCGAAGGTCGCCGTCCGCGTGGGACTCAGGGAGAGTCGTGCTCATGGTCGCAGGATTATACTGGCGGCCCATGACCGAAGACCCGACGCTCGAAATCCACAACCTGCGCCTGCTGGGCTGGCACAACCTGAATGGGGCCAACGGCGGCGGCCGGATGGGCGAGGGCATCGCCATCCAGCAGCTCGGCCAGCGGCGCATCGGCTACTTCGCCACCGAGAGCGGTCCTATCGGGCTCGATGTGGTGGACGTGACCGATCCACGCGAGATTGGCCTGTTGGCGCAGATTCCGGCCGAGGCCGACCACGTGCGCTTCAACACGCTGTCCATGAGCGGCACCGTCCTAGTGGTCGGGCGGCAGACGCAGAAACCTGGGCAGCAGCCGGCCGGCCTGGCCGTGTACGATGCCAGCGATCCCGAGCATCTGCGCCAGCTGTCCTTCTTCGACACCTCGGGGCCGTACTCGCGCGGCTGCCACTTCGTGTGGTTCGTCGATGGTCGCTACGCCCACCTGTCCACCGGCATGCCGGATTTTCAGCCAACCAACCAGAAGGACGACCAGTTCTACGTGATCGTGGACCTGCAGGATCCCGAGCACCCGGTTGAGGTCGGCCGTTGGTGGCTGCCCGGCATGAAGCAGGGCGAGCAGCCGCTGCCTCGGCTGCCCAAGGACAGCGGGCACCGCATGCACACGGTGAACATCCTGCCCAGCCATCCCAACCGGGCCTACATTGCCTGGCTGGACTCTGGCGTGACCATCCTGGACACCTCGGACCTGCAGCGGCCCAAGCTCATCAGCCAGTGGAACCCCTACCCGCCGCAGTCAGGCTTCGCCCACACCGCGGTGCCGCTATTCGAGCGCGGGCTGGTGGTCGTGTCCGAAGAGTCGGTCACCAACGACTGCTCCGACCTCCCCAAGCTGGTCTACCTGGTGAACACCGCGCACGAAGAGAACATGGTGCCGCTGGCCATCGCGCCGGTTAGCAACGAGGACAGCTACCGCACTCGCGGCGGCCGCTTCGGCGCCCACAACCTGCACGAGAACCACGAGCAGCCGACGTGTGCGCAGCTCGACGACACCACCGTGGGCACCTTCTTCAATGGCGGCGTGCGGGTGTACGACCTGCGCAACCCCCACCGCATCGAGGAGCTGGCCTACTTCGTACCCAAAACCCCGGCCGGATCACATCTGCCGAGTTCGCAGATCAACGATGTGTTCGTCGACGATCGCAAGCTCATCTACGCCGTCGAACGCATAGCCGGTGGGGTGTACGTCCTGGAGTACACCGGCCCGGCCCCACTGAACTAGCCTCCGCAATTTGTCATGCCGAACGCAGTGAGGCATCCGTAGCCGAGGGCGCGGATTCCTCGCTCCGCTCGGAATGACAAAGCCTAGCCTCCGCCGAAGCGCTTCTCGATGTCGGCCAGCTCGGCGTTGCCCTGGTTGCCGTAGAACTTGGCCATGTCCTCAGCGCCGGGCGCCGTGTCGAGATACGCGCGTGGGTTCCCGGCGGCTTTGAGGGCCTCCAGCAGCTGCAGCTGGGCGGCCAGCGCGGCGACCTGCATCGAGCCCACGATCAGGGCGCAGTTGGCGCCCACTTCCTGGTATTGGCGCAGGCTCATGCCGGCCGGCAGCACGCCCAGCGCAGGTTTGTCACTGTGCATGCCCTGCCGAAATGCGCGGATGTTCTCCGGCCCGCGGGCTGACAGCCAGCCCACGTCGGCGCCGGCATCCAGGCAGGCGGCCACACGCTCTACCCGCTCCTGGTCGTCCGAGACGTCGCAGCGGGCAATGATAATCAGCTGTTCGTCGGTGCGCGCATCAAGGGCGGCGCGGATCTTGTCGACCATCTCCTGGCGCGAGATGAAGCCGGCGTCGAACCCCTGGTAAGCCGGCCGCTTGGGCGTGAGCTGGTCCTCGATGTGGATGGCCGCCGCGCCGGCGCGCTCGTACTCGCGCACCGTGCGGACCACGTTCACCACGTTGCCAAAGCCCGTGTCGGCGTCGCCGATGACGGGGATATCGACCGCGTCGCACAGGTAGCGCAGGTGATTGACCATCTCGGTCATATCGAGCAGGCCGGCGTCGGCCATGCCGCGGCTGCGGTGCGCGGCGCTGCCCGAGGCGTGGACCGCGGGCAGCCCCACGTGCTGCACCAGCCGGGCGCTGACCGGATCGGAGCAGGCAATGGCGGGGAAGATGTCGGGGCCAGCCAGCAGCTGGCGCAGCCGGCGGCGCTTCTCAGTAGGGCTAATCATGGCGGGCCAGTGTAGCAGGCCAAGCTCAGCGTGCCGGCGCCTCGAATGGGTTCAGAACGGCCACTCCGGTGCTCGCCACATCGGCGGTGTTACGGGTAACCAGCGTCAGGCCCATGACTTTCGCGCTGGCGGCCAGAAGAGAGTCGATAGCAGGCCGCGGGTCGGAGGAATTGAGCCGGCCCCATTCCTCAGCGATTTCGACGGTGATGGGAACGATCCTGTCAGCGTAGTGGCGGCGCAGCTCGGCCAGCCAGCGTTCGTAGACCTCAGCCTGCTGCGTGTCCCGCCGGCGGAGGCGCTCGATGCCTTGGCGGACCTCGCCAAGCACGAGCACGCTGAGATACAGGTCGGTCCCGTTAACGGACGCGATCCAGGCCTTCACGTTGGCGTTCCCGGCCGGCTTGCGCGCTTCCGAGAGGACATTTGTGTCCAGCAGGAAGCTCACAGCTCAACGCGCCTTGACGCGTCCTTGTTTTGGACGATCTCGAGCTCGTCCAGATCAGGCCCAGACAACAAGAACTCCTTGAAATCAGGCAGGCGGCCGGTGAGGCGCTGAAACTCGGACGCCGAGACGATGACGACAACTTCCTGCCCTCTGCGGGTCACTACTTGTGGGCCTTCGTCGAGGACTCGCTGGACCACTTCGCTGAATCGTTGTTTCGCTTCCTGCAGCTGCCAAGGCACATTGGTTCTCCTGTCTAGTCTGTCTAGATTATAGCTCTGCCTGTCTCCTGGTCAGCTTGCCGCGGAACCGGCATGAAGGTGTATCGTTTGCGCTCAAATGACGCGCGCATTGGCGATTGCTCTGATTGGCGTGTTCGCGCTAGCGTCGTGCAGCGGGACCGTGGCTCCCGCGCTCAGTTCCAGCCAGGCCGCTGCCAAGCCGAGCCCGTCGAATGCTCTCGAGACGGTCCGCTTCGGCTCGCTTACACCGTCGGCTAGTGACGCCGGCTGGCTGATCGCGCGCGCCAAAGGCTATCTCGCCGAGCAGCACATCACCATCGACGTTACGCGCTTCTCCAATGGCTCGGAGCTCGTGCCGCCGCTCGGCACGAACCAGCTGGACGTCGGCGGCGGCGCGCCCAATGCCGGGCTGTTCAACGCCGTGGCGCGGGACGTGCAGCTGTTCATCGTGGCCGACAAAGGCAGCACGCCGCCGGGCTACGGCTTCCAGGCCTTCGTCGTGCGCAAAGACCTGGTCGACGGCGGGAAGTTCAAGTCACCGGCCGATTTGAAGGGCATGAAAGTCGCCTTGCCCCAACGAGGGCAATCGGGCGAGGTCAGCCTGGTGGAGATCCTCAAGCAAGGCGGCTTGACGCTGGCCGATGTCGACCTCACGGTCCTGCCCTTCGTCGACCACGCCGCCGCATACGCCAACAAGAACATTGATGCCGGCACGTACATCGAGCCGTTCATCACCGATAGCGTGGCCAAGGGCCTGGTGAGCGTCTGGCAGCGGGGCGACCAGTACGCGCCCAACCAGCAGGTGGCGGCCGTGCAGTATGCGCCAGCCTTCGCCAAGAAGACCGACCTGGCCAGCCGTTTCATGTTGGCCTACCTGAAGGGTGTGCGGCTGTACAACGACGCCTTCGCCAAGAAAGAGCCCGCGGCGCGCACGGAGGTCATCGACATTCTGGCCCGTGAGACTACCCTCAAGGAGAAGAGCCTGTACGACAAGATGGGCCTGCCTGGTCTGAACCCAAATGGCACGGTCAACGTGGCCGACCTGAAGCACCAGCAGGAGTACTACCTCGGCGCGGGGCTGCAGAAGAACACGGCAGACATCGACAAGCTGGTGGATAACAGCTTCGCCGCCGCCGCCGTGAAGCAGCTAGGGGTTTACAGCTAGAGCCGCAACCAACCGGGCTGGAACAAAAGCGTGCCCTGGTTTGCGCTGCTGGCCGGGCCGTTCCTGCTGTCGATCGGCTTCGACGCGCTTGCTCTGTTCTGGGGTTAGTTGGACGCGGCAGCTTCCCGCCTGGTGGGCAGCTGCTGGCGGCGGGCGTGGAAGGCTTGGCGCTGGCGGGCCATGGTCTCGCGCAGCCGGCGCGCTCCTTCTTCGGAGCGCTGCTTGAGCACGCGAGAGCGTTCGGCCAGCTCCAGCCCGCGCCGCACTTTGCTAACGAAGTCGTCGATATTGAACGGCTTCTGGAGATAGTCGAAAGCGCCGAACTGCTCCGCCGACGCTTGCTCATTGGCCGCGGACATCGCCAGGATCGGCAGGGCTTTGCCGTACTCGATACGCAGCGCCGTGGCCACGGAGTCGCCGCGAACGCTGGGCAGGTGCACGTCCAGCACAACCATAGCCGGCGGTGAGTGACGGGCGAATGCCATGGCCTCATGGCCGGTGGCGGTCAGATGGAACGGCAGGCGCTCTTGAGCCAGGATGGAGCCGAGCAGCTTGCGCGTCGGCGCGTCATCCTCAACGACCAGGACGATACCGGGCCCATCGCCCCCGCCCGCGACCGTGGCCCCAGCCGTCATCCGTATTTCACATAGTACTCGCGCCGTCAAGGCCCAGGCTCTTAGAATTGGCCGCGTGCTCAAGCCCTTTCATCTGCTCCGGCCCGAAAGCGTGGGCGACGCAAGCCGCGAACTGAAACGGCTCGGCGATCGGGCCAAGGTATACGCGGGGGGCGTGGAGCTGCTGCTGCTGCTGCGCCATGGGCTGGTTGAGGCCGAGTACCTCGTGGACGTCAAGCGCATCCCACGGCTGGACCATCTTCATTGGGACGATGGCTGCCTGACCATCGGCGCTTGCGTCACACACCGTAGGCTGGAAGGCGACGCCAGCGTGGCCGAGCGTCTGCCCCTGCTTGCAGCGGCCGAGCGGCACGTGGGCAACGTGCGCGTCCGCACACAGGGCACACTGGGCGGCAACTTGTGCTTTGCCGATCCCCACGCCGACCCTGGTACGGCGCTGCTGGTGCACGAGGCCACCGTCACCTTGGCTGGTGCAAGCGGCTCGCGCGATCTGCCGCTGGCTGACTTCCTCCGCGGCATGTACGACGTAGCGCTGGAAGATGGAGAGCTGCTTACGAGCGTGCAGGTACCGCTCTTGCCCGCCGGCTGGGGCAGTGCCTTCGAGCGCTCCGAGCGCTTCTACCGGCCCACCCTGAACGTCGCCGCGGCCGTGCGGATGGATGGCCCGCGGCTGGTGGATGTGCGCCTGGCCGCTGGCTGCGTTGGCCCGCAGGCGGCGCGCCTGAGCGAGCTGGAGCAGCGTCTGCGCGATTTGCCGCTGAGCGATGCGCTGCGGGTCATCGGCGAGAGCGCCAGCTACCTCGAGGAGCGGCTGGAGCCGGTGGGCGACCTCCTCGGATCGGCCGAGTACAAGGTGCACCTGACGAAAGTGCTCATTGGACGCGCGCTCGAAAGGGCGGCAGCATGAATACGCTCCAAACCCTCCCCGTCACCCTCACGATTAATGGCCGCCAATGGACAGGCGAGCTGCCCGTCGAAGAGGTGCTGCTGGACACGCTGCGCTCGCGCCTGGGGCTCACCGGCACGAAGCGATCGTGCGAGTCGGAAGTGTGCGGCGCCTGCACGGTGCTGGTCGATGGCGAGCCCGTCAGCTCCTGCACCTATCTGAGCTTCGAGGCCGATGGCAAGCAGGTGACCACCGTCGAGGGTTTGGCGCAGGGCGACCGCCTGGATCCGCTGCAGGAGGCCTTCATCCGCAACGTGGGCGCGCAGTGCGGCTACTGCACCCCCGGCCAGCTCATGGCTGCCAAGGCACTGCTGCGCCACAACCCGCGGCCCACCTACGACGACATCGCCGACTGGATGTCCGGCAACATCTGCCGCTGCGGCTGTTACGTGGCCATCGCGCAGTCGATCCAGGAGGCTGCCGGGCTAGCATAATCCGGATGCATCGAGGCGAACAGCGGTCCCCAACGTCTGGGCCGGTGCGGCCACCCGAGGGTCATGAGCAGTTGCTGGCCAAGATTACTGCCTTTCCGCGGCAGCGGAGCTACTTGCTACCGGTGATGCTTGCTATCCAGGAAGAACTCGGTTGGCTGCCGGACTGGGCTATCGAGTTTGCCAGCGCGCACCTTCGAGTGCCGAAGAGCGAGGCCTACGGTGCCATTTCGTCCTATCCGGCCTTACGGTTGAGCGAACCACCTACCCGACTTGTACGCATTTGCCTCGGCAGCGCCTGCCGCCTCGCTGGCGCAACCGATCTCCGACGGCAGCTGGCGGAGGCCGAGCAAGTGGACTGCCTGTTTATCTGCGCCCTCGCACCCGCGGCGGAAGTCGATGGCAGGCTGGTCGGGCGAGCTACGCTGGAGAGCCTGGGTGGCTAGCCGACCGATTTACGCTCAGGACGGCAGCTGCAGCCGTGCGGTGACCTACAGCCGGCCGGCAGGAGCCCTTCACGTCGGCTGCGCCGGCAACTGCTGGCAAGCTCCAGCGGTGAGCCGCGACGGCGGCGAAACGTGGGATGGTGGCGGCGCCACCTGGCGAGTGCCTGAAGAGCAACGCCTCTTGCGGAACGCCGGCCGAGTTGACCCGCTGCAAGTGCCCCCAGGCGGCTATACCGCCTTGGAGAAAGCCCTATTACTCGGCGCCGACAAGGTCTGGCGGCTTGTCAGGGACGCTGGCCTGCGCGGGCGAGGCGGCGCTTACTTTCCCGTCGGCGCCAAATGGGAAACAGCGCGCAACACGCCGGCTGACCGGAAATATCTGCTGGTCAACGCCGAGGAGGGTGAGCCCGGCATCTACAAGGACCGCCACCTGATGGAGAGCGATCCGCACCGCTTCCTGGAGGGCATTCAGATCGCGGCGCTCGGCATCGGTGCTACGGAGACAGTGCTATTCATCAACGGCGAGGCCAAGCTCAGCCAGCAGCGCATGCTCGCCGCTCTTGGCGGCGCGCGAGCCGAGGGCCTGTGTCCCGTGCCCGTCGAGGTGCGCCTGGGGGGTGGAGGCTACGTGCTTGGCGAGGAAACAGCCCTCATCAACGCTATCCATGGGTACCGGTCGGAACCTCTCGCTCGCCCGCCATTCCCGGCGGTCTCCGGACTGAACGCTCAGCCGACCGTCATCAACAACGCCGAAACCCTGGCCAACCTGCCGGACATCGTCCGCAACGGTGCTGACTGGTTTCGATCGGTGGGGACGGCCGAAACGCCGGGTACCAAGCTGGTCAGCCTAGCAGGCGATGTGCGCCAGCCGGGCCTCTACGAGGTCCCCCTCGGCACACCTTTGTCTGACATTCTCAACGTTTGGGGCGGCGGCGTGCAGGGTGCGCTCAAGGCTGTGCTGGCCGGAGGGCCATCGGGCTCCATCTTGCCGGCAGCGCTGGCTGACACATCGCTGGACGTCAAGCCGCTGCAGGACCTCGGCGGCGTCCTGGGCGCGGGTGGCATCGTGGCATTGAACAGCAGTCGCTGCGCGGTCGAGATGGTGCGTGGGTTGGTGGCCTACAACGCGCGTGAGTCATGTGGCAAGTGCACGCCCTGCCGCGAGGGCACGGTCCGGGTCCTGCAGCTGTTCGACGCCCTGGTGCAGGGCAAGGCGGGAGCGTCCGATGTCGAAACCTTGGATTACTTGAGCGACATTCTGGCCTACGCCTCGCTGTGCGGCCTAGGGCAGATGGCGCCGAACCCAGTACGCGCCTTGCTGCGCCATTTCGGCGAAGAAGTGCGCGAGCATCTGAATGGCGAATGCCGGGCCCAGGTTTGCCATGAACGTGATTGACGTGAGGTCCAGGCGGGCATGGCAGTAACTGCACCATCCGAGACCCTCACCCTTACAGTGGACGGGCGCCCAGTAACGGTGCCGGCGGGGGCGAGCGTACTCGACGCCATCAAACGTGCCGGCGCCTACATTCCCCAGCTGTGCAAAGACCCCGATCAAAAGGCTCGCGGTGCCTGCCGCACCTGCCTCGTGCAGATCGACGGGATGCGCGGCTTTCCAGCTTCGTGCACCACGGCCAGCGCAGAGGGCATGATCATCCACGTAAGCGGGGCCGAGGTCGAGCGCCTCCGCCGCGGCGTGCTCGAGCTAACCATGGCCATGCACCCGGACCACTGCCGCAGCAATCCGCCCAACACACACAACGATCTGGTAGACGCCGCCACAGCGCACTGCATCGAACGGCCGATGTTCGATCCATTGCCGGATGCCTCTGTTGACGACAGCAATCCCTTCTTCGTGGTCGATATGAAGCAATGCATCCTGTGCGCGCGCTGTGTGACCGCCTGCGACGAGGTCCAGCACATCGGCGCCATCGCACTGCTGGGCCGCGGCTCGACCATGAAGATCGGCGCGTTCGAGGACCAACCCCTGCGGCAGTCCATCTGCACTTCGTGCGGTTCCTGTTTCGCCGCCTGCCCCACTGGCGCCATCTACCCAAAGACGGTGCGACCGGAGCCGGCGAGGCGCGTAGATACCACGTGTCCATACTGCGGCGTCGGCTGCGGAATCAAGGTCGACGTCAGCGCCGAAAACGTCCTGGTCCGCTCGGACGATGCTCCCCAGAACGAATCCAGCCAGGGCATGCTATGCGTCAAAGGACGCTTCGGCTTCGAGTACGTCAATCACCCCGATCGGCTGACAAAGCCGCTCATCAAGCGCGAAGGCCGCTTCGAGGAGGCGACCTGGGATGCGGCGCTGGACCTGGTGGCCGACAAGTTCGCCCAGTTTCGGAGCCAGTTTGGAGCGCTGGCTTCGGCCAAAGCGACCAATGAGGACGGCTACGTCATCCAGAAGTTCGTGCGCTCTGTAATGGACAGCAACAACGTAGATCATTGCACCCGGCTGTGCCATTCACCGTCGGTCCACGCCATGCTCCAGTCGCTGGGCAGCGGCGCTACCTCAAACTCCTACGCCGACTATGAGAACGCCGGCTGCCTGATGGTCGTCGGAGCCGACAGCTCCTCCAATCATCCCGTCATCACCGTCCGCTTCCGGCGTGCGGTCAAGAGGGGCGCGAAGCTCATCGCCATCAATCCCAAATGGACGGAGTTGAACTACTACGCCGATATCTGGCTGCGCCAGCTGCCCGGCACCGACGTGGCGCTGTTCAACGGCATGTCCTACGTGCTCCTGGATGAGGGCCTGGCCGACATGGACTTCATCCACCAGCGGACTGAGGGTTTCGAAGCCTGGGCGGCGGCAGTAGGCGAGTACCCGCCATCATTGGCTTCCGAAATCACCTCCGTACCAGAGCACGACATTATCCAGGCCGCGCGTACCTTTGCGCGGCCGCCGTTCAGTGGGTCCTGCATGATCTGGGGTATGGGCGTGAGCCAGCATTCCAGCGGCACAGCCAACGCCCATGCCGTGATTAATTTGGCGCTTGCCGCAGGCATGGCCGGCAAGCCAGGCAACGGCATATCGCCATTGCGCGGCCAGAACAACGTGCAGGGTGCTGGGGACGCTGGCTGCGTCCCCGACAATCTACCCGGCTACCAAGCGCTGACCGACGCCAATCGGGCCAAGTTCGCCGCGGCCTGGGGCTACATGACCAGCAAGCCCGCCGGCCTGACCGTCACTAGCATGATTCAGGCCGCCGACCGCGGCGAGCTGAAGGCTATGTACATCGTCGGCGAGAACCCGTTCCTCGACGAGGCCAACCTCAGCCACGCCAAGCACGCGCTGGCCAAGCTGGAGTTCCTGGTGGTTCAGGACATCTTCCTGCAAGAGACAGCCCAGGCCGCCGACGTCGTCCTGCCTGCGAGCAGCTTCGCTGAGAAGGAAGGCACATTCACTAATAGCGAGCGTCGCGTCCAACGCGTTCGCGAGCTGATCCCGCCTGTAGGCGACTGCCGGCCGGATTGGGACATCACCTGCGACATCGCCCGCCGGGTGTGCCGCAGGCTGGGGGTGGACGGACGCCAGTTCGGCTATGCGGGCCCGAAGCACATCTTCGAGGAGATGGCCAGCCTGACCCCGATCCTGGCAGGCATCGATTACGACAGGCTCGATACGGAAGGCGGTATCCAGTGGCCCTGTCCCTCGAAGAACCACCCGGGTACACCAAACTTGTACATCGAATCCTTTCCGCTGCCCGGTGGCAAGGCGCGCCTGACGCCGGTTCGTCAGGGCGCTGCCGCGGCGGAGCTCCCGGACGACCAATATCCACTCATCCTCAACACCGGCCGGACGCTCTACACCTGGCACGGCGGCACAATCACCAGCCGAGTTCAGGGCCTCGTCGACCTGGTGCCGGAAGTCGAGGCCACGATCAATCCCGTCGACGCAGAGACGAACGGTCTGCGCCATGGAGACTCGGTGCGCCTAACGACGCGCCGGGGCAGTCTGGTGTGCAAGACGAGAGTCAGTGAGGAGGTCCGGGCTGGCGAAGTTTTCATGCCATTCGTGAGCCTGGGAGGCGCCGCCGCTAACTTCCTGACCAATGACGTGTATGACCCCAACGGCATGCCTGAATACAAAGTCTGCGCCGTGCGGATTGAGGCTGCCTAAAAGACCCATGCCTGGACTGGCACGGGGCCGTGCGCGCGGGTCACCCGGAGGAAGGACCCGTGGCAACGGTCCGGCTCGTTCGAGAACTTTCACGGCCCCGCCGCATGGCTCGTGCCGCGATAGGCTACTTGCGCCGCTTCAGTGGGCGCGACACCCAGGGGTTGCCCTCCAAATAGAACCGCCACGGCTTCAGCGCCCATTCGCCGGCGTAGTCCACGCCGATGCGCGTCGTCTCAACGACCTCCTCGGCGACGGTTGGCCCCGGCTCGATATGGAGCTCCGAGCAGGTTAGGTCCAAGCCGTTTTGGGCGCGGGTAAGGTCTAGCTCGCGGCACAGGACGCCGGGCCCTTTGGCGCCAGGCTCGCCGGCGCGGATCAGCACCGCCGCCGGGACATCCACCTGCTCGGTCACCACGTTCAGGCAGTGATAGATGCCATAGATGAAATAGACGTAGGCGTGGCCGGGCTGGCCGTACATCACCTCGTTGCGCGCCGTCCGGCGGCCCTTGGCGGCGTGGCAGGCCAGGTCCTCGGGCCCGATGTAGGCCTCCGTCTCAACGATGCGCACGCGCTTGTCCCCGTGGACTAGAGTGCAGCCCAGAAGGTCCCGAGCGACCGTTATCGTCGGCCGCTCGTAGAAGCTTCGGGGGAATGGCACCACTACACTTTAGAGCGGTGTCCCAGGACAAGATCGTCGTTCGCGGCGCGCGCGAGCACAACCTCAAGAACATCGATCTGGAGATCCCGCGCGACCAGCTGGTGGTCATCACCGGGCTATCGGGGTCGGGCAAGTCGTCGCTGGCGTTCGACACCATTTTTGCCGAGGGCCAGCGGCGCTACGTCGAGTCGCTCAGCGCCTACGCGCGGCAGTTCCTGGGCCAGCTCGAGAAACCGGACGTCGACGACATCCTGGGCCTGTCGCCGGCCATCTCCATCGACCAGAAGAGCGCCAGCCGAAATCCGCGATCGACCGTCGGCACCATCACCGAGATCTACGACCACCTGCGCCTGCTGTTCGCGCGCATCGGCCAGCCGCACTGCCCCATTTGTGGCCGCAAGATCGAGCGCCAGACCGTACAGCAGATGGTCGACCACATCATGGATCTGCCCCAGGGCACGCGCATCATGGTGCTGGCGCCCCTGGTCAAAGACCGAAAGGGCGAGTACAAGCAGATCTTTGAGGATGTCCGCAAGGCCGGCTACGTGCGGGTGCGCGTCGACGGCGACGTGCGCGACGCCGCCGAGACGCCCAACCTGGACCGCTACAAGATGCACTCCATCGAGGTCGTCATCGATCGCCTCGTGGTGGAGGACGACGTCCGGACGCGGTTGGCTGACTCCCTGGAGACCGCGCTGAAGCTCGGCGGCAGCAGCGCGCTGGTGACCCAGGTGGACGACCCTCACCATAGCCCCCTCCCCAAAGGCGAGGGAACAAAGGAGATGCGCTTCTCGGAGCTGTTCGCCTGCCCGCTGGGTCACATCTCCCTGGAGGAGTTCGAGCCGCGTACGTTCTCATTCAACAGCCCGCACGGCGCTTGCCCCGAGTGCACCGGGCTCGGGACCAAGCTGGAGTTCGACCCCGACCTGATCATCCCCAACCGTCACCTGAGCCTTGCCGAGGGTGCAGTGGTGCCCTTTACGCAGCATGCCCATCACGATGGCTACCACTGGCAGCTCCTCAGCTCGGCTGCCCGGCACTACGGCATCGAGCTGCGGACGCTGGTGAAGGACGTTCCCCAGGACAAGCTGGAGAAGCTGCTGTACGGCAGCGGCGAAGAGACAATCACGCTGCGCTACGAGAACCGCTATGGGCGTACCCGCGAGTACCAGACGACGTATGAGGGCATCGTTCCCAACCTGGAGCGGCGCTACCGCGAAACCACGTCCGAGTACATGAAGTCGGAGTTCTTCGAGCGCTACATGTCCTCGCGGCCGTGCCCCGAGTGCAAGGGCCAGCGGCTCAAGCCCGAAGTCTTGGCGGTCACGGTCGGCGGCCGCTCGATTGTCGATATCACGCGGCTGTCCGTGGGCGAGGTGCTGGACTTCTTTGACAAGCTCGATCTGACGGACCGGGAGCGCCTGATCGCGGCGCAGATCCTGAAAGAGATCCGGGCCCGTATCAAGTTCCTGGTGGACGTGGGGCTGGAGTACCTGACCCTCGACCGCGCCGCCGCGACACTGGCCGGCGGCGAGGCGCAGCGCATCCGGCTGGCCACGCAGATCGGCTCTGGCCTGATGGGCGTGCTCTACATTCTCGACGAGCCCTCGGTCGGCTTGCACCAGCGCGACAACGGGCGGCTGTTGCAGACGCTGACCCGCCTGCGCGATCTTGGCAACACGCTGCTGATCGTCGAGCACGACGAGGAGACGATCCGCACCGCCGACCACATCATCGACATCGGACCTGGCGCCGGCGAGCATGGCGGTGAGGTTGTGGTCGAGGGCACCATCGATGACGTCATCGCCTGCCAGCGTTCGATCACCGGACAATACCTGGCTGGCCGGCGCGAGATCCGCGTGCCGGGCCGGCGGCGGCGTGGCAACGGCAAGTTCCTGGAGGTTGCCGGCGCGCGGGAGCACAACCTGCGGCACATCGACGTGCGCATCCCGCTGGGGGTGGTTGTGGG
>Ga0099828_10000837_pt1 | contig 19485 bp, 15 predicted proteins | sample CZO8metaG_2_FD_79338 | JGI IMG/M metagenome (GOLD analysis project Ga0099828, IMG submission 79338) | Vadose zone soil microbial communities from the Eel River Critical Zone Observatory, Northern California, USA - CZOApr15con2H1.8 metaG | ecosystem: Environmental > Terrestrial > Soil > Vadose... | reverse complement strand
GCCTTCGCGCAGCGTAATGATGAAGGCCTGGAGCATCTCAACAGCGTCCTATGATTTTGAAAATGAATTTCAATTTCAACTTCAAGGATATGCCGCAACCGCCAAGGCAGTCAATCTGCTACCTCACAATGGAGTGTGATCGGGATCACGAGGGGTGATTCCGGCCCTTAATTGCTTCTCCTTGCAGGGAAGGGATCAACCGCAGCTATCTAGCGGACGACCATTGCCTCGGCCTTCTGCTGGGCTGCGGCGCGTAGCGCTGAGAGGTACTCGAAGGCCATCTGCGTCTGGTTGTGGACGTACTCGATCCCGACAGGCCTTCCGTTCTCCAGTCCGGGGTGACAGAACTCCCAGTTCATGTAGCCCCTGTATCCAGACGAGACCAGTGCAGCGACATACGCGGGATAGGCCACTTGCCTTCCCCAGAAGTGCTCGTCGAAATAGCCAGCGCCTACCAAATCCACCCTGCCGTCCGGACGCCTCGCGAATTCCCCGTTCATATGCGAGTGAATTTGCAGGGCTCCACTGGCCAGTGCCATTTCGCGGGCATGCTCTGGCGAATCCGCCTCGGGCTCGATGTTGATGTCCATGCACGCCTTGAACGCGGGAGAGCCGACCTCTTCTATGAGTGACAGCACATCCTGATAGCGGTTGACGACATCGGGACCGTGATTCTGCATCGCAAGCACCACGCCGTAATCCTCAGCCACCCTGCAGAGCTCGCGCATGGACTCGACGACGAAGCCACGGCGGTCACCTTTCCAAAACCCGTATTGGTTGTAGCCGTAGGTGTCGTCGTAGGTCGCGAGACCGTCACGGAGCGTGACACCACGCCACGCGGCGAAGATCTTGCAGATCGGAGAACCCAGATCGTGCGCGAGCTTGATGCACTCTCGCACGTAGCCGATCATGGCTTCGCGCTGAACCGAAACGGGGCTTGAAAGGTCACAGTTGGGCGAGACCGCGCATAGCTCGAGTCCGACGTCGCCAGCGAGATCGCGCAGGCGCCGCCTGTCGTCGGCGGACAGATCCATGGGCGCAGCATGAGGCCGCTCGGCGTCCAGTTCCAGTCCCTCCCAGCCCTGCCGCCTGGCTAGACGCACCAGGTTGAAAATATCGATCGCCTCGCCGCGGTACCACACTCCCCGGTACGTGATGCTGTATAAGCCGATTTTCATTGCCGTCTCCTCCGGCGCAATTATCTATCCTACAACCGCTTGAGAAAAGCATTGGCCTCCGCGAGTTGTGGAAACAGTTTCTCCTCTGCCTGGAACTCAGCTGAATGCACGCATCTCCGGCTGCCGCGCAACTTCACCGGATGCTTCAGGTGAAGCATCTCGTGATACACGATGTATTCCACCGCATAGCGCGGCACAGCGTGATGGTCAAAGATGCGGCTGATGATGATGGCGTTATGTGCGGGATCGTAGTGGCCAAGAATGCGGCGGGTGCGGATCTGGCTCCAACTCATGCGCGGACGGGCCAGCAGGCCATGAAAGAAGCGGGAGTTCAGGCCCTCGAAGATGGAATCGAGATCGTAGAAGAATCCCTGCGGCGGCCGCAGCCGCTTGCGCCCCCGCATCTGGCGTACGAGATGAGCCTTGCGTACGATCTCATGGCTGGCGACGTACTTGCGATAGCGTGCCGCGTGTGAGCGGTCAATGGGCTTGCGGTACATCTTGGCTAGAAGGATATGCGCAATCGCGCGCAGGACCGACTCCGGAGCTCCCTCCAGCAAATCCGAGAGCCTTACCAGCAGCCGTCCATCGCGCAACCGGATCGTGTTGTTGACATTGGCAAAGGCGAAGAATTCGATTTTCAATTCGGGCAGGGAAGAGGCAGGACGCAGCTCGCAGTAGGTTTCCTGGAAAAGTTCAAGCAGCCCTTCACGCACGGTGAGGGTAGATTAGCACGTCCTCCCAGACCTCCTGACGAGGGCGTCTGCTTGCCCGATCGTCCAAAAGCCCTGCCTGGCCTTGATTTCGCTTGACATCGCTAGCCAACGGTATAAGCTTTGGCGCCAGCCTCGGCCTCCCTGATGAATACGCCCGGGAGAAGCTCACTCTGTCGCGAGGCAAGGCTCCTGCTCCAGCTTCCACCTTTCTATAGGAGGCGTCGCCATGCTTCGATTCGGTCTTGGTGTTCTCGCCACTGTGTTGCTGACTGTTTCCGGCGGAGTACAGGTCGGGCCATTTGATCCGCTGCGCGGCAGCGCTCCAGTTGATCGCGACATAACCGGTCCGGCCGGTGAACGAGCCGCTATGGCCGCGAAGTACAGCCAGCTTCCCCTGGCATTTGAACGCAACCAGGGCCAAAGCGATTCCCGCGTGCAGTTTCTATCGCGCGGCCACGGGTACACCCTCTTCCTGGCTGGCGACGAAGCCGTGCTGGAGGTGGGGAAACTTGTCGGAATTCGCTCTGCGGCGTCCCCTGCAGTGAAGTCGAGCCGGTCAGCCCCGGCTTTCCTGCGCATGAGAATTGTGGCGGCTCGCACTGGTGTGAAAGCTGCGGGTCTCGACGAACTGCCCGGCAAAAGCAACTATTTCACGGGAAATAACCCGTTAATGTGGCACAGCTGCATTCCGAATTACGCCAAGGTGAAGTACGCGAGCGTCTATCCTGGCATCGATCTTGTCTACTACGGCAGCCAGGGTCAGCTTGAGTATGACTTTGTGGTTGCTCCGGGCGCTGATCCGGGAGCTGTCCAACTGGAACTCGCAGAGCAAACTGTCGATAAGGGCGAAGAGCAGCTCTTACACATCGACTCTACGGGAGCATTAGTGGCTGGTACGGGCGCGGCCGAAGTGCGCTTCCACAAACCCGTTGTTTATCAGACGGCCGATGACGCCGGCCAACGCAGAATAATCAACGGTCACTACAAACTGATTGGAACGAATCGAGTCGGCTTCGAGATTTCTGCTTACGACAAGACCAAGGCCCTGATCATTGACCCGGTATTGAGCTATTCGAGCTTTCTGGGCGGCACCGCCGCAGACGCGTTCGACAGCGTCAACGTTGCCTTTGATTCCTCGGGCAATGCTTACGTTGCGTCAGGCACGAGGTCTCCCGATTTTCCGGTGACAGCTGGCGACTATCAAGCCAGCTTTGGCGGCGCGCCGGCAATCTGCGATCAAGCGACGTTATTTTGCGGAGACGCCTTCGTGACCAAGATCAACGCCGCAGGTACCGCAGTTATCTACTCAACGTACCTCGGCGGAAGCGACTCAGACTATGCCTACGGCCTGGCTGTGGACAGCTTTGGAAACGCATACGTTGCCGGACTCACGAAGTCGATCAACTTCCCAGTCACTGCGGGCGCGTTCCAGCCCACCTTCGGTGGAACACCGTCTGTCTGTGATGACTACGTCTGCGGCGACGCATTTGTGACCAAGCTGAATTCCACTGGCTCTGGACTGATCTACTCCAGTTATCTTGGCGGAAGCGGCAATGAACATCCAGAGGGCCTGGCTATCGACTCCCATGGCAATGCTTATGTAGCCGGAGATACTGGCTCCACGGACTTTCCCACAACGCCGGGCGCCTTCCAGACTCAGCTGAAGGGAAACAATACATGTTTCGGTCGCAGTGGCGCTCCTGCACTATGCCACAATGCCTTCCTCACTAAGATCAACTCGACTGGCACGCAAAAGATTTACTCTACCTATCTAGGCGGCACAACGGGGGATGCTGCCGGTGGTGTCGCGGTCGACGGGTCCGGACGGGCCTCGGTTGTGGGCAGCACCTGTAGCTCGGATTTCCCTGTGACAGCGGGTGCCTTCCGGCTGGCTCCTGCGGGTGGTTGCGATATCTTCGTAACCACTTTCAATGCCACCGGAACACACCTCTCTTATTCCACTTACTTCGGTGGCTCGGGCTATGAGGCTACGTATTCGACCGCAGCGGATGCGGCGGGCAACATCTACCTGTCCGGTTTCACATATTCGAACGACTTTCCAGTTACAGCGGGCGCCGCGCAGATGGTGATTGGCGGCAATGCGGACGCTTTGGTGGCCAAGTTTAATACCCAACTTACTGGCTCCGCCTCCTTGGTCTACGCCAGCTATCTTGGCGGAGATCAGTTCGAAATCGCCGGCGGGACGGCTGTCGATTCTCAGGGCAACGCGTACGTTTCAGGTCAGACCTGTTCGGCCAACTTCCCGGTGGTAAATCCCATTCAGGCAGCCAAGAACGGAGGCTGCGACGTCTTCGTCACCGAACTCAACCCACAAGGTTCGGCTTTCGTCTATTCCACTTACCTGGGCGGTTCTGGCGCTGAACTGGCGGATTTCATCAGTGTCGACCAAACCGGCAATGCCTATGTGGCGGGATGGACTCAGTCCGCAGATTTTCCGATCACGCCGCGAGCATTTCAGTCGGGTTTTGGCGGTGGCACTACCGACGTATTTGTAGGGAAAATCAACCCCAACAACGCCCCGGGAGTCAGCTTCACGCCTGCGTCTTTGACTCTCAGTCCTCAGGCGGTGGGCACAACCAGCCCGGCGCAGACCGTGATTCTGCACGATGTCGGAAGCGCGGCGCTCGTGATTTCCAGCATGAGCGCGGGGGGCGACTTCGCCCAGACAAATAGCTGTGCGGGTACCGTGGCGGGCGGCGGCAGCTGTGCTGTAAGCATCACGTTTACTCCCAGCGGGGCCGGAACCCGGAATGGAATTGTGACGGTTAGCGACAACGCCGCCGGCAGCCCGCAAAAGATTCGACTCAGTGGCACCGGCAAGTGAGGCGACACCAATTCGATTTAGTGCCGCTCCGAGTTGTCTATTCGGGCTTGCCGCTGTTCTTCGCGTGCGCGTGCAACTTCTTTTGTTTCGCGGCTTCTTCCTGATCGGTCATCAGCTTGCGATGGTCCTCGGCTGACGTATCCAGAGTTTCGACCGCGTTGGTAAGAACGAATTCGTATTGCTGTGCCTCTTGTCGTGGAACGTCCGCCGCATCCTTGAGCGCGCGCAGCTTGGCCTGGAATTCAGTGTCCGCTTCGATCACGAGTTTCAACGGTTTGCGGATGTCGTCCTTACGGTCGACGTACGTATCCAGGTTGTCGTTAAGCTCGTCGTAAATCAGCAGGAAATCGTCGAGCATGTCATGCGTTGTCCTGGCTCGATCCGTGGTCTTGGGGTTGTTCCTCATCTCCTCGAGCTTGACCAGGCGGTCGCGGGCAAATTGCACGTAGAGTTTCAGACGCTGCTGGGGTTCCCAACTGGCATCGCGCACTTGGCCGATTTCTTCCTGAGTGAGGGGATCACGATGACGCTGCGCGAACGCCGCAGCAGTCAGAGCCAACAGGCAAATGACAACCAGAAAACGAAGCTCAAGGATCTTCTTCATTTGTCCCCCCTCTTGGGAAACATGGCGAGCAGCAGGTCATCGCGCACTCTTTCGAGTTTATCGATGGCATTCTGCACCGCCGGCTGCTCTTCGTGCGTGACGACATGTTTCAGGTCGGTCAGCTTCCGCGTCATTCTTCGCACCGCAATTTCGGTTTGTTTCTGATGCTTGTGGGATTGAATGGAATAATCTCGCGCCAGTTCGGAGAAGGCGACGACGTCGGTAAGTGTCGCCTGCGCCTTTTCGCTTTCCACGGCCGCGTAAAGCTTGTCTGCCTCCTGCAGTTGACGCTCAGCGATCTGCAGGCAGAGGTGCGGGCGATCGCCAATGTTCGTGGAAGACAGCCGCGCTTTCAACTCATCGACGGTCGGTTCTTTGGCGGTGGCTCGGATGAGTGCCGAGGAAGCCAATGAAAGCGCAACCACCAGGGTTACACACCAACAGGAACGATTTCTTGCTGTACCCATCATCCATTCCCACCCACATTCATTTCTTTGGCTCAATCGCAATCAGCCGGTGCCTGGCCTGCCACTCCTGATCAGGATACTTCCCGTTGGCTGCATTGAGAAAGAGGTGATAGTTAGCCGACGCCTGCTTGTAGTCGCGCAGATGATCCAGCGCCGAAGCTCGGAGAAAATACGTTATCGGAATCTCCGGCAGGAATTTCGCGCGGGCGTCCAGCGCCTTGATGACCAGCGGATAATCTTTGTTCTCGCTGGCCGCGAACGCCAGATCGCCATAGGCTTCGCCGAGATCGGGCTTGAGCTTCACGCTGGCAAGAAATTCCTGCTGAGCATCAGCAAACTTCTTCTGCCGCAGCAGTGACTGACCGAAACCGCGATGGAGTTCGGCGTCGTTAGGATGCGCGGCCAGCAAAGTGCGATAGACCGCCTCAGCGCGATCATGTTTGCCAGCCGTCGTGTAGAGTTCCGCCAAATCGCGCTGGACCGACTCGTCCGACGGAGCAAGCTTCGCTCCAGTTTCTAACTCCTCGATGGCGTCATCATGCTTGCCTTCCGCTTCGAGTACGCGTCCTAGTTGCACGTGAGCGGCTGCCTGCTCAGGCTTCGCCGCCACAACCTTACGCAGGTACTCCTCAGCTTCGGGGAAACGTCGCCCGCGCATGTAAACATTCGCCAGCCCGGTCAGCGCGTCCGAGGCGCGATCAAGAGCGAGGGCCTGCTTGTATTCCTGCTCCGCATCAGAAAACTTGTTTTCTTGCTCGAGCAGGTGCCCGGCTGCGAGATGCGGCTCGGCCTCTTTGGGCTGCAGGATTGCGGCCTGGTGGTAAGCCGACAAGGCCTGCTCAGAGTTGCGTTTCTCCAGGATGTGCGCCAGAGAAAGCCATGCCCGATATTGACCTTCTGCGACATGGCTGGTGGGCCTGAGCTGCGTGGCGGCGCGCAGGAACTGTTCCGCTTCCGGCTGGTCACTCTTCGCCAACTGCAGTCCAAGATTCAGATTCGACTCGAAGACATCAGGCTTTGCGGCCACAGACTTGCGGTAGGCAGCGATCGAAGTATCGACCTTACCCAACGCGTTCTCCACAAACCCCAGATCAAACCAAGCAACATAATTGTTGGGATCGCGGTCCACAACCTTCTGCAACAGCGGCTCGGCGGCCGCATAGTCCTGTTTCTGAATTGCCTCTTCCGCCTGCCCGAGTTCTGGGGACGAAGCTTCCTTGAGAATCGTGGTGCGTCGGATCGTCCGGCTGGAGTTGGGCCCGGTCTTTTCGTGAATTGTCTGAGTAGTCGACGAGTTCGCCGGTGGCGAGGGTTTGTCCTGGGAGCGCGCGAACACACACGTGCCGCCTAGCAGTGCCAGCAGGGGATAGGTCAGAAATCTAGGAGCGCCCATGGGAGCGAGGTTTGCCATTTCCGTTCAACACACGCGCCAGATACTTCCCAGTATAAGAGCTGGCCAGCTTGGCGATGGCCTCGGGTGGACCGACTCCGACCACCTTGCCGCCGCGATTGCCGCCCTCGGGACCAAGGTCGATCACCCAGTCAGCCGTCTTGATCACTTCCAGATTGTGCTCGATGACTACAATCGAGCCCCCTGCTTCTATCAGACGGCGGAAAGCGGCGAGGAGTTTGCTGACGTCGTCAAAATGTAAGCCCGTTGTAGGCTCGTCGAAGATGTAAAGGAAGCGCCGCTTGCGGCGGGCAGCGTCATCCGCGGCACTACCTCGCCCGGTCCCGCGCGCCGTGGGCTGCAGGTGGGCAGCCAGTTTCATGCGCTGAGCCTCGCCCCCAGAGAGAGTTGTAGCCGATTGGCCCAGCCGCAGATAGCCGAGGCCGACTTCTTCAAGAGTGCGCAACTTCTCCGTAACCTTGGGCGCTTCCGCGAAAAACTTGAGCGCTTCCTTGACGGTGAGATTTAGCACCTCGTGAATATTCTTGCCGCGGTAACGGACCTCGAGCACCTGCGGCTTGTAGCGCGTCCCCTTGCACTCTTCGCAGATGAGTTCCACGTCCGCCAGGAATTGCATTTCCACCGTAACCGTTCCATCGCCCTGGCAGGTCTCGCAGCGTCCCCCGGGGATGTTGAACGAGAAGTGACCCGCGCTGAACCCACGCTTCTTCGATTCAGGCAGGGACGCAAAGAGGTCACGGATCGCGTCGAACGCCTTGATGTAGGTAACCGGGTTCGAGCGCGGAGTGCGGCCAATTGGAGACTGATCGACCAGAACAACTTCATCGATGTATTGATCGCCTTCAATTCTGTCCCAGGTCGCCGCCGAAGAGGACGAAGAGGAAGAGCCGTTGCTCTGCTGTTTCTTGGCCTGGGCCAAGGCCTGAAACAAAACTTGATGCAGGAGTGTGGATTTCCCGGAGCCCGACACTCCTGTGATGGCCACCAGCATGCCGAGCGGAATGCTGATGTTCACTCCCTTCAGATTGTTTGCCCGCGCGCCGAGAATCTTGATCTGTTGCGAGCCCGGCTTCCGCCGCGAAGCCGGCGCTTGGATTCGCAAGTCTTCGGAAAGGTAACGCCCGGTCAAAGAAGCCGGATTTTGCCGGATCTCGTCGTAAGTGCCCGCCGCAACCATCTTCCCGCCATTTTCCCCCGCGCCCGGTCCGAGGTCGAGAATACGGTCGGCAGCGCGCATGATGTCGGGATCATGCTCGACAACGAGAATTGTATTCCCCAGGTTGCGTAGGTCGTGCAGGATCTTGATAAGCCGGTGAGTGTCGCGCGGGTGCAAGCCGATGGAAGGCTCGTCGAGCACGTACAGTGTACCGACCAGACGCGAGCCGAGCGAGGTAGCCAGCTGAATGCGCTGCGCTTCGCCGCCGGAAAGGGTGGAAGAAAGACGGTTCAACGTGAGGTATTCCAATCCTACGTCGTTCAGAAAGCGCAGCCGCTCACGAAGTTCCTGCAGCAGCTTGTCGGCTATGTCGGATTCCTGCGCGCTCAACTCGACTTGATCGAAGAAGGCAGCCGCATCTTCGACCGTCATCGCGCAAATCTCGCAGATGTTGCGGCCGCCGACCCTCACCTGCCGCGCTTCCAGGCGCAGCCGACTGCCGTTACACGCCGAGCACAGAGAATATCCCCGATAGCGGCTCAGGAAGACGCGCACGTGCAGCTTGTACTTCTTGCGCTCCAGATGATTAAAGAAGCCGCGCACGCCCAGGAATTTGCCTTCACCATCCAATACCAGCTGCTGGTGCTCCGGGTCGAGTTCCTCCCAGGGTACGTCCAGCGGAATCTCGGCTTGCTTCGCATAGCGTTTCAGGTCGGTGAACAGCGGCCGGTATTTCGGCTTCGTCCAGGGTTCAATGGCGCCTTCGCCCAGAGTTTTAGTCTTGTCCGGGATCACCAGGTCAAGATCGAAATCAATGGTGTTGCCAAAGCCCTGGCAGCGCGGGCAGGCGCCGTAAGGATTGTTGAAAGAGAAGAGCCGCGGTTCAGGTTCTTCATAGCGGATGTTGCAGCTCTTGCATTCAAAACGCTGTGCGAAGCGTAGTTGCCGCGCCGGCTGATCGTCGTGCAGCGGAATTTCGAAGATCACCTCGCCAGATTCGCGATACGCCGTTTCGATGGCGTCCACGACTCGCGCTCGGCCTTCAGGGGATACCGTCAGGCGGTCGACCAGCATGAAGACAGGCTGGCTGAAGTTGATATCGAGCAGAGATTCAGGCGTCGAGAATTCGAAAACCTGCCCTGACTGGTACAGCCGATTGAATCCCGCTTTTCGAAGATCAAAGAGACGGATCTTGCGAGCTTCGGTCAGCTCTTCTTTCTCGCCGGTCGCGGCCTTCTTCTTTCGGCCGGATCGCGATTTTTTGCTGTCGGACTCGTCTTGTGCCACCGGCGCTGATCTCTGCAGAGGGAACACCACCTGCAAACGGGTGTCGGGATCGAGGGCAAGAATGGAGTCGACTACCTCGTCAACCGTGTCCCTTTTCACCTCGCGGCCGCAATTCGCGCAGTAGGTTCGTCCCACACGGGCGAAGAGCAGGCGGAGATAGTCGTAGATCTCGGTCGCCGTCGCGACCGTAGACCGCGGATTGCGCGTCGTGTTCTTCTGCCGGATCGCCACCGCTGGCGCGATGCCGTCAATGGTATCGGCATCCGGCTTCTCGATTCGTTCCAGGAACTGCCGGGCATAGGCCGACAGAGACTCCACGTAGCGGCGCTGTCCCTCAGCATAAATCGTGTCGAAGGCGAGCGAAGACTTGCCCGAGCCCGAGACCCCGGTCACCACCGTCAAGGTGTTGTGGAGAACCTCGAAATCGATGTTCTTGAGGTTATGGACGCGGGCACCGCGTACAACAATGCTATCGGTGGACATCAGAGTAGAAAGAGCCTTGGAGCCGCACCGAGCTCGACACTGGTCACTTCGGAGGGGCTAAGGAATCTTTCTATTATAAGGTAGTGTCGAGATTGATGCCGGATGGATCACGATGTTGCTGAGTGTTGCCGGTTGGATTCCGGCGAGCATCTACTTCTTCTTGCTCTTGGCAGGCATCATCTGGTAGGCGTCATCCTGAGCGCAGCCGTTCGTCAGGCGGAGAGAAGGATCTCGCGCGCATCGCACCGGATTCCTGGGCGGAATGGCACTGCTGCCGAACGATGCATAATCGGTGAGACAGTGCCGCGGAGGGCTGGACAACCAGCCTCCCCGCGAACGTCGCGCGCGGGCAAAACTAAACTTGCGATTTACGACATGGGCTCGATGGTGTCGACACGGATCGTGTTCGTGTTCATGTCGAGTTTGCCGGTCACCTTCACCTGCTTGCCCATAAACTGTTTGGCCTTGGAAACGTCATCGATCTGGTAACTGGTTTTCGTCACCGGGTCTTTCAGGACGACTTTTCCATTTTCTTTCACGATGCGCCCGGTGAAAGCCTGCGCGTCCTTCGTCGCATCGGGGCCAGCCGCAGGCATCTGTGGCTCATTCTGACGCGGATTCGCAGCCGGCTCGTTCGGTTCCTGCTGCGGACGCGCCGTAGGCTCCTGAGGAGTCTCTGCAGGGGTCTGCTGCTGTGGCGGTGCCGTGGCGGCCGGGTCCTGAGAACTGGGCTCCTGCGCATTCGCCGACCCTCCTAGGACGAGCACGCCCAAAATCAGCCCTGCTGCCAATGACAGGCGAACAATAAAATCCTTCATTACTCACCTCCAAAAAAGTTGGTGGCGTCCCCATAACTCTTGCACGGAGACTGCCAAAGTAGACGAGCTTTCGCTTCAATGCAGTTGCAGTCGACGTTCCGACATCCTCCAGTCTGCGCTACGGCAGTTTTGCTTAAGTCCCGAAATTCTTGCCTCAATGGGTCGGCAAGACTCGCGCCACCCGCCCGCATAGGCCGACTAAGGGGCTGTTTCGAAGTAAGGATTTCCTTAGATTTGCGGTACAGGATTTACCCTAGTTTTATCGCCCGGGAATTTGGCTATCGTCAAGACTCGCTCCACAAGACGCCGCCGCTTCGGAGTCTTCAGCAATTGGGCATCCGCACTCCGCGAATTTCGGAGAGTTATTTCCCGGTAATTGAATAGACAGTCTGGGCCGCACACAGACCTGGAGATCGGACAATGCCAGTGCACACCCCCGCCGCCTACGGCATGTACTCTCACGAGACCCCATTGAATGAAGTCGTGCGCGCCCTTAATCAGGCGGGATTCGGAAACGAAAATATCTGCCTCATGCTTGCCCCCACGCATCCCATTGCGACCATCGTGCGCGAAGCCAGCTTTCTGGAGGAACGCGCAGCCAGTGCGGTTACCGCCGGCCTGATTGGTTGGCTGTCGGAATTCGGCGCGGTCGTGATTCCCACGGTTGGATTTTTCATTCGCTCCCAGGAATTTTTCCAGGCTCTGGTCGTAGCCAAGGACTCAGCTCTGTGCGGTAACTCTAGTAATCTCGCAGGTCTGGGCTTTTCTCCAAACGATGCCGAACGATACGACAGTCAGCTGCGTAAGTTGGGCGTGATGGTCTACGTGTCGTGTCCCGAGAAGACGACGACGACTTGGGCCATTGAGCTGCTGCGCCAGACTGGAGCCCGGGAAGCCGCGATGCTGGAGCGAGCCGCTGCGATGGAAGCCGTGGCGTAGCGGTACCCATTGGGAAAACACTCTAGGAGTTGAGGTCGTCGTTTCGCTTTAGCGGTTGATCTGTCTCTGATTCCCAATCGAGTTCGAGATCCCGCCGTTTTCCATAACGGAAAGCGCAGCCCACGCCCACCGTCATCACGCCGAGCGGCGGAACCAGCAGAATCAGTATGGCGCGGCTCAGTGCGCGCTGTCCCTCTTTGGGCGCACCTTTGGCGGCTGCGTAACACATCGAGCAGCCTTGCGACATTGCGGGAGCTGTCCACAGACCGAGCAGCAGAATCAGCACCGCCACGGAACGCATTGCAGCTGCACGCCTCATTGGCCCGTCCACTTAACCCCAAGGTCGTGTACTCGCCCGGCGTCAGGGAAGAAGAAGAAATACATGATGATGAAGCAGGCGACCACGGAAGCCATCAGCATCCAGCGCATCAAGGCCTTCTCAAACTTCAAGTGCATGAAGTAGCCGATGATCAGCGCCGACTTGATCACGGAAAGAATGATCAGCACTTCCAGCATGCGCATCGGCGCGAATACCTGTCGATAGCCGAGCACTACTTCGACTGCCGTCAGAAATAGCAGGGCACCCCACACCCAGAAGTATGTGACTTTGTTGTCGCTATGCGTTGCGGTGTCGTGCATTGTTTTCCCCCACTTCAAAAAACTCGCCACGGATCACGCGGATTTCCACGGATAAACCGACAAAATGAAAACCCCGTGTCACCGGCCTAATCTGGCTTGCTCAAGCGTACTGTCCTCCGCCCTGTCTTGAATCCGTGGAAATCCGTGCCAATCCGTGGCCACGCTCGCTCTACGTGATCTTGGTCGACATCAGATAGACCAGCGGGAAGATGAACATCCACACCAGGTCAACAAAGTGCCAGTAGAGCCCTGACACCTCGACATCATGCGCGTCGTAATCTTTCGGCTTCAAATACAGAATCACCACCGCGACAATCAATCCGAGCAGCAACGCGTGGATGCCGTAGTGGAACACATTATCCGACGGGATCAGCAAGTACCCCACAATCCACAGCACGCCCAGAACCGGCAGGAACCACTTGCGAAACGCCACTACGCCCAGGTAGATCACGCCGATCGTGACGTGCAGCATGTGCATGGCGGTAAGCCCGAAGAACGTCGCCGGAAACTGCGGCACGTTCTTCGAAATGTCTGCGAGTTCTCTCGTGGCGGCGCTCGCCGACTTGGGAAATCCCGGGATGGTCAGTCCTTCGCCGATCAGCTTGCTCCACTCCATTCCGTGCAGCACGATGAACGCCGTCCCGAACACCATCGTCGCCAGCAACCAGTTGCGCGTCCACGCGCGATCGCCGCGCTGCGCCGCAAACACTGCCATCACCATGGTCAGCGAACTGGAGAGCAGGCAGGCCGTCATGATGGTGGCGTTGGCGATGCTCTCCGCGTGAAACGGCGTGGGCCACGGGATGGTGTAAAGGCGGTTGTAGCTGAAGGCAAACAGCAGCGCCCCGAAGGTCAGCGAGTCCGAGGCCAGGAACAGCCACATCCCCACCTTCTTGGAGTAGGCACCGAACAGCGGGGCTTCGTAAGCGCCCGGAATCCCATGCTGCACTGTGTCATGTTGAAGCGTGGCGTCAGCCATTCCTCAAGTTCCCCTTTCCGTTACCGCGCGAACGCTAAGAGAGCAAAGATGTAAATCCACAAAAATGACATGAAGTGCCAATACCAAGCCGTGACATCGATGACGATCCGCCGCGCCTCGATCGGCTTGCGGAGCAGGGAAGTGATCGCTGCCCACAACAAGGCAATGATTCCGCCGGCCAAGTGAACCCCGTGCGTCGCCGTCAACAGAAATACAAACGAACTGTTCGGATTCGTGTTGATGTAAAAGCCGCCATTGTGGAGCTCGCCCCAGGCCAGCCACTGACCAAGAAGAAAACCAAGTCCGAGAACTACCGTGATCCCAAGCCAGGGAAAACGCTTCTCGTCGCCGAGCGAGATCCCCGGAATCGCCTTCACTGGCGCCAAGGCAGCCTGGCGTGCGGCATCCCGCCGTGCCGCTTCTATCGTGATGCTGCTGAGCACTAGAAGGACTGTGTTGATAGCGAGCAGCAGGAATGGCAGGCGAACCTCGCCCCAATCACGCACATAATTGTGGCTTGCGTCATCAAAAGTTGGCAGGCCCTGGCGCACCACGTAAGCGCTGGTCAGAGAAATAAAAACCATGCAGACGGTTGCGATGGCACAGATCAGTCCCAGTCGTGCCCGCCGCAAACGCGCGCCGTAGTTCGGAGAACCGCTGCTGCTGCCGTCATCGCCTCCGCCCCTCGGTGGAACAGGCGGAGCCCCGCCTCGCCCCAGCTGGGCGCTGCCGATCGGAGCGCTTGGAGTATAAGTCGCCATGAGCACTTAGTGCGTCAGTGGGCCGAAACAGTTGCCGGATCGTTCTGCATGACAAAATCACGAGGCGCGCCGGGCACACCGTACTCGTATGGACCATGATGGACAACCGGCGTAACCCCGCCGAAATTGTCGTGCGGCGGCGGCGTTGCGGTGGTCCACTCCAGCGTCGTCGCTTCCCACGGATTGTCGCTGGCCTTCGGTCCCTTGAACAAGCTCCAGAACAGATTGATCACAAAAATGAGCTGCGCGCTGATTGTGATGATCGCGGCAACCGTAATGAAGGTCTGCAAGGGAATCAGCTTCGCCTGGTAAGCAACCTCGGTGAACTGCGAGTAGCGCCGCGTCTGTCCGGCCATGCCGAGATAGTGCATCGGCATAAAGATGGCGTACGTCCCGGCCAGCGTAATGAAGAAGTGGATCCGTCCCAGAGTCTCGTTCATCATCCGCCCAAACATTTTGGGGAACCAGTAATAAGTAGCCGCAAAGATACCAAAGATCGCGGCCACGCCCATGATCAGGTGGAAGTGCCCCACGACGAAATAAGTATCGTGTAGCTGGATGTCGAGCACCGGCTGCGCCAGAAACGGTCCGCTCAGCCCGCCAGAGACGAACAGAGAAACGAAGCCGATCGCGTACAGCATCGGCGTGTGGAACCGGATGCGCCCCTTATACAACGTGCCCAGCCAATTGAAGGTCTTGATAGCCGAAGGCACGCCGATGCACATGGTCAGAATCGAGAAGGCAAAAGCCGAGTATGGGCTCATGCCGCTCATGAACATGTGGTGGCCCCACACCATAAATCCTAAGAATCCAATGGACAACATCGCGTACACCATCGCCTTGTAACCGAAGATCGGCTTTCGTGAGAACGTGGAGAGGACCTGCGAAGCCACGCCCATCCCTGGCAGAATAGCGATGTAAACCTCAGGATGTCCGAAGAACCAGAACAGATGCTGCCACAGCAGAGGCGATCCGCCCTTGTGGCCCAGGACCTGCCCGTTCACCACGACCAGCGGAACATAGAAGCTGGTGCCCAGGTTGCGGTCCATCAGCAGCAGGATCCCCGCCGACAACAGCACACCGAACGCCAGCAGCCCCAGAATCGCCGTGATGAACCACGACCACACGGTCAGCGGCATGCGCATCATGGTCATGCCCTTGGCGCGCAGGTCGAGTGTGGTAGTGATGAAGTTCAACGCTCCCATCAGCGACGCGATGCAGAAAATTGCGATGCTCGTGATCCAGAGATCGGCGCCGAGTCCCTCGCCCGGACCGGCCGACTGCAGCGCGCTCAGTGGCGGATAACCCGTCCAGCCATGAAGCGGCGCTCCCCCTTGCACGAAAAACGCCGCGAGAATTACCACGAAGCCGACGAAGGTCGTCCAGAACGAAAGCATGTTCAGGACCGGAAACGCCATGTCGGGCGCGCCGATCTGAATCGGTAGAACGTAATTTCCGAACCCACCCTGCGGCGCCGTGGTCAGCACGAAGAACACCATGATGGTGCCGTGCATGGTCAGCAGGCTGAGATAAGTCTCCGGCTTGATCTCACCCACCAGGGGCAGGCTCGCTCCCGGCCAGATCATGTGGATGCGCATCAACAGCGAGAGAAACATCCCCACAAACACCGCCGTAAGCGCGAGGAAGAAATACTGGATGCCAATTACTTTGTGATCGAGGCTGAAAATGTACTTGCGAATGAAACCCTGAGGGGCCGAATGAGCGTGCGCGTCCTGGGCAACCATTTATTGTTTCTCCGCCTCCCGTGCCGCCAGCCACTTGTCGAAATCTTCCTGGCTGACGACGTGTACCATGCCGTGCATCTTGTAGTGACCCAGGCCGCAGAGTTCGGCGCAGGCAATTTCGTAGTCGCCAATGGCGGTCGGTCGCATGTGCAGATGAATGTTCAGTCCCGGCACTGCATCCTGCTTGAATCGCAGGTTCGGAACAAAGAAGCTGTGAATCACGTCCACCGCGCGCAGGCTGAGATCAATCTCGCGGTTCACCGGCACATACATCGTTCCGGTAACAATGTCATCTTTCGCTGCAGGATCTGAACTGCTGAGCCCGACCGCCGCCTCGCCGCCTGCGGAAGGATCCATCAGCTTCGGGCTGGTCGCCCCGTATTTTCCATCCGGACCGGGGTAGCGGAAGTACCAGGCAAACTGCATGCCCGTGACCTCGACTTGCACCGCGCCCCCTTCCGCCGGATCAAAGCGTTCATGCGCCCACACCGTGCTGCCCATCAGGTTCAACCCGATGAACAGGGCAGCCGTCAGCACTGTCCACATCAGCTCAAGGGTCGTATTGCCGTGAGAATAGTCCGCCGCCGGAGCCGAAGCGCGCTCACGGTATTTCCAGGCCAGGTAGCCAAGTCCGAGTTGCGCGGCCAGGAATACTACGCCCATCAGCACGTAGGTGAGGTCGAATTGGCGGTCGATGAAACCCGCCGACGCGGCGGCCCCAACGGGAAGCCACCAGGTTTTGGCGACGAAGAAATACGTGCTGACTAAGGTGATCAGCCAGATGACCGCGAGTAACGCGAGGCCCATTCCCGACCCTCCCGGGTTATTGCAGGATTTCCCCAGCGCCGCAGCTTCGCCCCACAGCGAGAGCAGCAGTCGGCGGCGAGTTTAACACAGCCATGCGACAGAATGGCAAGCGAGCTGTGGAAGAAAAGAAAAATCGGACCACGGATTTCACCGATTCCCACGGATAGAACAAAATCGAGGAATTGAAGAAGCTATTTCGCCGGGTTATCCGTGTGAATCCGCGCAAATCCGTGGCCAAGTCTTATTTTTCACTCCACTCCGGAACGCGGCCAGGAGTCCAAGGCGCTCCCGCCGCTTCCATATCTCTTTCCACTTTCACAAGGTCGACCTCAACCAACGTACGAAGCTTGGCGAGTTGATCTGCGAACTCCGCGGCCGCAATGTTGTAGTTGTCCACGTGCGACTGAGTCGGCTTGGCGAGAGCAAAGCGTTCGCCTTCCATGATGTTTGTCACGCGGTCATTGATTGAAGATGGCACCGGTTCGTTGCGTTTCTGCAGTTCTTTATCGCCGCGCAACGCCCGCAGAATCTCACGATTCCGTGCCTCGATCGAGTCCGCCAGCGCACCCAGTTGTTTCTCCACAGCCGGAGTCTCCCGCAGAGCATCCCGAATGGCCTTGATCCGCGACTCCACATCGTCGGCCGTGTGTATTCCCCCCGAAACCGCCCGGTACAACCGGGCAACCTTACGGTGGAACTCCTCTTGCGCCGCCCGGTCTGCGGGATTCAGTGACGACGCCCCGTCCGCAACAACCTTGAACGACTGCGGACTGGCCAGTTCCGTGACTACTCCGCTCACCTTCTGAAACATGCGCACCGAATAGTTACCCGCGAGAATTAACGGCCCCTGCCCAGTGGCCGGCGGAAAATCCTCGTCACCCTCGTCAGAATGCTCGCGCAAAGCGGGCGTCGGATAACGCAGATCCCAAGCGGCGCGTTGGAAGCCATTCTCCGTGGTGCCGTTGACGCGACGGATAGGCGTGCCCCTCTCGTCGTAAACCACGAAATAGAGCTCGGGCTTGGCCTCTTCGGCTTCCTGACGCAGCTGGTCACTCGTAGGGTAGGGAAGCGTCTGGCTTTTCTTCGCCGCCTCTTTCTCCGCGTCCTGCCGCTTCTCTTTCTTAGTCTTCAGCTTGTCTTTCAGGAACGCCGTAAAGACTGCGCCATAAGGCGGATTGTCCGCCGTGTAAAACGCATCTCCCTGAAAAGCTTTTTTCGGTCCGCCCAGAGGGTGTCGCTCGATATACAACAGCGCATCCTTCACCGGAAAGAGCGCTGCCGGCTGTTCCACCGATTCAGGCTTGATCTGCCGCAGTGGCGTGATGTTGTCCAGCACATAAAAGCCTCGCCCGAATGTAGCAATGACAAGGTCGTTCTCCCGCGCCTGCATCACCATGTCGCGCACTGCGATGGTCGGCATCCCGCCTTTAAGCCGCACCCAGTGCTGGCCGCCATCGATGGTGAAGTAAGCCCCCAACTCCGTACCCGCGAAGAGCAAATTCGCATTCACCGGATCTTCCACGAACGCCAGCACTGGACCATTTTCCGGCAAATCGCCTGCGATCGAAGTCCACGTCTTGCCCGCATCCGTGGACTTCAAAACGTAAGGCTTGAAGTCTTCATTCTTGTGATTGTCGAACGCCGCGTAAACCAGATTCACATCGTGATTCGAAGCAGCCAGCCGGCTGACGTAGGTCATCTCCGGCACGCCGGGAAACTTCTCGTACTTGGTCCAGCTCTGACCACCATCGCCCGTGACCTGAATCAGCCCGTCATCCGTCCCGACGTAGATCATTCCTTCTTTCTTCGGCGACTCCGCGAGCGCGACGATGTTTCCGTAGAACGACGTCGATGCATTCTTAGCCACGGCATCGGCGCCCCACACTTTGCCCATCACCGGCAGCTTGTTGCGATCGATCTGCCGCGTAAGGTCACCGCTGACGGCCTTCCATGTATCTCCGCGGTCGTCACTGCGAAACAGTTTGTTCGCTGCGAAATACAGCCGCGTATGCGAATGCGGGCTGATGATCAGCGGCGAATCCCAGTTCCACCGCAGCGGAGGCTCACCCTTCCCCTCCAGCGGCTGTAGCACGAGTTCCTGGCCCGTCGGCTTGTCATAGCGAACCAGCACCCCGTACTGCGATTCCGAATAGATGGTGTTCGAATCCACAGGATCCACTTGCGACCGGAATCCATCGCCGCCCGTAGTCACGAACCAATCGGAATTCACAATGCCGTTTACGTTGCGAGTGCGCGAAGGTCCGCACCAGGAAAAATAATCCTGTGTCCCCCCGCACACGTTGTAGAAGGGAAGAGCGTTGTCGACCGCCACGTCGTAGAACTGGACGGTAGGCACGTTGGCCTTGAACTCCCAGGTCTTCGAATCATCGTAGGTCTCAGCCACTCCGCCATCCGAGCCGAGAATCCAGTGCTTCGTATTCTCCGGATCGATCCAGATCGCGTGATTGTCCCCGTGGTGATTCGTCTCCTCGACCTTGTGCAGCGTCTTGCCGCCATCGAGCGACTCGCGCAGGTAAACGCTCATCACAAAGATGCGGTCCACATTCCTTGGATCAGCCACGACGCGCGCGTAGTACATCGCGCCCTGATCAAATTCGTTGCGCCGCTCCCAGGTCGCGCCTTTATCGCT
>Ga0099828_10000831_pt1 | contig 19542 bp, 16 predicted proteins | sample CZO8metaG_2_FD_79338 | JGI IMG/M metagenome (GOLD analysis project Ga0099828, IMG submission 79338) | Vadose zone soil microbial communities from the Eel River Critical Zone Observatory, Northern California, USA - CZOApr15con2H1.8 metaG | ecosystem: Environmental > Terrestrial > Soil > Vadose... | reverse complement strand
TGCCGAGAAGTCATCCATTTCATCGTTCAGCAGGAATCCCAGGCCGTCGGCTGTGACCCGCGATCCGAACCAGTCGTTGATCGTCGTCGTCACCGCCACCGCGTTGCCGTCGGCATCCACAACGGAGTAGTGCGTGGTGTGCGGCGCCTCGCGCCACGCCACCGGCTGCGGATGCGTCGCCGCATACTGTTCCAGCTGGCTGAAGATCGCTGGCCGTTTCAATTCCTTGCTCGGGGTCGCACGCGCCAGCTGGATCGACTCGCGCCATGCCGCCCCGTATTTCTTGTCGATCAGCTGTGCCACCGGAATCTTCGAGAAATCCGGATCTCCCAGAAACTCCGCCCGATCGAAAAATGCCCGCCGGAAGGCCTCAATCGTGAAATGAATGGATTCCGCCGAACGGTTCCCAAACCGAGCCAGATCGTACCCTTCCAGAATGTTCAGGGACTCAAGCAGTACCGTTCCCCCCGACGACGGTGGAGGCGCGCTGATGATTTCGTGCCCGCGGTAGCTTCCGCGAACCGGCTCGCGTTCCTTCACCTCATAATGCGCCAGATCGTCGGCGGTGATGAGCCCTCCGCCCTTCTGCAAGGCCGCCGCCAGTTCCTTCGCCAGCGCACCATGATAGAAATCGTCCGGCTTTTCCGCGATCCGTTGCAGCGTGCGAGCCAAGTCTGGCTGACGGAAAATTTCCCCAGGCTTGTAGTAATCCCCATTGCGCTGGAACACCCGCCGCGACTCCGCAAATTGTCCCAGATGCTGGTCATTCCGCAGGTCTTGAGCTTCTTCCCAGGTCAGCGGATATCCTTCGCGGGCCAGCTTGATGGCCGGAGCAATCACCTGCTTCAGCGTTAGCTTGCCGTACTTCTGCTCGGCATAGACCATTCCCGCAACCGACCCCGGCACACCGATCGCCTTGTACCCGTACTCGCTCGCCCCCTCGATCACATTTCCCTGAGCATCTAGGTACATATTGCGGGTCGCGGCCGCGGGAGCCTTTTCGCGATAGTCGAGAAAATGCGTCTTGCCATCGGCCATCCGGATCAGCATGAATCCGCCGCCACCCAAATTTCCCGCGGGCGGATGCACCACCGCCAGTGCGAATCCCGTAGCCACGGCCGCGTCGATAGCATTGCCCCCGGCCTGCATGACCTCCACTCCGGCCCGGGAAGCCAATTCATGCACGCTCACCACGACCGCATGCTCGGCATGCACGGGATTGACCGAGCCCAAGGCGGAACTCGCAGTCCACAGCGTCAGCGCCGCCATCAGCAGCAAAATCAATAATTTAAGTCGGGATCGCATGTAGAGTGAAGACGTCCGGGATTACGGCGACTCTTGAGGCTAGCCGACAGCCACGAAGAGAGTCAAATCCAGCGGAGGGCTCGACATGAAGGTTCTATCACCTAGGGTCGATCGCTGCTGGCTGCGAAGCCAGCCACGCTTCGGCCGCAGCGAAGTCCCTGAAAACCCGGGTCTCGCGAAAATACTGACCTGTAGCGACCTCAAACACTCGCATCATGCCGAACATGGCATCCCGGGTGGCGACGATGGCGCAAACCCCGAATTGAACCTTTTTTCGGATGCCGCCCAGTTCTGCGCCGACGGCCCCCAACTGGCGGCTTTCCGGCAGTGAATCCGCCTCACTGACGTCTAAAAGGACGTCGAGCTGCCCGGTGCAGGCCGGATCATCTTTCAGCGTTCGAAAGTGGCCAATCACGTCCGCGAATGTCAGCGGACTGCTGCACGTCGTGCGAATTATTTTCCGGCTGGCGTTGATGACGTAGGTTACAGGCATAGCCCAACTCCATCGAGAAGGCTAACATGCAAACTAGACGTCAGCGCTTTCTCGTACGAGTTTTGCGCCGGATTGTTTTTTTTCTACTAATCTTCTTCCTGGGAGCCGACTTTTGAGCCCTCGCCTTCGGAGCCTTCGCCACCACCATCTCATACGACTGCCGGACTAAATCCTCCAACTCGTCACTGCGCAACGCATCCAGCCGATCCAACATCACCCACTTGTAGCGCCCAACGTACGGCGCGGGACGAATGTCCTCCCGCTCGATCATCTCGGCAAAGGTTTCCGGCGTGCACTTGAAGCACAGCCGTAAGCTATCCAGGCCGACGATCGCAAAGATTTTCCCTCTTACCTTGAAGCAGAGGTCTTCCCCCCACTGAAGGTTCTCCGTCGCTTGCGGGAACGACATGCAGTAAGCGCGAATGGAATCCACGTCCATGGTGACCAATTTACCGCCGGGCACGCCGAGAACGCAGAGAAAACGAGAGCCTAACCGCTAGAGTTAGACCCTCTTCCCTCGGCGAACTCGGCGCTCTCGGCGGTTAATCGTCTTTCAGATTCTTGATGACGGTCACCTTGCTGTACGCCACCCGAAAACCCAGCCGCTCACAATTCCGCTGGGAGACAGTGCCGCCCTGGGTCACGATCACTGCGTATTCGCATCCGGCCGCCGCCGCAGCCGCCAGACGCGCCCGCAGCAGCGCCGTCTGCAGGCCCCGACCACGAAACTCGGCCAGCGTTCCAGCCCCGCACACTGCAAAGATTCGGTGCTCCGGAATGACCAGCCCCGCGCCGCAAGCCACGATCTTCTCCTCGACGCTGGCGGTAAAAGTTACAGCGCCATCCATCTGGTATAGCGGTGTGAGCAACCCGGTGAAGGCCTCGGGCGCGCCGTCCGGAAAGAACGCCCGCTCCACGATGGCGGAGGCCACCTCAGCCTCCTCCCGAAGGCCACGCCGAATCTCGCACCCATCCGGAGCAGGAGGAAACTCCTCCGACGGATCGAGATTCCGGTAGAGCACATTGTTCAGCTCGGCGATGCCGTAACCACGATCCTTGAACATCTCGAACACAGCAGCATCATGCAGTGGACACAAATCGACCTGGGATGGCGCTCTGTGTGAACGATAAAACTGCTCAATGCGATCCAGATCGTCGATAGTGAAGGGCCGGTCCAGTCCCATGCCGGTGGCTCGTCCGATCGGCGACCCCAGCCCCGCGAAGATCATGTGCCCGCCACAGAACTCCTCCTCGGCGGCTACGCTTTCCGGCCGCGTCTTCTTGAACACTCGCGCATAGAACACCTGCGGCATCTCTTCCCCCGACTCAAATCGGCGGGCCAATGGCTTATCGACAAATTGCATGTCAGAAATCCTTTCGATGGAAGACAGCACCAGACGGGAGCGAGGCAAACACACGACACCGTGCCCTCGCTCAAGGGTGGCAATTTGCGGACTTAGCGAACGGCGGTCATAGGCAGGGCAACAGACTATCGCGGACCCGGCACCTTTTCAAGCAGAGACGACTGAGGGTAGTGTCCCAAAATTCATCAACCACAAAGAACACGAAGTTACACGAAGGTGTGAATCCTGAGGCTTTCCTTGGTGCCCCTTCGTGTCCTTGGTGGTTAAATAGGCCACCACCCGACTGAACGGCGTCTGACCTCAATACCCCATCCACCTACGAAGATTTTCGTTGACACTACGAACACCTTCGTAGTATGGTCTCCCGCATGAAGCAGGAACCGCAGAAACCCACCGCTTCCGAGCTCGAAATCCTGCGCATCCTCTGGACCCGCGGGCCTTCGACGGTTCGCGAAGTTTACGACGCCCTCCGCGAGAAAAAGACACTCGGATACACCAGCGTCCTGAAGCTCCTGCAGATCATGACCACAAAAGGGACGGTTCGCCGAAACGAAACCCAGCGTGCCCACGTCTATGAAGCATGCCTGCCCGCCGAGCAGACCAAGCGTCAACTCGCCGGAGACATGCTCCAAAGGGTGTTCGAAGGCTCCGCCAGCCAGCTCATGATGCACGCGCTGGCCGGGCGCCGCTCCTCGCGCGAAGAGGTTGAAGAACTGCGCCGCTTGCTGGACGAATATGAAAGGAACCGGCGATGACGAACTGGCTTTCACCGACCGCCATGCACTCCCTGGGATGGACTCTCGTACATTTTCTCTGGCAAGGCACAGCCCTTGCCGCCCTGGCCGCGGCCACAATGGCACTCTGCCGCCGCGCCTCCGCTCGTTACCTGATCGGCGTGGTCACGCTGGTCATGATGCTTGCCGCTCCCGTAGCCACTTTGTTCCTTCTAAATCAGGCGGGCTCAATCGCTGCCGAGAAACCATCCCCACACCTTGCGGACGTTCAGACAGCTCGAACCCTGACTGTGACTCCCGGCGCAAAACCCGCGCCCAGCAACTCGTCGCCGGATGCTCTCCCCTGGCTGGTCGAAACATGGCTGCTCGGCGTCGCTTTCTTCAGCCTGCGCACCGCCGGCGGATTCCTTCTCCTCGAACGTCAACAGCGAAAGTTATCCATTGCAGTGAACGGCCGACTCCTCGAGATATGCCGCGCTCTGCAAAACCGTCTCGGTTTGAATCGCGCCATCCGTTTTTGCGAATGCCAGTGGCTAGAGGCTCCGGCGGTGATCGGCTGGTTCCGCCCAGTCGTCCTTCTCCCGATTACTGCGCTCACCGGACTTTCTGAGGATCAACTCCAATCAGTCATTGCCCACGAGTTAGCCCACATCAAGCGCCTCGACGCCTTCGTCAACGTTTTCCAGGTTTGCGTCGAGACTTTGCTCTTCTACCATCCCGCTGTCTGGTGGATGAATAAGCGTATTCGCGCGGAGCGCGAGCACTGCTGTGACGACATGGCCGTAGCGCTCTGCGGCAATGCGGTCGAGTATGCCCGAGCACTCACCCTGATGGAGGAATGGCGTACCGCTCCCGCACTCGCCATGGCCGCAAACCGAGGCCCGCTCTCCGAACGAATTGTCCACCTGCTCGGCCTCAAGTCTGTGCGCAATACCACCCGAAGAGTCGGACTCACGGGCAGCGCTCTCTGCCTGAGCGCAGCTCTCATCGCCGGCAACGCTCTCGTCGGAATGGCTCTCCCAAAGGCCACTGCATACGCTCATAGCGCTTCGCTTCTGCAACTCGGTTTTAGGCCAAGGTCAGCCCCCGCACAGGCTCCATCAGCAACCCCAGTCGCCGCCCCTTCGCCCCGCGCCAAGCCTTCCCCCGCCCAGTCTCCGCGGCCTGCCGAGCAACCGGTTGCCGTCCAGTCCTACGTTGACGCCATGAAATCCGCGGGCCTCGCCGACCTGACCGCCGACGACCTCGTCGCTCTCAAGATTCAAGGCGTCACGCCCGAATACGTTCGCGGAATGCATGACCTGGGCCTGCATCCAGATGCGGACGGCTTGGTCGCCATGCGTGTGCAAGGCGTAACGCCGGAATATATCCGCGAACTTCGTGCGCTCGGTTTCACTCCCGACCAGGATCAGATTATCGGCCTCAAGGTGCAGGGCGTGAACGCCGACTACGTGCGCGGCATGAAAGAAGTGGGAATCCAGGCAGACGCCGACCAGATCATCGGGATGAAAGTCCAGGGAGTGACCCCAGCCTACGTTCGCGAAATGCGCGCCGCCGGCCTGACCGTGGACTCCGACGACGTAGTCGCCCTCAAAGTGCAGGGAGTCACACCAGAGTATGTGAATGGCCTGAAGGCGCTGGGCTTGAAGCCCAGCACAGACGACGTGGTCGGAATGCGCGTGCAGGGCGTAACCCCGGAATACATCCGCGACATCCGGGCCCTCGGCCTCAACCCCAGTGCCGACGAAATCATCGGCATGCGAGTGCAAGGCGTCACTCCGGAATACATCAAGACCCTGCAATCCGCCGGATTCAAGCCCAACGTCGACGAAATCATCGACGCCAAGGTGCAAGGCCTCACACCCGAATTCATCGAACAAGCCCGCAAACACGGCTTCCAAAACCTAACAATCGAGAAACTGATCGAACTCAAGCACATAGGCGTGCTAGACGCAAAAGGTGATATTTAGGCCATCACAAACCAAGTAGAGACAGCCGCCTCGGCTGTCCCGCCAGGGCGAAGCCCAGGCGGAAGGGAGACAAATGAGATTCCGCCAAACCGCAGCCTTCCTGATCTTCGCCTCCTGCCTACTCCTGGGCGTCCTAAAGAATCACGCCGCCGAAGTTCGCACCGGCAACTGGACCCTAGGCAAGTCCGAAGAAACCGGCAAGGTCGAATTCTCGCTGATCGAGCACCACCACGGCGGCACCTCAACTCACAACTCCGACTGGCCCAGCAGCATTTTCGTGGGCGTCGACTTCTCCAAGCGCGGACGCCAGGACGTCCACTTCACCATCTCGCGCGATGCCGGCAAAATCGACTGCGAAGGCTTTCTCAACGACGGGGAGGGCGCCGGCCTCTTTCACTTTCAGCCTGACCCGAACTACGCGCGCGCGATGCAGTCGATCGGCTTTCCCGTCGATGACGAGAAGCAATACAGCATGGCAGTTCAGGATGTCAGTCTCGAGTTCGCCCGCCAGATGAAGACCGAGCACCTCGACGACCTCGACACCGACAAGCTGATCGCATTCCGCATCTTTAACGTGAATGCCGCCTTCATCGAGGAACTGCGCTCCGCAGGCCTGAAAATTTTCGACAGCGACAAGCTGGTTGCGTTCCGCATCCACGGCGTAACTCCGCAGATGATCGGCACCCTGCACCAGGCCGGATACTCACCCGACGAAGACACCTTGATTGCAATGAGAATCCACGGCGCCACCCCAGAATGGATCGAGGAACTGAAAAAGCGCGGCTACGACCACGTGGAGTTAGAAAAGCTCATCGCCTTCCGCATTCATGGCGTCTCGCCCGAATTCATCGAAAAGCTGCAAGGCCTGGGCTACAAGCATCCCGACCCCGACCAACTGGTGACCATGCGCATCCACAACGTCACACCCGAGTACATCAGCAACATGCGCACTCGCGGCATGCAAAACCTGACCATCGATCAACTGGTGAACATGCGCATCCACGGCATCGACTAAGCCAAGCCGCACGTCAAGAGGCCACCTCATGAATCAGTTTGAAAGGGGATGGTTTTGAAAGGGCACGGCTTCATTCCTGCCGCCCAGAGCCTATTGGTTTTGAAGGTACGCGGCCAGCCGTGCCGCCAGAGCCTATTGGTTTTGAAAGTACGCGGCTAGCCGTGCCGCCAGAGCGAATCGGCCTTGAAAGGGCGCGGCTTCAAGCCGCGCCGTCCAGCACCAAATAAAGACGCGGGCTTTAGCCCCTGAAGGGGCGCACTTCCCGCCCATGGCACAGTAGTACTAGCCGAAAGGGACTACCCAGAGCGCCGTATGGCGATGCCGTTTTCGGCTGTAGCACTCTGTCGTGTGCCCTTCCCACGACTCGACGAACGCATCCGCGAACTGTGCGCCAAGGCGGTCACGGTGCCAGAAGCCGAATTGGAAGCAATCCTTAGAGAACTCAACTCTGCGCTCCGTGAACACACCACGCAGCTCAGAAAACTGGCTGCCTCGAAACTTGCCGGCGGAGACAAACCGCCAGAAAGCTCCTAATCGCGCCGCTGAGCTGAGACAGTGCACAGCCCCGCAAAGGGGCGACATTCGTTAGCCCACCGCGTAAGCGGTGGGTAACATAGAAGCAGAACGAGAGTCCCAGAGGGACGGCACGCCTTCTCGTCAGAACTACTAACGTGCGAACGAAATATTCAGCCCCGTCGTGAAGATCACGTCATTCTTCTTCTTCCCCGGCGGCGGATTGCTGACGTAAACATCCCCAAACTGATTCTGCCATCCCAGCCACTTGTTGAGCTTGGTCACAGTCCCCAGGTCAAAGGTCCCGCGATATTGCCCGGTATCGGTCAGATCAGGAAAGAAGGCTAGCTTCTGCGTCAGTACTGTGCTGGCCCCAAGCTTGTGCATCAGTTCCTCTCCCAGGGTAAGGCCGGCGAAATTGTGTATCAGTTTCCTGGTCGCGGGAGGCGGTGCCGGATTCGTTTCCGTGTAGTTCTCATTGGTGAAGTTGCCGCCAGCCAGGAAGTCAAGCACCGTACGCTCATTCTTGATCGCATGGAATCCCAATCCCGTACTGCCCACCGACCGCAGATTCAATCCCTGCAACGCATCCGCCATGAAGTCCGCCCCAGCAAACCAAAACAGCCGCGGATTCAAGTCGTGGTCATAGCGAATTCCTCCCTGCGCCACATTCGCCACCGTGCTCGGACTCGCCAGATCGTTCTTGGTATAGATCGAGCTGGCGTACATCGTAATCTTGTCGTTCAATGTCGGATGGATCGCATTGAACGCCACCGCCAGATTCTCCGTCTGACTGTTCCCCCGCGCCAGCGCAAAGCCCACATTGATGCCGCCATTCCATCCATGCAGCAAGCCCGGATGTAACGACTTGTCATAGGCCGCCTGCTCCGCGTCGTTGCGGATCACCACTACTTCTCCTCTCGGCGCTTGCACGGTGCCGCCCGACTTGCTCGCAACCTCGAGTTTCCCGTCGCTGGTCGTGACCGGACCAACCACCGTCTTCCCGTTCTTCAGCCCGACGTGGAGCTCCTGATCGGTCGAGATCTGATCAATGGCGTCAAACTTGATGGTGATGTCCCCGGCCGCATCGGTATGCAGCACGAGCGTTTTGCCGTCCGACTTCACGACCGTGCCAGACAGGCGGTCGCCATTCCTAAGGGTGATCTGGTCCGCAAACCCCGAACCAGACAGGGAAAAAACGAGAAAAGACACAGAGGCGAACGACAACAGATGACGAACGAGGCGCAGCATGGAAGCAATCCTCCTGCACAAGCGATCTAAGCCCGGATGGCTTCAGGATGGTGAGCAGAGGAAAGTTAGAAGACAGAATGACGGCAGAGGTTGTGAAGCAGATAGAGCGCCCGGCGCGACCTAGGCCTTGGTCTCGGGCTTCTTGGTCTGATCGGTCGAAGCCTGTTCCGGAGGATGATCCTTCATGCCGTCTTTCAGGGCGCGGATCCCCTCCCCCAGGCCTTTCCCGAGTTCAGGCAATTTCCGGGGACCGAACACCAGCAAAGCAATAAAGAAGATGACCAGCAGGTGCATCGGTTGAAATAGACCTTCCAACATCGGAGCCTCCAAGGGTAGACAGCGACAGTACTTAGTTAACTCACATCAACCAATAGGGTACGGGAGCCCCCCAGGGAAGTCAAACCAGTGCGCCACCACCAAGAACCCGAGGTTTCAGAAAGGTGTCCCGGTTTCCTTCGTGTCCTTCGTGGTTATCGCTTTTCTGGAATTGGCCCCCTCCTCTCCACGCCTCAGCCCAGCCCGATGATATTCTTGGTTAGGACCGCGCCGAGCAAGGCGTTTCCTCGACCAGTCATGTCCAATCCAGTCATTCCAGAATCCCAGTCCACCAACGAACCCGAGTCCTTCAAGGACGTCCTTTCGCAGTTCGAGAAGAGCCACTCCCCGAAGCGCGTCGAAGGCGGCCAGGGCCGCGAAGGCACCGTCATCACCGTCAATGCCGAGGCGGCAGTCCTCGATATCGGCTTCAAGACCGAGGGCATCCTGCCGCTCACTGAGTTCAAGACCGGCGAGACCGTGAAGCCCGGCGACAAGCTGCAGGTCACAATCAAGGGCCGCGACCCCGAAGGCTATTACGAGCTGACCCGCGGCAAGGTCGCCCGGCCAACCGACTGGGCAGCTCTGGAAAAGGCCTTTGCCAACAAGACCACAATCATTGGCACGGTAACCGGAGTCGTAAAAGGCGGCCTGAGCGTAGACGTAGGCGTACGCGCCTTCATGCCCGCCTCCCGCAGCGGGGCCCGCGACGCCGCCGAGATGGGGAAGCTGATCGAGCAGGAAATCCGCTGCCGCATCATCAAGCTCGATGCAGCCGATGAAGACGTCGTGGTCGACCGTCGCGCCGTCGCCGAAGAAGATGAACGCGCCGTCAAAGACCGCCGCTACTCCGACGTCAAGGAAGGCGACACCGTCAGCGGCATCGTCCGCAGCCTCACCGACTACGGAGCCTTCGTCGACATCGGCGGCGTCGACGCCCTGCTGCACGTGGCCGACATCTCCTGGAGCCGCGTCGGCAAGCCCGCCGACGTGCTTGCGCCCGGGCAGGAGATCGAAGTCCGCGTCCTCAAGGTCGATCCCGCCCAGCGTCGCATCTCCGTCGGCCTGAAGCAACTGCAGCCGCAACCGTGGGACGCAGTGCCCGAAAAGTACAAAGCTGGAGACCGCATTCGCGGCACCGTCACGCGCGTCGTCGAGTTCGGCGCCTTCGTCGAACTGGAGCCCGGAATCGAAGGCTTGATCCACGTGTCCGAAATGTCGTGGGCCAAGAAAATCCGCCGAGCCGACGACATCGTAAAGCCCGGCGAAACAGTAGAAGCCATCATTCTGGGCGTGAACGCAGCCGAGCGCCGGATCTCTCTCGGTCTCAAGCAGACCCTGGGCGATCCTTGGGCCGAGGTGCCGCAGAAGTTTGCGAGCGGCTCGCAAATCGAAGGCCCCGTGGTCAGCATCACCAAGTTCGGCGCCTTCGTGCAACTCGCGGAAGGCGTCGAGGGCATGATTCACGTCAGCGACATGAGCGCCGAAAAGCGCATCAACCATCCCCAGGACATGCTGAAAGTTGGGCAATCAGTCAAAGCCCAGGTGCTCGAAGTCGATCTCGAAAAGCGCCGCCTGCGGCTGGGCATGAAGCAACTTGTCCCGACCAGCATCGAGGAATACATCGCCGAGCACAAACCAGGCGACACGGTCACCGGCCGCGTGATCGAAGTCTCCTCCGAAAACATGCGCGTGGAGCTGGGCGAAGGCCTGCAGGCCACCTGCCGCGTCGCGCCAGCGGCGCAGGCTGAAGCCAAAAAAGACAGTCAATCCTCATCGAAAGCCGACCTCTCGTCCCTGAGTTCCATGTTGCAAGCGCGCTGGAAGGGCGGCACCGCCGCAGTCGCCTCAAAGCCGGAGCCCGCTCGCGCCGGCCAGGTTCGCAGCTTTCGCATCACCAGGCTGGATCAGGCCGCCCGAAAGATCGAACTGGAACTAGCCTGATTTTTCATTTAGCCATCCCGAGCCGAGGAAAAGCGATCTGCGGTCTTGCCGCCATCGCGTCGGAGAAACTTCTCAGACCGCGGCCAATGAGCGCTATGCTGATATTAAGTCAATCATTGCCTTGAGACGCTTCCAAGCGTCGCTCTTCTGATGGGGCGGAAGGCGCACCAAAAGAGATAACCTCGTTCTTGTGCCGAATCGGCCTATCATCCCTAAGAACCATCAGTAGGGAGCTACACACATGGCAGCGAATCAAGTAGTGCTTTACTTCGACCGGCAGGAGGATGCTGTGCTTTTCACCCTGGCTGCCAGTTCTGTTATGTCAGCAGAAGGTTCGGTCCACAGCAGCAAGGCAGCGGTCAAAGTTGCGGAGGAAATTTGTAAGGCCAATCGAATCAAGACTGAGGGTGTTTTGAACATCACGTGAAGGGCGGCAAAATTAGATGATTCGAAAAGCTGCGCTGCAAATAGGAGTTCCCGCGTTACTCGCTTTCATTGCATGGAATGCGTACCTTGCGATCAACCATTTAAAGCGGGTGCAGAAAATTGCGGCGCTCACACTCGAAAGCTCCACGATCCAGGCCGAACTCTCCGGTGTTTTGAAAGACGTGACCGATATGGAAACAGGTCAGCGCGGATACCTGCTGACCGGGGATCCAGGTTATTTGCAGCCCTACACTGATGCGAAGGGCAGGATCGAAACAGATTTTGTCCGCCTTCGAGCAGGACTCGTAAATCGGAGGCAACGCGAACAATCGTTAGAGTCGCAATTGGAGCCTTTAGCTAGATCAAAGCATGCCGAGATGGAGCGAGCTATCAGCTTGCGCCAACGGGGGTATCGCCATCGCTCATTCATGCTCGTTGATACAAACGAAGGCAAGGACTACATGGATGAGATTCGCCGCATTGTGTCTTCGCTATCCTCAGCGGAGAGCAGCAATTTCGCGAGATTCGACGCCGAGAGGATTGCCGCACTGAAGAGGGTATTGTCGGTAACCATTGTTGCTAATTCTGGCCTGTTTGTGCTGGCAGCATGTCTGTTCGGGCTGATCCGCCACCATGTGCGACTGCTTGGAGAAGAAGCCGCCCAGACCAGACGAGAGCTAGCCGTGCGGGATTTGCAGCTAGAAAAACTGACGTCTGCTCTTTCCGGCCAAGCGCGTTTCAGCATCACTGCCATCAATACGAACTCCCGGTTGCTGCTGGAGAATTACGGAGGGTTTCTTCCGCGACAGGGACACGAATATGCTGAGCAGATGAAAGAAGCAGCGGCACAAATGGAACGACTCCGACAAGATTTAGTCGGCTGCCAAAGCTCTGACAGTGATCAAAGGGCAGCTTAGCTTTGCCGGCGGCGATTTCCTCTTCTAGTGTGAACGATCTACCGCGTCAATGCGTGTTATGGCGCTATTTCAACTGTTGTTCTCGTCTGACAATTAATTCCCTGCCAGCACACCATTGGAAGTTGAATTTGCGGTGCGCCTGACCAGTACTACGGTGACGTCGTCCTCATTGATTTCCGGGTCTACCAAGGACTTGAGATTCGACATCGCTCTTCCCAGATCGTCAGCAACAGCGTCACGCAAGCTGTTTTCGGGATTTTCCTCGGAAATCGAGTCAGGCAATCCATCCGTAAATATGAGCAGGGCGCCTCCATGATCGATCACCGCCTGGCAAGGTTGATACTCCGCGTCGGCGAAGAGTCCCAGCGGCATGCCGGTCGCTTCCAGAAATATCGTTGATCCAGACGAAAATACGATAGGAGGGACGTGGCCAGCATTCACGTAGGTCAACTTCCCGGAATCACGGCGCAGCACGATAAACACTGCGGTTGCAAAGCGATCACTCGGAGTGTAACGGATCAAGTGTCGGTTAATTTGTCGCGCCAACTCGAGCGGGTCTGCGGCAACGATTGCAATACTCCTGACCAGTGCTTGTATATTAGCTGCCAGCAGAGCCGCCGGCATTCCCTTCCCGGAGACGTCGGCCAATGCAAACAGGGTTCGGTTGTCCGGGAGTTCAATGATGTCGAAGTAATCGCCGCCCACATCACGAAATGGCTTGTAGAATGTCTCGACCTCGTAGCCCGTTATCTTCTCCAGGTTTTCAGGCTGGAGCGACTGCTGGATCTGCCGTGCGGCAATCTGCTCAGCTTCGAGCTGGGTCTTGCGAACAAATTCCGACGTCAGAGTCGCGTTCATGAGGCAGTGGCCAAGGTAGTAGACGAGAAAAACAGCCGCATAGAGAGACGCCCCTTTGGGCCACATCAAAGGCCAAATCAGTGTCCGGCTAAACCCGGCATAGATGGCGTAACCCTGGATCAAAAGGCCAGCCCTGGTGAGGAGTCGCTTGGACTTCGGCATCTCGCGAGTCCAGTCGTAGAAGGCATACCGCAACGCACGGCGCACCGCACCGCTGGATTTGACGCGCCCTAGCAGTTCGACGCGAAGTGGCATTGAGGGATTCTAGCAACAAGCAGCTGTGCGGGTGAAGCGGGAGGGCTTCACAATCGTCATTTCGAAGCCGACCAGTTAATTTGGATTCTGAGTGAGATGGCGATTTATCGCCAACAATCCACCCTTGCTTTACACTCTAGGTTTCAGATGAGTCTGATGAAACCAAGGCGATCACTCGTGTGGCGCGAGAATACCCGGCGAATTTCCGCGGTACCCCGGGTTGTTTCGTGCGGTCTCAGCGTCCAGAACAGGGGGAGTGCGAATGCCCATTGTTGATGCGGTGAAGGCGTGCCTCAGGAAGTATGCGGATTTCAATGGGCGGGCGACGCGCACCGAGTACTGGTGGTTCGTTCTAGCCGTCCTGCTTGGGAGTGCCGTCGCGTCGCTCATCGCTCTTAGGGTTTACGCGCTGTTCTCGCTCGTGACTCTGCTGCCGTTGATCGCAGTGGGAGCCAGGCGGCTGCATGATACGAATCGAAGTGGCTGGTGGCAACTTCTGGCGCTCGTACCTTTTGGGGTGATTCTGGTCATTATCTTCTTGGCACAAAGGAGTACCCCCATAATCCCCGCTGAGTTGCCTGCAAGTGCGTAACCCTGACATTAGTGTGTCAGCCGGGGCGATTATCTACGCTCCCGGTGAACAGCCGCCATCAATCTCCAGGCTGGTCAATTCTTGAAAACAGGCGACTACGCTCAGAGCCCGGCCAGTGAGCCTGTGCCGATGTTCCAACAGTCACCGCGGGACCGGCCGATCAGGCTTCCCCACTCCATGACCGGAAGGTGGAATGTCGGCGAAGGTTCCCGAAGGTGCCTCACCGAACGCAAGAGATAGTACTCGTTGATCGGGCGATCATCCTGCAGCGGCGGGGCATTCGGCGAGCCCGCGATCATTTCGCTTAACGGGAATTCATTTCCCAGAAGAATTTCGAATTGACCTTCCGGCGTATCTTCCGGACCCCATTCAACAAAATCCGACGCAGCCGCAGCAGGAAGCTTTTCCGCCAGCTCGTGCGCGCTCAGGTCAGGCAGCTGCCAATCGCTGGCAAGGAAGTGATATCCGTTGTCCTCGAGCGAATGGAACACCCGAACGTAAGAAAACGACTCCTCAATCGCGCGAGCAACCGAGGAACGCACCAGGAGGTCGTCAGTATCCGGCAGCCACTGCTGCAGGATTCCACGGGACACCAGATGTTTCTTGGCAATCGCATAAAACTCTTTGGAATAGAGCAGACTCGATCCGGCCGCCTCAACCGGAGGCGGAGGATCAATGGTGATCAGGTCATACTGCTCCGAGGTGCGCTCGAGGTAACGCCTCCCGTCGTCAACCACTACGTGCGCCAGCGGCGAGCGCAGCAGTTCGGGTGCATCCGGGTGATAGTACCAGAACATTTTCGGAACGCTGGGCACCAGATCCACGGCCGTTGTTAGATGTCCCCAGGACAGAAGAGGGCGAAAGGTGTTACCCATCCCGAAACAAATGACCAGTACGTTCTTGGGAGGATGCTCCAGAAATGCCAGCGGAAAATGCGCCATCGCCTTGAACGCGCAGCTTGCTAACGGAAGGTGCATGCATCCCGCCGCGCTTGGAGCTGATCGTTTGGGGAAAGAGAGGCGTTATCACTCCCGGTCGGGCCCACGGTCATTGGAATGGCGATGGTTACACCAACCGTATTAAATCGTTTCTTGCCTGCATTTCCGTCTGGAAGAACAAGACGATTCTGTTGTAGCATTTCTGGCGTCCTTCGCAGGGCATCACTCGTCCGTCGCAATCAAGGAGGGTCAGATGCGCAAATCAGCCTCGATTCTTTCCCACTCCCGGCAGGCCGCGCTCCGAACGCTACGGGTCGCCTTCGTACTCGTACCTGTCGCGCTTTTTGCCCAGGGATACTTCGGCACTGTCAGTGGCGAACTCACCGACCCTACCGGCGCTGTGGTGCAAGCGGCGAAGGTTGTCCTTACTGATCAGCAAAAGGGATTCGCGTTCAGCACGACTTCCGACAGCAATGGTCGATATCTGTTCCGCTCCATCCCACCCGGAGTCTACGCGGTGTCGGCGGAAGCCAAGGGTTTCGACAAGGCGATGAGCGCGAGGTTCAAGGTGGACGTCAACGAGAACGCGACCACGAACCTGACTTTCAGAGTGGCGGGCGCCAGCCAAACTGTCGAGGTAGGGGCGCAGGCGCAGGCTATTCAAACCCAGGATGCGGAAACTGGCCAGGTCGTCAATCGCAGGTTCATCAATGACCTGCCGCTGATTGATCGCAACGTGATCGCACTGACTTCTCTGGCTCCGGGCGTCACCGAAATGGATGACCAGTGCGGCGCGGATTGTACCGGCACGAATTTCGTGTCCAACGGAAGCCGCGGCTCGACGGCTGACATTCTGACCGATGGCGCTTCGGTCACAAACTCTGAGCCCAACGGCGGCATCACGGCGGCGACGTATGTTCCGTCTCCGGAGGCAATCGAAGAATTCAAAGTAGAGCAGACGAACTTCAGCGCAGAATATGGATTTTCCGGGGCGTCGGTGGTCAACATGATCACGCGCTCAGGTACAAACAAATTTCATGGTAGCGCGTACGACTTCCTGCGCCACGATAGCCTCGACGCGAACAACTGGTTCGCCAAGCGGGACGGGCAACCCATTCCGCCGTCGCACCGAAACAATTACGGTTTCACCATCGGCGGTCCGATCATCAAGAACAAGACTTTCTTCTTCTTCGACTACGACCGCTTACGCTCTTCGCGGCAAAGCACTGCGTCCGGTGCGGTTCCCAGCGATCTCATGCGGGCCGGCGATTTTGGCGAGGTATGCCCCGCCAACGGGAACACGGACCTAAATAACGTGTTTCATCCCGGTACCTGGGACACTACTGCCGGCGACCCGAACTACGGCCGGTGCGTCCAGGCGGATGACATCACCACGGTCGTGCAAAGCGGACAGATCTGGGATCCGTACTCCGGCAGTTTAGACAACAATGGTAACCTTCTGCGCAGCACGTTTATTCCCTTCAACAACATTGCCACTTACGTTAGCCCAGGTAACCCGAAGTTGCCCGCCAACCTGCAACCTGCTACCGGAGTTGCCGGCAATCTGATTGATCCAGTGGCGCAGAAGATGATGGGCCTGTTTCCAGAGCCTAATTTTTCTGGAGGAGGCATCTACCAGAACTGGTTCGGTTCCGGTGCAAACCAGAATTACAACGACCAGTACGATATCAAGGTCGACCATCGCTTCAGCGAAAAGAATCTGATGAGCGTCAAGTATTCGTATCAATACAGTCACGGCAAGGGGCTTGACTGTTTCAAGAACTTCACCGATCCCTGTCAGGGTGGTCCGGGCTGGACCAACGCCCACCTGTTTGCCATCAACGATACCCATACCTTTAGTCCGACCTTGTTGCTGAATACCACGCTCGGCTTTACCCGTGGCGTATGGCACATCGACGCCTACAATCCTCACGGCGTTTCGGACCCACTCGGCAACTTGGGATTCCCCTCGTATTTGCAGAGCAACGGATTCGCGGGCGTTCCCGCGATCTTTATCGATCAGTACCCCAGTGCTGGCTATACCAACATCGGCACCGATCCCTATGGAAACTACCGGTTGGGCCAGGACACAGGTCAACTTTCGGCCACGCTCGACAAGGTACATGGCACGCACGAGATTAAGTTTGGGTTTGACGGCCGGATCCACCAGATCAATTACATACAGACCAACGCCCCCAATGGCTTTTTCACCTTCAATACAGACGGTTCCTATCGATGTCCGTCAGGATTGCCTGACTGCGGCGGGGATTCCATGGCCAGTTTCCTGATGGGCCAGCTTACCCAGGGCTGTGGCGGGAATGGTTGTGGCTCGTCTTATGAAATCCAGACCCGGCCGGCAACCACAAATTACCAATACGGCTTCTTCGGGCAAGACAACTGGAAGGTCAATTCCAAACTGACCTTAAATCTGGGCTTGCGTTATGACGTTACCTTGCCTCGCACAGATCGCTACAACCGGCAGAACTGGTTTGATCCGAACGTGGCGAACCCCTTAAACGGCGGCAATCTCACCTACAGCGATGCTGTCACCGGTCAGCCGGTAACTGTCCCCCTGAAGGGCGGCGAAGTTTTTGTCAGCTCCAAGCAACGCACCAACTACGTGACGGACTGGAGGAATTTCCAGCCGCGCTTCGGCCTCGCCTATCAATTTGCTCCGAACATGGTGGTGCGCGGAGGCTACGGGATTTACTACGGGCAGTCACGGGCGGGCGTCACTGGCGTTGTGCCCTACGGGTCCCGGGGGTTCAACCAATTCACCAACGTAGTCACCACCTATCAAAGCGACCGCGCCACTCCTTACTTGCACCTAAGCGATCCGTTCCCCAATGGATTGATACAGCCCGCAGGGAATTCGCTCGGACTGATGAACGATGTGGGATTCGACGCAAACGGCCCGCTGCGCACCGCCCCGGCTAACCGAACTCCTTACGAGCAGAGCTGGAGCTTGGGGATCGAGCGACAACTACCCAGCAACATCTTGATCAACGCAGAATATATCGGTAAGAAGGGAACCCACCTCCCTTTCAGCGGCTACAACCAGCTGAACCACCTGGGGCCCTGGGTGGAGAGTTTGCCCATCACGGGTCCCGACCCAACCCAGCCGGCATGCCAAATCCTCAGTGTGGCTTGCCTCAATAGCTCCGTAAATAATCCCTTCTCGGGGATCATCACCGACCCCAACAGCTCCTTCTCCGGCCCGGACCTTCAGTACGCTCAGTTGCTGGTTCCCTATCCGGAGTTCACCGGGGTTGCTACGGAACCTCGGCTAGTTGCCAATTCCACTTATCACGGACTGCAGTTGCTCGCCGAAAAGCGGTACTCCAATGGTCTGCAATTTCTTGTGACTTACGTCTGGTCGAAATCGATCGATGACTCGTCCAACGCGGATGACAACGTGACCTGGCTCGGCAGCTTTTCCAGTCTGCAGGATCCCAATAAGCCATGGCTGGAGCGGAGCCTCTCAACCTTCGACATCCCGCATGTGATTCAGTTCAGCTACAGCTACGACCTGCCGTTTGGACGCGGTCGAGCCCTGCTGGGCAATATGCCGCGGGCTCTGGACATGATCGTGGGGGGCTGGAAAACGAACGGCATCTGGCGCATCGCCGATGGACGGCCGCTGACCTTCTCCGTTTCAGACGGTAATCCTCTTCCGACCTATGGCCGGCAGCGACCCAACATCGTGGGGACGCCCAAGCGCAATCATGGCTCGGATTGGGTGGACCACTACTTTGTGGATAACAGCGTTTTCCAGCGTCCGGACGATTTCACGCTGGGCAACGCTCCGCGCGCGCTGGGAAGCATCCGTTCGCCCTGGTCGTTCACTACCGACCTGTCGTTAGGGAAGCAGTTCTCGCTGCGCGAGGAGATGAACCTTGAATTTCGCATCGAGGCCAGGAATGCGCTCAATCATCCCGTGTTTGGCACGCCCGTCACCTCGGTGCACGACGGAAACTTCGGGAAGATCACCTATACGTCGGTTGGCCCGCGCGAGATGCAACTGGCGATCAAGTTCAATTTCTAGGGACCCTGCTGCTCGTTGCCTACAGGGGATCGATTGTTCAGAGCGGTGTCACCGGAAGACGACATGTTTGACGCAATCACGCGTGGGTTCGCTGGAAGGATCTCTTGGGAAAATGATTGTCGGCGGCTCTCCCGGTCAAGTGCCAGTCCAGTTGCTGCGCTCAAGGCAAAATGCAGCGCGTTCCTAGTAAACTCATAAACCTTCCGGAAGTGTCCATGCGAACATTACGCCGCCACCGCTGGTCAGCACGTACTGCCAGCCGTCAAGTTGGTACGTGATCGGAGAGCTTTCGATGTGCGAGCCCGAGCCAGCATGCCAAAGCGTTTTGCCGTCGCTCGAATCGAGTGCCAGGAAATTGCCCATGGCGTCTCCGGTAAAAGTGAGCCCTGAGTCTGTTGTCAGCACTCCCGCGCCCGATCCTTCGGGCCCGAGTTCATGGCTCCAACGGATCTTGCCAGTCTGATAGTCGATAGCCTCGATCACGCCCTTGCCCCAAACGCCATAGTCTGCGCCCGCCCATCCGTAGACTCCATCGGCCGGCTTGGCAAAATAAATACTCCAGCTGGGATGGGCATCCACGATGAACAAACCATTTCTGGTGTCGAAG
>Ga0099828_10000828_pt1 | contig 19572 bp, 17 predicted proteins | sample CZO8metaG_2_FD_79338 | JGI IMG/M metagenome (GOLD analysis project Ga0099828, IMG submission 79338) | Vadose zone soil microbial communities from the Eel River Critical Zone Observatory, Northern California, USA - CZOApr15con2H1.8 metaG | ecosystem: Environmental > Terrestrial > Soil > Vadose... | reverse complement strand
CCCGCATTGCCGCTGCCCCACCCGCGACCCACAGTGCCTAAGCTGCTCCAATACGAATTTCTTTTAACTGCCGCTAGCGCGACCTCAAGGTTTGGCCCGGCCTTTCTGCGCCAAGGCGCACCCGATTGACCCGTGCAGGGAATCGTGCTATCGGTCTTCTTCGCGCGAATGCGAGGTGGAGAATGGCCACCAAGACCGCAATCTTCGGCGCGGAGACGTTTCGCTTCTTCCGCGAGCTCGGGCGCAACAACCACAAGGCCTGGATGGACGAGAACCGCGAGCGCTATCGCGCGCAAGTGGTCGAGCCGCTGCGCGCGCTGCTCGACGCCCTGACGCCCGCGGCGCTGAAGCTGAACCCGGAATTTGATGTCAGCGGTCGCACGGGCCGCAACTTCTCGCGCATCAACCGCGATATCCGCTTCGCCGCAGACAAGTCGCCCTACCGCACGCAGATGTACCTGACATTCTCCGACCAACGCGCTGCCGACGGCGACGACGGGCAGCTCTACGTCGGCGTTTCGCCCGACGCTGTCACCGCCGGCTTCCGCATGTACGGCCAGGGCCGCGAGTCCCGGCTGGCGCGCACGGCGGCTCCTCGCGCCAGGGAAAACACGGCCTGGCTGGCGCGGCAGGCGCGGCGCCTGGGGAAGAAGTACGATAGTTACTGGTATGCGGTGGAAAAAGGCGAATGGACCAAGCAGGATGGCTGGCCCACGCAGCCCGAGGACTGGAAGCGGCTCAAGGGCTGGATCGTGCGCTGCAAGATGAAGCCCGCGGCCGCCACGCGCGCCGGTTTCACCGCGCAAGTCAGCAAGATTTTTCGCGACGTTTTCCCGCTCTACCAGTTCGCGTCTTCGCCCAAGTGGAAGCCGTAGATGTGGTCGGACTTCTCTAGGAGCGCCGATGGCCATTAGCCGCGAAGAAGCGCGTACCCGCCATACCGCCGAAACCGCCCACGAACAATTCAGCGAAACCATCTACGGCGTCACCTGCGCCGCCTGCCATAACTATATCCTCATCGACCATACCAATTGCCCGCCCACTTGCCGCGAGCACGATACCTGCCGTCAGGCCTACGCGTAGACCGAGCGCTCTCCGAATTGATGTTTGAGCAAACCCGCTCGCGCATTTGAATCCCCCGAGGTCGGAGCCTCGGCGCTCCTCAGGCTGCCTCGGCAGTAGCGTTGACGGCTTGCAGGGTGTTGCGTAGGATGCACGGAAAGGCAACCGGCATCGCTGGGTTTGCGGATCGCTCGGGACTCGGCAGCCTCACAAACAGCGGGGTGGCATGAAGAAACTGGGGCAATTCCTGATCTGGATCGCGGTGGCGCTGGCGGGCGCAGCGGCGCTCGGAGCGATTGCGTTTGAGCGCGGCGAGCCGCTCAACGCCACGTGGTTTATCGTTGCGGCGGTCTGCATCTACCTGGTGGCCTTCCGCTTCTATTCCGCGTTTGTTTCCGCGCGCGTGCTGGCGCTCGACCCCAGCCGCGCCACGCCCGCCGAGCGGCGCGACGACGGCCGTGACTTCGTTCCCACGAACAAGTGGGTGCTGATGGGCCACCACTTCGCGGCCATTGCCGGGCCGGGGCCGCTGGTCGGTCCGACGCTGGCCGCGCAGTTCGGCTATCTGCCGGGGACGCTGTGGCTGATCGTCGGCGCGGTGCTGGGCGGCTGCGTGCAGGACTTCGTGATCCTGTTCTGCTCGATCCGCCGCGATGGCAAGTCGCTCGGGCAGATGGCGCGCGAGGAGGTCTCGAAGCGCGGCGGCCGCATCGCCTTGGCCGCAGTGCTGGCGATCATGATCATTCTGCTGGCCACGGCCGCGCTGATCGTCGTCAACGCCCTCAAAGCTTCGCCCTGGGCCACGTTTACCCTGGCCATGTCGATTCCCATTGCCATGCTAATGGGCGTGTATATGCGCTACTGGCGTCCCGGGCGGGTGCTGGAAGCCTCGGCCATCGGGCTCGCTCTGATCTTGCTCGATGTGGTGGCGGGGCAATGGGTGGCCGCATCGCCCTCTTGGGCGCGCTTGCTCACGCTGTCGGGACCCGCGCTGGCAGTGGCCATCATCATTTACGCCTACGCCGCCTCGGCGCTGCCGGTGTGGCTGCTGCTGGCGCCGCGCGACTACCTCAGCGCGTTCGTCAAAGTCGGCGCCGTCTGGGCGCTCGCGGCCGGCATCCTGCTGGTCCGCCCCACCATCCAGATGCCGCCGCTGACGCGCTTCATTGACGGCAACGGGCCGGTCTTCGCCGGCACCATTTTTCCGTTTTGCTTTATCACCATCGCCTGCGGCGCGGTCAGCGGCTTCCATGCGCTGATCTCTTCAGGCACCACGCCGAAGATGATCACCAGCGAGGGCCATGCGCGCCTAGTGGGATACGGCTCGATGCTGATGGAATCGTTTGTGGGAGTAATGGCCATGGTGGCGGCCTGCGCGCTCTCTCCGGGCGTCTATTTCGCCATCAACAGCCCCTCGGCGATTGTCGGCGGCACGGCCGAGGCCGCCGCAGCTACTATCAGCCAGTGGGGCTTTCAGCTTGACGCGCAGACCATGCACCACCTGGCCCGGCAGGTGGGCGAGCAGACCTTGCTCAACCGCGCCGGCGGCGCTCCTTCGCTGGCGGTGGGCATGGCGCAGATTTTCAGCCGCACGATCGGCGGCCCGCGCCTGCTGGGTATCTGGTATCACTTCGCGCTCATGTTTGAGGCGCTGTTCATCCTCACCGTGCTCGATGCCGGCACTCGCGTGGGCCGCTTCATGGTGCAAGAGCTGCTCGGGCACGTGTGGAAGCCGTTGGGGCAGACGGCCTGGTACCCGAGCATTCTGCTGAACAGCGCCATCATCGTCAGTGCGTGGGGCTATTTCCTCTTTCAGGGGGTGCTCGATCCGCTCGGCGGAATCAACACGCTCTGGCCGCTGTTTGGCATCGCCAATCAGTTGCTGGCGGCCGTGGCCCTCGTCGTGGCCACCACGATCCTGATCAAGATGGGCCGGCTGCGCTGGGTCTGGGTGACGCTGGGGCCGATGGTTTGGCTGGTTACGGTGACCCTGACGGCCAGCTATCAGAAGATTTTCCATCCCAACCCGCGCATTGGCCTGCTGGCCTATGCCAATCAACTCGCCGCCAAACTGGCCGGACATGCCATCCCTGCCGATCAGGTGGCAGCGACCCAGCGGCTGATCTTCAATAACCGGGTGGACGCAGCGGCCGCGGCGGTGTTTGCGGGCCTGGTCGTGGTCCTTCTTGCGGAGGCGCTGCTGGAATGGTACCGCATCCTCGCCAAACGCAAGGAGGCCGTGCTGCACGAAACTCCCTACGTGGCCACGCGCTGGGCGGAAGGAGACTGATGCGGCCTATCCTCAGGAGCGTGCGGGCTGTGCTGCGCCATGCCTGGTGGTGGCTGCGCCAGACTAGCGGCGACGCGGCCTACGAGAACTACCTCCGCTGGGCGGCGTCTCGCGAGCTGGCGGCGCCTCCAGCGCTGCCTCAGCAGGACGCCGGACTGCCCGCCCAAGGCGCCGCCAATCGAGGCCACCCCTCGGTTCTCTCGCCGGAAGCCTTCCATGAGGAGCTGCTCAAGCGCCGCTACGCGCAGACAAGTCGTTGCTGCTGAAAGAGGTAGATAGGCTACCGGGTCAAAAATTGTCATAGACGCTGGCCGTAGGCGAACCCTATAATGTCATATTGCGCCGTTAGCCGCTCCCGAGTCGCCGCATAGGTGTGGGAGGGGCCGACAGCTAGGAGTAATGGGAAATGAGCACCGCGCCAGCGAAAACTCCGCGCCTGATGCCGGGAGTTCGACCCACTGCCGCTCTACAACTCTATCTGGAAACGCTCATCTACAAGACGCGCGAGCGCTTGGAGCTGATTAACATTACCCGCGACCTGAACGAGGTCGTGCGCAAGCACGGCCTGAAGGCCGGGTTCGTGATTGTGCAGTCGCTGCACACCACCACCGCTGTCTTCATCAACGAATTCCAGCAAGCTCTGCTCGACGACATCAAGTCGTTCCTGGAAAGGGTGGTCGGTCGCCTCGACTATTGGCGCCACAACGACCCCAAACTATCCGAATGCGAGCGCAAAAACGCGGACTCTCACCTCCGCGCGATGCTTCTGGGCCATACGCTTTCCGTGCCGGTGCGCGATGGCGCGCTGGCGCTCGGCAACTGGCAGTCCATTATCCTGGCCGAGCTGGACGGGCCGCGTGAGCGCGCTGTGCAGATCCAGGTGCTCGGCGTGCCGGAGAATGGCGCCCCGGAGAAGTAGCGCCGAGCGGCTTTCTGGTCGAGTCTCTCACCGAGTGTCCTCCCAGCGTCCGGGGTTAGGTTTCCCGCCGAACGCCGCTTCGCGGCGCCGTGCTAGAATTTTTCTTGGAGCCTGGAGATGAGCCGCACACGCTGCATCGGAATCCTGACCGGCGGAGGCGACGTCCCGGGACTGAATTCCGTCATCAAAAGCGTGGTGTACAAGTCCACCGAACTCGGCTACCAGGTGATCGGTATCCGACGCGGCTGGGAGGGGCTGACGCATTTGCGGCCCGGGCCGGAGCTCGATCCCGAATACTTGCGCCCGCTCGACCGCGCGAACACGCGCGGGATTGACCGCACCGGCGGCACCGTTCTGCACACCTCGCGCACGAATCCGCGGCGAATCAAGCGGGCAAACCTTCCGGCGCACATCCCGGACCGGCGGCTGGCCGGGCTCGAGTGCGGGCAGGAGGTATATGACTTCACCCCCGTTGTGCTCGAAAACATTGAAAGTCTGGGGCTGGACTACCTGATCGTGATCGGGGGTGACGACACACTGAGTTTCGCCGCGGTTCTGCATGCCAAGGGCGTGCCGCTGCTGGGCATCCCCAAGACGATGGACAACGACGTCCGCGGCACCGAATACTGCATCGGCTTTTCCACCGCTATCACCCGCGCCAAGGACTTGATCACGCGCCAGCGGACCACGCTCGGCTCGCACGAGCGCATTGGGGTGTTCCGCATCTTCGGACGCGACTCCGGCTTCAGCGCACTGTATACCGCTTACGTCACCTCGGCGCGTTGCGTGCTCCCGGAAGTCGAGTTTGATCTGGAACGGTTGACGCAGATCTTGGTCGAGGACAAGCGCAACAACCCCAGCCGCTACTCCTTCGTGATCGCCTCCGAAGGTGCCGTCTGGAAAGGGCAAAAGGTGGCCGAGATGGGCGAGGCCGATGCCTACGGGCACAAGAAGAAGGCCGACATCGGCCACGCCGTGGCCGAAGAGATTCGCGTGCGCACGGGCGAGGACACCATGTCGAGCGACCTGACCTACGACCTCCGCAGCGGCGAGGCCGATGCGCTGGATCAGATGGTGGCCATCACCTTCGCCAACGTGGCTATCGACCTGGTCCGCGACGGCGTGCGCGGTCGGCTGGTGGCCATCCAGGACGGCAAGTATACACACGCGCCGCTGCCGGACCCCAGCCTCGGCCCGTGCAGGGTGGACGTGCGCCAGATGTACAACCTCGAACGCTTCCGCCCGCACTATTCCGACAAATTGGGCGTCCCGCTGCTGCTCAGCACCGCGCGCGCCTAGCTCTCCGGCCGCCCGGCGGCCCCCACGCGTCCTACGCGTGCGCCGCCGCTTGCGAACCAGCGGCACCCGGGATAAAATCCACCAGACCCTGCAAGGGGAATCGGATCCAATCGGATCGCAGAGGGAGAGGAAAATGCGACGACTGTTTTGGCTGACGATCTCTTTGTGTTTTGTGGCGGCCATTGCCCTGGGGCAGTACGGCGCGCCTGCCCAAGGGCAGCCGGCGACGCCTGCCGCGCCCAAACCTGATTTCGAGATCACCGCCTCGTACATTGAAGCCTGCAGTTGCGACATGTTTTGTCCCTGCTACTTCAACAACCGCTCCACCACGCACGGCAATGAACATTATTGCCGCGGTAACTTGGTCTTGAAGGTGGACAAGGGCTATTACAAGACCACGAAACTTGACGGCGCCAAGGTTTGGATCGCCGTCGACTTGGGAAGCGATTGGAGCACCGGCAAGGATTCTTGGATGGTCGCTACCTTTCACCCAAGTGTGACGGCCGAACAGAAAGCGGCGCTCAACGATATTCTCGGCCAGCTCTACCCCGTGAAATGGCAGAAGGTGGATGCCGACACTGGGGCCTTCACTTGGGAAGTGAACAGGGCCACCAGCATGGCCCACGCCAAAATGGCGAACGGCAAGGGAGAAGTGATCCTGGAGCGGTGGAAGGGAGACAATCCCAACCAGGAAGTCGTGATCCGCAACCTCAAGTACTGGGGTGCCCAGTCAAACACCGGCTTCCGGATGTGGAAGTCGAAGCGGGAAGCGTACGAAGGACATGGGCACAAGTTCGAGTATTCGGGTACGAATGGGTTTCTGATCACCATCACCTTCTCCGGCCAGGCCAAACCAGCCGCGGCCGACTAGAACTTGTCTCATAAATGGTCTAAGGGGGTCGCGGCTTCAGCTGCGACATCAAAAGATCCCGAAAATATGGGGCTTTAGCCCCTGAAAACAGAACTCCCAGAGGGCCTCGGCGATTTATGAGATGACTTGTAGCCTCGGAGCTGTGACCCGCCTGTTTTAGAGGCGGCGCTTTTCTCCAATGCGTGGGGGCGTATGGCCATACTCCCCTGCGAAACTCCCTTGAGCGCTTTCTTTAGAGTGCGGCGGCTCCCGCCCGGAGTCCGCCGCGGCGGATCGAAGGGTGCCGCTGCCTTCGAAGGCGGGACCAAGTTCCGCTCTCCAGGCAGCCTCTTACCATTCCCCTTCGTCTTCGGTTTTCTTCAGGCGAGATACTTTCAGCCGGATGCCGAAGCCGCGCGCGCGCGCGTCGGCCAGAATAGCTCGGCGGGTCTCGGCGGGCAGTGCGGCGGGCGAGTAGACCCCGGCCAGGTCGCGCGGGAAGTGCTTGATGAACAGCGCGGCCATGTGCGCGCTGGCATAGGCGATGGGCGTGGTCAGCAGACCGCGCCGGCGGATCTGATACAGCGTGGGAAAGCTGGCGTCCCAGCGGACCAGCATGGGCTGATCGCTTCTGGTGCCTCTTACCAGCACGGCCGCAGCGAAGCGCGCATTTTGCAGCACCCCGCGGAGGATCAGTTTGGCCACCATCCGGGGTGTCGGTGTTTTCGGGAAGCGCTTGGCCACCAGGCCGCGCGACCTGCTCAGTTTCCCTTGCCGGTACCACCGCCGCAGCCGTGCCGTTTCATTGCCGCCGATTTTCGCATCCATCTCGCGTAAAGCCAGCGAGTACGGAACCGTGCACACCTCATCCTGCGCCGCCAGCACGACAGTGGTTTCGCCTATCGGCGGAGGAAAGCGGAAGCGCTCGGGCTCGCTGAAGCGCTTCGCCAGGTGGAACCGGCCATCGCGCACGACTCTCGGGCGCGAGATGGCCGCGTCGAACGACCCTTCCGCTGACCAGGAGGACATGGGGTCCTGGCTCTCGGTGCTCTCGTAGAGGCGAATGTAGACTGCTTCGACCTTGCCTCGGCCCTCGGCGGTTGCGTCGAGTAGTTCGGCGGCGCGCATGACCAGCAGGTTGGTCAAACCCGGCGCCACTCCGGCGGTGATCACGGCCGTGCGGTTCTTCTGCTGAAACCGCTTGTGGAAGCGAAGCTGCTCTCCGCGGAACGGATGGCGCACCAGATGCGCGGCCAGATCGAGGTAGTGCGCGCGGAGCCGCAGCGCCGCCCGCAGCACGACCTCGTTGAACACGGCTGACGCGGCGTTCACAATCAGGTGGCATCCCCGCGCCGCGCGCACTACGCCCCAGAGGTTGCGCGCGTTCACCTGGCGGATGGGGATAGGACTTTTCTTGCCGAGGAAGTGCCGGGCGCGCTCAGGGTCTCTATCGCCGCAGATGACTTTATGCCCTTGGCGCGCAAGGAGTTGAGCGAGCAGCGAGCCGGTGGCCCCGGCCCCGAGGACGAAGACGCGCATCGGGCCGCTAATCTAGCACAACTTGTGCCGGCAAAGCCCCCGCCGCAGCGGCGTGACGCACGCCCCAGAGGAGCGGCACCTTCTGCCTGCTGAAGACCGCGTAGGCCGGCTGCCGCCGCAGCAAATGCATGGCTGCGGGTGTTGCCCCCTATGACGCCTCTTGCTTTTGCTGATTCCGCGCAGTAATGTCGCGGCGTGATGACTTCCCAATCGTCTGTGGCAATCGGGAGGAACCATCCTTGCCCCTGCGGTAGCGGCAAGAAGTACAAGCACTGCTGTATGCGAGCAAGACCCATCTCAGACGAGAGCCTATGGGCGCGAGAGCGCGAAGCCTCGGACCAGCTCACCCGGGAAATGCTGCGGTATGCCGAACGCAGGTTCGAACCGCAAGTCCTGGATGCGTGGGAGGATTTCCATCTGGGGCCAAGCGGCGGTCCGTTCCAAGCGGAGTCCCGTGAGGTAACGATTTTTCTGCCCTATTTCCTATTTCATTGGAATCCGTATTGTTCTGGCCGAAGAAGCAAGGCCCAGCCCGGAGGCGGAGTGATCGCTCGGTCCTTCCTGCTGGAAAACGGCAATCGGCTGTCAGAGCTGCAGCGGCAGATTCTCGAACAAGCCACGACCCAACCCATTAGCTTCTATGAAGTCTTGTCAAATGAGCCGGGCGTGCGCATTGCTCTTCGCGAGATCCTGACAGGTTGGGAAACGGAAGTGATTGAAAGAAAGGCGTCCGAGCTAGTCGAGCCGGGCGATATTCTATATGGGCAGGCGTGGTCTTTGCCTGGCATTACGACCCTCGGTTGTTGCGCCCCGGCTCGAATCCCTCCCGACAGGAAGGCGGAGATTATCGCGCTTCGGAAGAAACTGAGAAGGAGAGTGGCAAAGCAGAATCGTGGTCTAACGGCGGAGGATCTAAGCGGGTACGCGGACGAGATTCGAGCAACGTATCTGAACATCCGGGATTCTCTGAATGTGGCCCCGCGGCTTCACAACACCGACGGGGACCCGGTCGTGTTTCATACTCTCACGTTTCAGATTGAGTCGGCGGAAGCGGCCTTTGAGGCTTTGGCGCCCCTGGCCGTGGGGCGGTCCAGAGAGAGCCTGCTGAACCGCGCTGAGCGGGACGCCGATGGGAAGCTCTGCAGCGTGGAATTCGACTGGCTTAAGAAGGGAAACCGCCAATTTACAACTTGGGACAACACGATTCTTGGCAATGTCAGGATCTCGAAGCATTCCCTGATTGCGGAGGTGAATTCTCAGCAACGCGCCACACGGCTTCGCCGGGAGATCGAGAAGCGGCTCGGCCCTTTGGCGACTCACCAGAGCACGGTCTCACAGACACCTGAGGAGATGCTGAAGAACGCGCCAAAGCGAAAGACTTCGCGGGCGAAGCTCGAGGATGCTGAGGTCGAAGAGCTTCTTTGCGATCCGGAAGTGAGAAAGCGAGTGCAAGAATCGTTGCAGAAAGAAACAGAAGCATGGGTGCACCGGAAAATCCCGGTCTTGGGTGGCCGGACGCCGCTACAAGCTGTTCAGGACCCGGACGGCAGGGAGATTGTCGAGGCGCTGCTTCTGCAGTTCGAGCGCCGTGCCGGCGAGGGCGCTTTTCCAGGGGGTATTCGCCCAGACATCGACGCGGTCCGCAGGTTATTGAATCTGGTCCCTCCCTCGTCCTGAGTCTTGCCGGCCGCAAGAGCAGAGAGAGTTGCTGCGTCGGGTCATTCTCATCAAAGGGCCTGCGCCCGGCACCTTGGCGCAAAACAGTCCGTGCTTCCGCTGGATAGCGAAAGGTAAGGAGTCTTGTGCTAAAGTAAGGAGACGGAGGACTCCTCGTGAAGAAGCAAGCGCGGATCACAAGCAAGGGACAGGTCACCGTACCGAACGAGATTCGTCGCGCGCTGGGCGTTCGCCCGGGGGACAGATTGCTCTTCGAAAAGGATGGCAAGGGCGTTCGGGTTCGCCCCGTCAGGTCCAGGAGCCCTTTTGCGCGATATCGTGGGATCGGGAACCCTAGGACGCCGTCCGGCAGGAAAGCCATTCTTCGCCGGGTGCGCGAGTTGCGCGGCCAATGACCACCGCAATCGACACGAATATCATTGTGGCTCTGTGGGACAGAGACGACACCCTCAATTCGCTGGCACAATCCGCCCTCGATGGCGCACTCGGGCGCGGAAGCCTCGTCATTGCCGCACCAGTTTTCGCCGAGCTCATGGCATTCCCCGGTCGAAGCGAGGCGTTCTTGGATTCCTTCTTCAAAAACACCAGCATCACGATTGACTGGAATTTGCACGAAGCCATCTGGCGGGCTGCTGGTCGGGCCTTTCAAACCTACGCTACCCGCCGGGGAAAACCGCGAGACTCGGGTCCGCGCCGCATTCTTGCCGACTTTTTGATCGGCGCTCACGCCTTGCAGAATGGATTCCGGCTCCTCACTCTGGATGACCGCCTCTATCGAGCGGCCTTCCCGCGCCTTTCGATCGCAAGCATTTGAAGCACGCCGCGTAGGTTCCCATGACGTATGAGCCCGCAGCAAGCGCCGGAACTGTGCGCCGTCGTTGCTCGCTGCGGCGGCACAGGGGTAGAATGCTCCAGAGAAGCGATGAGTGACGAAGAACACGAGCCGAAACTCTTCACGCTGACCGAGGCGGAGCGCACCCGGCAGCAAGTCGAGCCCATCTTGCTTGAGGCCATAGACTCCCGCCGGAAGATGGCCGAGCTCGACCGGAACCTCTTGCAGGTGGCCAATCGCATCACGCTCCTGGGCGGCATGCAGATCCCCTATGAGCAAACCGCCAAGCTGCGGTATGAGCGCGACCACCTGGCCGATGGCGTCAAATCCGCGCTCCAGCGCATTGAGGCGACTGGCTGCGTGGTGAAGGATCTGGACGTAGGCCTGCTCGATTTTCCCGCGCTGATCGATAACGAAGAAGTGTTCCTGTGCTGGCGGCTGGGAGAGGACCGCATTCGCTTCTGGCATCGCCAAGACGAAGGCTTTGCCGGGCGCAAGCCGATTGATCCGCGCGACACCGGCCCCAAGCATCCCCTCCAGTAGCGCGCCTGTCGGCCGGGCTTCTCAGGGCTCAACATCGAAGGAAAGGATTCCTTGTGAGCGAACAGAGCGAAAGTCGCCTGAAGAACTCCCCGAGCCCGTATCTCCGCTCGGCCGCGCACCAGCCGGTGCGCTGGTACGAGTGGGGTGAAGAGGCCTTTGCCCGCGCCCGCGCCGAAGACAAGCCCATCCTGCTCGATATCGGCGCGGTGTGGTGCCACTGGTGCCACGTGATCGACCGCGAAAGCTACGAAAACCCCGAAATTGCACAGGTCATCAACCAACTGTTTGTGCCGGTGAAGGTGGATCGCGACGAGCGTCCCGATGTGGACGCGCGCTACCAAGCCGCCGTCAGCGCCATTTCCGGGCAGGGCGGCTGGCCGCTCACCGGCTTCCTGACCCCGGAGGGTAAGCCCTTTTTCGGCGGCACCTACTTTCCCCCGGAAGACGCCATGGGCCGTCCGGGCTTCAAGCGCATCCTGGTGACCGTTGCCGACGCCTACAAGAACCGCCGGATTGAGGTGGACCGCGCAGCGACCGCGCTGGCCGAAGCGGTGGCCCAGGCGGAAAGCTTCACGGGCGCGCGCGCCCGCTTCGATGCCCGCGTTGTGGACGCTGTGGCGGATTCCATTGTGCGCCTGTTTGATCTGCGCAACGGCGGCTTCGGCCAGGCGCCGAAGTTCCCCCACCCTTCGGCGCTCGAGCTGTTGCTCGAGCGGTATCAGACCAGCGGAGAAAAGCATCTGCTCACCGTAGTAGAAAGCACGCTCGAGAAAATGGCTCGCGGCGGCGTCTATGACCAGCTTGCCGGCGGCTTCCATCGCTACTCGGTGGACGAGCGCTGGCTGGTGCCGCACTTCGAGAAGATGTCGTACGACAATTCCGAGCTGCTGAAGAATTACCTGCACGGCTATCAGGTCACCGGGAGACCTTTCTTCCGCGAAGTGGCCGAGGGCATCATCGGCTGGGTCAACCAGACCCTCTCAGACCAGTCGCGCGGCGGCTTCTATGCCAGCCAGGACGCCGACTACTCGCTCGAGGACGACGGCGATTACTTCACCTGGACGCTGGACGAGTTCCGCGCCGCGCTGGCTCCGGACGAGGCGCGTGTCGCGGAGCTGTACTACGACGTCGGAGCGCGCGGCGAGATGCACCACAACCCGGCGAAAAACGTGCTCTGGATCGCGCGCGATCTGGAAGAGATGGCCGCAACCCTGGGGACGAGCGAAGCCGACGCGCGCCTGCTTCTCGCCCGCGCGAAAGGCAAGATGCTTGCCTCGCGCGTGCTCCGGCCCACGCCTTATGTGGATACCACCCTGTACACCTCCTGGAACGCCATGTTTGTCTCGGCCTATCTGGAAGCCGATCGCGTGCTTGACCTCGCCGATTGCCGCGCTTTTGCCCTGAAGACGCTCGACCGCATCCTGGCGGAAGCCTGGAGCGAGGAAAAAGGCTTCGCCCACCGCATCGGGCCGGCCCACGCCGGTTGGCTCGAGGGCACACTCGACGACCAGGTCTTTGCCGCTGCCGCCCTGCTGGACGCTTACGAGATAACGCTCGACCGCCGCTACTTTCAGGCGGCCGAACGCGCCATCGACCGAGCCATCGCCAAGCACGGCGACGCGGAGGGCGGCGGCTTTTTCGACCGCGCCGCCGACGCTGCCCCGCTGGGCGGGCTCGACGTCCGCCGCAAGCCCCTGCAAGATTCGCCCACTCCGGGGGCGAATTCGGTTGCGGCAATCGTGCTCGACCGTCTCTACGCGTATACCGGCAACACGCTCTACCGCGTGCGCGCCGAGCAGACTCTGGAGGCCTTCGCCGGCATCGCCCCGCAGTACGGTTTGTTTGCGGCCACCTACGGCCTGGCCGCGATGCTGCACGCGCGCCATCCCTTGCAAGTCGTCATCACCGGCCGCGCTGACGACCCGGCTGCCAGTCGGCTCGAGCAAGCGGCGCAAAGCACTTATCGCTTCGGCAAGGCAGTCCTGCGCGTTACGCCGGAGCGCATCGCTGCCGACGGCCTCGCCCCGGCGCTCCAGCAAACCCTGCCGCATCTCCGCGCCGATACCGCGCAAGCGCTGGTCTGCGTGGAAACCACTTGCCAGCCGCCCGTCAGCGATCCCGAGCAGCTCAAAGCGCTGCTCACCGCAATCGCCCCCAGCCTGCCCTGAGCCCGCCTAGGCCGGCCGAAGGGCTTGTCCTGAGCCAGGCCGAACGGCCTGCCCTGAGCTCCGCCGAAGGGCTTGTCCTGAGCGTTGGTATACCAGAATGTAGAATCGTCTGACGGGTCGAGGCTGATGCTGGTGTAATCGCCCCAGCGGGATCCTATCGCTGCAGCTCCTTCGCGAGAGTTGCAAGCGCCGATTTGACGCGCTCGACTTCCCCTTCTACCACCGCATAGGTTTCTTTGGCGTGGGTCAAATCGCCTTGGCGGCCCATGACCTCCAGCGCCTGCGCTGCTTGGAAAGCATCTTTCGCGACAAAATTGGCCGCCGAGCCCCTGAGGGAATGGGCTGCTCGTTCCACTGCCTTTCCGTCACCACTGGCGAGAGCTTCGCGCAGCTTGGATAAGAGGTTCGGACAGTCCTGGAGAGCCTGGTCCACCAGCTCCGCGAGAAATCCTGCGTCGTCACCCCACTCGGCTAGGAGGCGGTTCTTGTCGAAGACCTCGCCTGCAGGCTCTGCCTCGGGGGTGCGCATCTCGGCTCGGCGGACATCGGGGACCAGGGCTTCGATGGTTTCGAAGAGTTTCTTTGCCTCGATCGGCTTGTTGATGTAGGTGTCCGTGCCCGCCTCGACGCAGCGTTCCCGGTCGCCTTTCATGGCATGCGCAGTCAAGGCGACGATGGGGATGTGCTCGCTGGTTGCCCTCTCCTTTGTCCGGATGGCAGCAGTGGCCTCGAATCCGTCCATCTCGGGCATCTGCATATCCATGAGCACAACGTCGAATCGCTGCTTCTCGAGAGCCGCAAGCGCCTGTCTACCGTCTCCAGCCACAGTCACGCTGTGTCCCTGCTTCTCCAGCAGCCGAACCACAAGCATTTGGTTGACGGCGTTGTCCTCAGCCAGGAGGATTCGGAGCCGTCGCTGTGTCTCGCGCAAGAAGTGGCGAGTGACCAGGGTAGGCCGGGCTTCGTTCTGTGGCAGCGTTCCCAGGGCCACCGTGATGGCATCCAACAGTTCCGATTGCTTGATGGGTTTGGTCAAGTAGGCAGCGATGCCCAACGCACGGCAGCGCGCCGCGTCACCTGGCCGTCCGGCCGAACTCAACATCATGATCGTGGCTCCCGCGAGTTCCGCGTTCTGTTTGATCCGCTCCGCCAGAGCAAATCCGTCCATGTCCGGCATCTGCGCGTCGAGAAGAATCAAAGGGAAAGGCTTTGCATCCTTCTTGGCCTGCTCCATCAGCGTCGGGGCTGACTGCCCGCTGTCGGCCGCTACCGGGCTCATGTGCCAGTTGGCCAGCGTTTCCTGCAGTATGCGCCGATTCGTCTTGTTGTCGTCTACGACCAGCACGCGCAAGTCGCGCAGGTTTATCAGCTCCGCGGCTGCCGGCCGGGTGGCTGGCGCTTTCGATAAGCCGAGACGCACCGTGAAGTGAAAGGTGCTGCCCTTGCCGGGCTCACTCTCCACCCAAATGCGCCCGCCCATCGCTTGCACCAGGCGGGAAGAGATCGTCAGACCCAAGCCGGTGCCGCCATACTTGCGTACCATCGAGCCATCGGCCTGCGTGAAAGCCTCGAAAATCACGCTCTGCTTCTCTGCGGGGATACCCACGCCGGTATCGGTGACCGCGAAATGCAAACAAACGTCTTGCCCCGCCTGAGACTCCGTCTTCACCTCCACCACAACCTCACCTCGCTCGGTGAACTTGATAGCGTTACCCACCAAGTTGACCACAATCTGCCTTAGGCGGCTCGGATCACCTACCAGGGCGTCCGGCACTTCCTCCCGGATATGGCAGGCCAGTTCCAGCCCTTTCTCGTGCGCCCGCAAGCTGAGCGCCTTCATCGTGTCCCCCAGACTGTCGCGCACGCTGAAGTCGATCGCATCAAAGTCCAGCTTGCCGGCCTCGATCTTGGAAAAGTCCAGGATGTCGTTGATCAACCCGAGCAGGGCCACGGCCGAGGTCTTCACCATGTTCAAGTCTTCGCGCTGTTCAGGGTTGAGCTCGGTGTCCAAGACAAGCTCTGTCATGCCCAGAATGCCATTCATCGGCGTGCGGATTTCGTGGCTCATGTTGGCGAGGAATTCGCTTTTGGCGCGGCTGGCAGACACGGCATGATCCTTCTCGCGCTCCATCTCCAAGAACCGGACGCGCTCGGTGGTGTCAAACTGCAATTGTTTGTGGGCTCGCTCAACCTGCGTGGCCATTTGATTAAAGGCTTCAGCCATTCTCCCGATTTCATCTCGGGTTGCGGCCTGCGCTCGCGCGGAGAAATCGCCTTTCCCAAAGCGCTCGGCGGCGGACGTCAACCGGGACAAAGGCCGGAGAAAACCGCGGCGCACGAGGAGCTGCTGCAGGGCAGAGAAGAACACCAGGCAACCGCTCAGAATCCACAAGGATTGCACAAAGGCGTCTCGAACTCTTTGATCGGCTAAGAATAGCTGCAGGTCCAGGGACATCGCGCCCATGACGTTGCTTCGCCGGAGCGGGTCGTAAGGGCCCTCGATGGCGTAGAAGAGCCGTAAGTAATCCTTGCCATCAGCCTGGTAGATGACGCGGTCTTCGGCAGCTTGCTGAACCGTATTGCTCAGGCGGGGCTGGTCGGTATGCTTCCCGACCAACAGAGCGTCGGAATCGGCAATGATCTGCCCCGAGCGATCAATGATAGAAGCATGCGCCAGATTCGGAAGCTTGGTGACTAAGCGCAGGACAACCGGCTGGAGTACTCGGCTATTGAACAGCGAAGGATCCTCGGCCAGGACTTCTTTAATGGCCTGAGCAGCGGTTCTCCCCGAACTCTCAACTTCCTCATAGACTCCCGCACGGATATTGAGATACTCAACCACGCTAACCACTACGAAAATCACGCTGAACCCCAAGGCATGGAAGACCAGCCATTTCGTTCCCAGGGAGGTCCTGATCCCGTGGATCTTCATCGGTTTATCCCTTCGCCGGGGATGCTTCGAGCCTGTTGTGGCCTGGCTACAGCTACCCCAGCCGTGAAACAGGCTAGTCCCACGAGCAGCAGCAAGGCCGGCACATATCGTGTGATCCAAAGGTATCTCGCTCGTTGTTTTGAGATCAGGCTTGCTCGAAGGAGGAGGTCGTCGCCAGCGGTTATCCCGCTCCACCGGGCAATAAAGTTGAGGAGTTTCCCGGTGGCAGCCTCATACACTGCGTCTCCCGAAAGACAGCTCTCTTCGATTTTGAGGGCCTCTCCGGTCACCGGCTCCACCCAGGTCCGGTAGACAAGTTCATCGTCGGCGCACCGGATCTCCTCTCCGGGTTTCACCGCGATCCCTGGAAATTCGGCGGTGCCTCCATACGTCTCCGTGTATTCGGCTCGCCCTGCATAAGTAAAAAGATAGGTTTTGAGTCCAGCGACTTGCTCTTCCCGTTGGAAGGAAAGTGGAATTCCCTTTAGATAGCTGGCACGCAGGAGATAGGTTTTCTTTTCCACTCGGTGGGGAAAGACGTAGTATTGGCCTTGAAACTCAGGTGCGAGGTGTGTGCCCGTCTTTGGGTCCAAGGTGGCGTGGTAGATGTATTCCCAAGTCTTTCGATTCGGGTTGACGGGATCCAGAATGGCATAGGCATCTTCGATGACAACCGCCCGGGGCCGATCGGCCTCTGAGATAACCCTGGCGATTCTCCGATACGGGCTGGTCAGGTCTTTTTCGGGTAGCTTTCCGGTCTTGGGATCCGCATAGGTCATCACCCCAATGTAATCGGATTTCCAAGTCCATCCCGGTGGAATGCGTTGTGTCCATCCTGGCGCGAGACCATACCGCCAGAAGGCTGCCAAACCGAGTGAGATGAGCCCCACCCCAATGAATACTTTCTTTTTCATCGTTTCGCTCTCCCTGCTTTCAGCTTGGCGTTAAACCGCAGCCCGGTGGCGAAAACCAGATCGAACGAACTTCGGTTACCAACCGCTGCTGCTCCGGAATTGAGTGCGGCGAAGGGGTTCCTCAAGCCTGACGCCCTGAGCGCACTTCCCGGCCGGGAACTCCCGACCAACAGGTTCAGCCAGATCTTCTCCCGCGGATTCCATTCAGCGATGAAGCTGAACTCATTTGATAGGCTTCCCCCCCTGCTCGTGCCCGTGGGACTCGCTTGACGCGTGTTGTGATACTGCACGCGCAGCTTCACCGTGGCGTGCGGCCACAGACCCGCCTGAGCCCGGATGATCTTCGTGTTCGTTCCGAAGACGATCCAGTCGATCTGGTTCCCCAGATACCACTTGCCCCAGTCGGAAAAGCCGGTGGCAACCGGTGTGAAGTTGGCCGAGTAATACACGTAACCCAGCTCGGCAAAGGGTTTGAGCGGAACTGTGTCTCCGGCGTATCCGAATTCTGCGTGCCAGGCCGCTTCATTCATCTTCTGGCCAATCGTGGTGCAATACGTCGAATTGCGACATCGGCCCGCGAACTCCCAAACCAGTTCGCCGCTTACGCAGATATTCTTGGGGCGTCTGAGTCGCCGTTCCCCGCGGAGATTCAAGAGCGCCATGTCGTTGTCCAATCCCGAGCGAGAGGCCCGATAAAAAATACCTGCGGCGAGGGTTCCGCCGCCGTTGTGAGAGGCGCGTGAAACGTCCACCCCCCCAAACAAACCGTCGCGCCCCATCCCACCGTCCCAGGAGGGGTGAACGCGATAGCCGAAAGAGTCGAAATGAGTCCCCTTGAAATCCCATTCCAATCGGATAGCGTCGAAGCCTTTGCGCGGGTTGTGATAGACCCCTTGCCGCACGCTCGGGGCAAAACCGTCGTAAACGCCGTCGCCGATCAGGAACTGTGATCCCAGGGCGATCGGCTGCCTCCCCAGAGTGACCTTGAGCGGTACAGAACCGATCTTGGCAAGCTGGAAATAAGCTTTGTCCAGGTACAGCGCGGGAAGGGTTCCTGGGGCGCGCGTGCCCGGCGGAGAACCCGTCGGCACTGTGCCGGTGCCAAAGGGGTCCTGTCCTGTTGTCTTGATCCCTAATCCGCTGACTTCAACCATCACATCGCGATAATGAACGGTCGCCCCGAGGCGAACGCTGCTTTCCAACCAAGCTCTCGCATCGGGACTGAAATATGCATGCGCCTCTCGGAGAAAGTAGTTCGTCAGCTCAGCTTCAAACCCTAGTTCCCATTCTTTCGTCTTATTTGTCTCTTTGTCGTCGTCTTCAGATTTTGCGGCCTGCAACGGATCGCCGGCATCTTTGATCTCTCGAGGATTCTCCAGATTCGGAAAAGGTGTGGTCCGGTCCCGGCTCCAGGCCTTAGGACTGCCCCAGAGCAGCGCAAGCATGATCAGCATTGAGATCTTCTTCCGGGAGGTCATGAAGGGCTCTCTTCTCTCTTTCTTCCGCAACAATGGGCGAGTGCCCATGGAAATCACGCTGAAGCAGACGGCTGCGGCAAGAACCATTTCGATGTTCCTGTGGCTTACTTCCTGGAAGGGGTCTTACCCTCGGCTGGCTTACACGCCGGTGTTTTGCCGCCTGGCCCAAACCGGCTGAAGAGGGACCAGCTCTGGGTAGATTCTATGTCCTGACAAAGAGGGCGGTTTGCATTGGCTCACAAGTGTGTCCAATGATGAACCCTTTTCGCGTACTTGAGATCCGAGTTCAGCAAGATTCTCGCCGTTTATGGCGCCGGGGCTGGCGGAGCGCTCGTCCCCCATGCGGCGCTCAAGTCTTTCCAACATGGATTGAACGATTCAATCAACGCAATCTTCCTTTTTCCGCAGCCACCCCTTGATCTGCTTTTCCCTGGCAATCGCGCCGCGGATATTTCCGAAGACTTCGAAATAGACCAGCTCTCGCGCGTTGTGTTGTTGCGAAAAGCCCGGAACGAGCTTCTGTTTGTGTTCCCGCGCGCGCCGCTCCAGGTTGTTGGTGACGCCCGTGTAGAGCACGCGCGATGCGCTGGCCATGATGTACACGTAATACGTCTTCACGCAACTCCTCGCCGGCTGTTGCTGGTCATTCTGAGCGAAGCGAAGAATCTCTCTTCGCTGCCTCACCCTCACTTCCACGGGCTTGTTTGAAAAAGTGCCCTTCCTTGTCATTCTGAGCGAAGCGAAGAATCTCTCTTCGCTACCTCATCCTCACTTCCAAGGTCTGTCGCTCCTGCGCACTCTCGTTGGCTACCCTCACCCCGTGGTCCACCTTTCTCGCTCCCCGAGAAAAGTCTGTCAGAACGAACTCCGGGTGCCCCATCCTCGCCGGCTCCTCGGCGAGGGTGGGATTCTTTTTCTCCGGAACTAGCGTCTCGGGCAGCGGCCGCCGCTGCGCTTGCCCTGAGCTACGCCGAAGGGCCCGCCCTGAGCTGAGCCGAAGGGAGCGCAGTCGAAGGGGCGGACACTCCCTCCGAGGCCAATCTTTTCGAATGCTCTTTTTTTCCAAGCT
>Ga0099828_10000827_pt1 | contig 19616 bp, 15 predicted proteins | sample CZO8metaG_2_FD_79338 | JGI IMG/M metagenome (GOLD analysis project Ga0099828, IMG submission 79338) | Vadose zone soil microbial communities from the Eel River Critical Zone Observatory, Northern California, USA - CZOApr15con2H1.8 metaG | ecosystem: Environmental > Terrestrial > Soil > Vadose... | reverse complement strand
CTGGCCGATGTCCTCGAGGATCTCGCGCGGCGGGCCTCCGGACAGGGGCGCGCGGGAGAGCATGGGCAGAGCGTTCTCCCGCGACTGGAGGAGCGCCATCTCCGTGCCGGCCACGCCTTCCACGCGGGCCTTCTGATAGCCGAGAGCGCGCGTGTCCGCGCTTCCCTCGCGGGTGGCGAAGGTCTGCCCGGGCCCGCCTTCCCACATGGCGGAATAGAGCACCTCGCCGTCGGGGGCGAAGCGGGCGGCGTCGAGGAAGCCGCGCCGGAACGTCAGACGATGGAAGGCGGGCGAGGGCGACTGCCCGGCGCGCCATCCGGCGAGGAACGCGGCCGCCACGAGCAGGCCGAGCGCGGCCGCCAGTCCGGCCGGGCGATACACCGAGGCTGCCCACGGCCGCCGGCGCGCGGCCGGCGCCGGAGGCGCCCGATTGACCTCGGTCGGGAGGGGCGCGGGAAAGGGCAGCGGCCGGGGAAGCGTCGCGAGCGACCCGCCGCCGTTGCTTGCGAACGCCGCCTCGAGGGCGGGGGTCGGCTCGCGCCGCTCGAGGGGGGCGATGAAGCGGTAGCCCCGCCGCGGCAGCGTCTCGACGTATCGCGGCGTGTCGGCTTGATCGCCGAGAGCGACCCGGATCTGCTTGATGCAGAAGTTCAGGCCCTGGTCGAAGTCGACGAAGGTGTCGCCGCCCCAGATCTGGCAGCGCAGCTCTTCGCGCGTCACGATGTCTCCCGGCCGGCCGACGAGGAGCGCGAGGACCTTGAAGGGCTGCTGCTGGAGCTTGACGAGCACGCCGCCCTTGCGCAGCTCACCGTTGCGGAGATCGACCTCGAAGACCCCGAAACGCAGGACCGTCCACTCGCCGGAACGATCGGGAGGGACGCTCACGGGAGGCTTGGGGGTCATCTCGTTTCTTGAACGGCAGTCCCCGACGCGGCTTTTCTCTGCGGTTTGAGACGCTGCGGACCCTCGAGAGGTTCGGCCAAATCTTGTCAACGGCCCGAAGGCCCTCCGGGGGGCGCCGCGCCGGTGGGCCCCCGGCTCAGCCCTGGCGGCAAATCGCACGCCTTCCGCGGTTTGCAGCCTCAGGGCGAACTCATTCACAAACCCGTGCCGGTTCATTGTCGTCCCCATCCGCCCCGTCTACTTTCTTGATCGGAGGAAAAAGATGGCACAGGCGATCATGGCCGGCGAGCGCGAGAACCCGGCGCGGGCCGACGCCAGGCGGCCGAGCCCTGCCGCGGAGGGCCGCGACCTCAAGACGCTCGTCAACGAGTACGAGCGCCAGCTGATCCTGTCGGCCCTCGGCGCCACGCGCGGGCACCAGCGGCGGGCGGCCCGCTGCCTGGGCATCTCTCCTTCGTCGCTCCACGAGAAGATGAAGCGCCTGGGGATCAAGGTCCTGCCCACCTGGACCGGGGGTCGCGAAGGGACGCCGCCCGGCGGGCGCTAGAGCGCTCGCGGCAGCGATCCGCCCCCTCACCCAGGCCCTCTCCCCTCCGGGGAGAGGGATTGAAGGATGCGCCCGTAGGCGGACGGAGCGCACCCCCCTCACCCAGACCCTCTCCCCTGCGGGGAGAGGGTTTAGAGGATGCGCCGGCAGGCGGACGGAGCGCACCTCGCCGTAGTAGACTCGGCCTGCAATGGCGGCCGCCCTGATCTGCTCGCAGGAAGACCTCCAGCCGGAGCTGGGCCACACCGTTCTCTGGCGGACGGGCATCGAGCGCCACGTCGCCACGCGGCTCGAAGACGCCCGCACGATGGCGGTGGCGGCCCGGCCCGACATCGTCGTGGTCGACCGGGACCTGCCTCGGGCGTACGAGCTCATCGCCGCCCTCCGTGAGGATCCCGGCACCCGCCGCGTGTCCATCGCCATCGTGGCGCGGGGCGATCTCGATCCGTCCGAGGTGGCGCTGCTGGAAGCGGGGGCCAACGCCATCCTGCGCATGCCCCCCGGCCCGGATTGGGACGAGCGGCTCGTGCGCCTGCTCGACGTTCCCGCCCGCCGAGAAGCGCGCCTGCCCGTGGAGTTCGGGGTCGACACGCTCGGCACGGGCGTCGGCGAGCGCGTTCCCGCCCACGCCGTGAACCTCAGCCGCAGCGGCATCCTCATCGAGACGGCCGTCGAGCTGGGAGTCGGCGACGAGCTGGAGCTGGAGTTCTCGCTGGAGGGCGAGGACGTCCTCGCCCGCGGGCGCGTCGTGCGCCGCGGCGCGCCGCGCCTGTTCGGCATCCAGTTCGCCCCCTTGCCCGAATACGCGGCGGTGAGGATCCGGCGTTTCGTGGGGTCGCCCGAAGCGTGAGCCATTCGGCCCCGGCCGTGCCCGAGTCCGCGCGCGGAGCCTTGCGCATCCCCACGCTTCAGATCGCCGACATCGAGCTGCCCGAGGGCATGGAGCGGCTTCGTGACCTCGCCTACGACCTGTGGTGGAGCTGGTCGCCCCTGGCCACGCGGCTCTTCACCTGGATCGACCCCGACCACTGGCGCCGCTACCACAACCCGGTCGAGCTGCTCATCAACGTCGAGCCCCATCACTGGATCCGGTTGCTCTCCGACCCGGAGTTCCGCCACGCCTACGAAGCCGTGATCCAGGCGCTCGACGCCTATCACGCGCGGCCGCGATGGTACGACCAGCAGGGCGCGCCCCTGCCCGGCCCGGTCGCCTACTTCTCGATGGAGTTCGGCGTCCACGAGTCGCTGGGGGTCTACTCGGGCGGCCTCGGCGTCCTCGCCGGAGACCACTGCAAGGCGGCGAGCGACCTCGGCATACCGCTCGTGGGCGTGGGGCTGCTGTATCGCTCCGGCTACTTCCGGCAGTCGGTCGACGCCGACGGCTTCCAGCAGCACGTCTATCCGGACAACGACTTCGCCCGCCTGCCGGTGCTGCCGGTGCAGGCGCCCGGGGGCGGAGTCCTGACGGTGCCCATCGACCTGCCCGGGCGCGTGGTCCAGGCCGCGGTGTGGAAGGCGCAGGTCGGCCTGGTGCCGGTGCTGATGCTCGACACGGACATCCCCCTCAACGATCCCGCGGACCGGCCGATCGCGAGCATCCTGTACGTGCGCGGGCGCGAGATGCGCCTCACCCAGGAGATCGTGATCGGCGTGGGGGGCGTGCGGGCGCTGCGCGCCCTGAACATCTCACCGGCGGTCTGGCACATGAACGAGGGACACGTCGCGTTCCTCGGCCTCGAGCGCGCGCGGGAGCGCGTGCAGACGGGGGAGGGGCTCGAGGACGCGCTGAAGGCGGTGGCGCGCAACGCCGTCTTCACCACCCACACCCCGGTCCCGGCCGGCAACGAGACCTACGACCGCGAGCTGGTGCGGCGCTACCTCGGCCCCTGGGCCCAGGACGTCGGCGCCGATCCCGAGGCGGCCCTCGCCCTGGGCACCGAAGCTGGCAGCTTCAACCTCACCGTGCTCGCCATCCGGCTCTCGTCGAGCGTCAACGCCGTGAGCAAGCTGCACGGCCAGGTGTCCTCGGCGATGTGGCGGCACTTGTGGCCGGGCGCGCCGGAGTCGCCCGTCTCGGCGATCACCAACGGCGTCCACACCGAGACGTGGGTCGGCCCCGAAATGCGGGCGCTCTACGCGCAGCACATCGACCCCGCGTGGGAAGAGCACCTTCTGGAGCCGGAGCTGTGGAACCGCGTGGCGGAGGTTCCCGACGACGAGCTGTGGGCCGCCCACCGCTCCCAGAAGGAGCGCCTGCTGCGCTTCGTGCGCGAGCGCGTGCGGATGCAGGGCGCCCGCCACGGCCTCGCCCCCGACGACCTGCGCGGGGTGGAGCGCCTGCTCGATCCCCGCGCCCTCACCATCGGCTTCGCGCGCCGCTTCGCCACCTACAAGCGAGCGGTGCTCGTCCTCTCCGACCTCGACCGGCTCCGCGCGATGCTGTCCGACCCCGAGCGTCCAGTGCAGCTCGTCTTCGCGGGCAAGGCCCATCCCGCCGACCGTGCGGGGCAGGACGTCATCCGCCGCCTCTTCCTCCTCACCCAGGGCGAGTTCCGGGGAAAGATCGTCTTCCTCGAGGACTACGACATGGAGGTCGCGCGGATGATGGTGCAGGGCTGCGACGTGTGGCTCAATACGCCGCGCCGGCCGCAGGAGGCGAGCGGCACCAGCGGCCAGAAGTCGCCCGTCAACGGCGGGATCAACCTGAGCATCCTGGACGGCTGGTGGGTCGAGGGCCACCGGGGCGAGAACGGATGGGCCTTCGGCGGAAACGGCAGCGCCGACCCGGAGACGCAGGACACGGAGGACGCCGCCGAGCTCTATCGATTGCTCGAGAAGGAAGTGGTGCCCCTCTTCTTCGCGAAGGACGCCGACGGCCAGCGCCATGGCTGGATCGGCCGGATGAAGAGCTCGATCGCGTCCGTCGTGCCCAACTTCAGCGCCCATCGCATGGTCCGGGACTACCTGCAACAGGTCTACGTCCCCGCGGCGTCGAAACGAGGCTGACGGAGCGATCAGTAGCCCGCGGCGGCTTCCATTCTCTTGCGTGCTTCGAGGAAAGCCAGGTACACGCGGTTGCGCTCCGCCATGGCGTTCAGCAACGCGCCCTCGGCGCTGCCCGCATCCTTCGGGTTCACCACGAAGTCCGCCTGGAGGACGAAGGCCTGCGTCCCGTCGCCCGTCTTGAGGTCCTCTCCGACGAGTATGAGGAAGATGCGGCGTCGCGCCTCGGAATTGAGCCGGGTGATCCGCTGGTAGAGCATCTCGGTCTTGCCGGGGACGGGCGCGGTCCGCGTCGTGATCACGATGCCGTAGGCCCCCTGTTCCAGCAGGCGGCCGCCCTCTTCGGGAGTGTCCAGCACCTCGATCGTGTGGCCGAGCCGCGTCAGGGGAAGCGTCAGCGCTCCGGCAACCGCGCGATCGGGCACCGCGACCAGGACCTGTGTCGCGGCACCGCGTCCCGCCTCGCTCGCCCCCACCTCGCGGCGGAGCTGGGCCAGGGCCTCGACGCCGACCTCCGGTGACGACCCGCCCGCGGCCGCGGGCGGTGAGGCCGGCGCCGCGGGCGCCGCGGCCGCGCTCGACGCCGCCGGGACCGGACCCGGAGATGCGGACGCGCCCGGCGCGGGCACGGTGGTGGCCCGCCCGGGGAACCGGACCGCCGTCTGGCACTTCGGGCACTTCACGCTGAACGGCCGTTCCGGGGCGCGGGCGTCGTCAATGTTGATCCGGTTCGAGCACTGCGGGCAGGTGGCCTGCACGTTCCTACCTTTCGAGCAGGCCGTCCATCTCGGACGGCGGCGGCGCCGGCTTCCGAGCGGCGGCGGCCTGCATGGCCTTGAGGCTCGGCATGGAGGCGGTGGGCTCGCCCATCGTGTCCAGGCGGAGCTGCAGGTTCGTCCGGTTGGTGGAATAGCTGAGGCCGGTCTCGCGGTCGATGACGTCGGCGTTGATGAGGCGCTCCAGCTCGGAGTCGAACGTCTGCATCCCCTCCAGCCGGCCATCGCTCATCGCGTCGAGCAGGCTCTTGCCTTCCCGCTCCCCCTCCTGCACGTACTCGCGCGTACGGGAGTTGGCCCGCAGCACCTCGCACACCGCGATCCGGCCGCTGCCCTTCTTGGGGACGAGGCGCTGGCTCACCACCCACTTGAAGGCCTGGGCGAAGCGCGTGCGGACCTGGCGCTCCTCGTTCTTGGGAAACACGCCCACGATGCGGTCGATCGTCTTGGCGGCGTCGACCGTGTGGAGCGTGGAGAGGACGAGGTGGCCCGTCTCCGAGGCCTCGAGCGCGATCGAGATCGTCTCCACGTCGCGCATCTCACCGACCAGGATCACCTTCGGCGCCTGGCGCAAGGCGGCGCGGAGGGCGAGGGCGAAGGTCTGGGTGTCCGATCCCACCTCGCGCTGGTTGATGGTGGCCACTGCGTGGGGGTGGAGGTACTCGATGGGGTCCTCGATGGTGATGATGTGGATCGGTTTCTCCTGGTTGATCTTGTTGATGATGGCGGCGAGGGTCGTGCTCTTGCCCGAGCCCGTGGGTCCGGTCACGAGCACGATGCCGTTCAGCTCGTTCGCGATCTCGTTGAGCTGGGGCGGAATGCCCAGCTCCTCGATCGTGGGCACCTTGTTCGGGATGACGCGCAGCACCACCGAGTAGCTTCCCCGCTGCGAGAACATGTTGACGCGGAACCGGGTCCGGCGGGCCAGGCTGTAGGAGACGTCCACCGATCCCGTGCGCACGAGCCGGTCGGCCGCCTCGCGCTTGTTCGCGAGCAGACGCATGGCGATGAGCTCGGTGTGGTAGGGCAAGAGCTTGTCGATACCGGCGAAGCTCACCGGCCGGAGCTGCCCGTCCACCTCGACCTGGGGCGGCCGGCCCACCGACAAATTGAGGTCCGAGATGTCGGGCGCCGTGTCGAGCATGGACTCGAGCAACGGGTCGAGGTCGAAGAAAGCCATGTGGCCTCCGGGAGGGACGATGATAGCACGCCGGCTGCGGGCTGCTTTCAGGCGCGCTGGGGCAACACACACGCTCTGCTGCCGTCCACGGAACGGCCGTCGAGCCAGGACGCCATCGTCTCCACGGCCTCCACGAGCCGCGGCCCCGGCCGGTTCAGGAAGGCGTTGCCGTCCATGAGGAGCACGCGAGGCGCCAGCGAGCGCAGGGTCGGCGCCAGGGGCTCCGCCTCCCGCCGCGTGCGCGCGAGGTCGAAGCCGCAGGGGGCCACGACCAGGGCGTCCGGCCGGAGCGCGCGCACCTCGTCCCAGGTCGCATACGGCGAGGGCTGTCCCGCGGCGGGGCCGAGGGGCCGGCCCCCCGCGGCTTCGACGGCTTCGGGGACCCAGTGGCCGGCCAGCATCGGAGGATCGAGCCACTCGATCACGGCGACCCTGGGCACGTCGGGGCGCGCCGGCCGCGCCGCCTCCAACCGGCGGCGCAACGCGGCCGCGAGCGCGTCCCCTCTCGCGCCCACGCCACAAGCGTCCGCGACCTTCCGGACGTCCGCCAGCACGTCGCCGAGGCGCGACGGCTGCAGGCAAACGACGTGCGCCGCGGGGGCGGCTCGCCGCGTGACCGCGGCCACCTGCTCGTACGACACCGCGCACACGTCGCACGCGGCCTGGGTCACCACCACGTCCGGGGCGAGGGCGGCGAGGCGCTCCTCGTCGAGGAGGTAGAGGGGCTCGCCGGTGGAGTAGACCCGGCGCACCTCGCCGTCGAGCCGCGCCGAGGGCAACGACGGGTCGACGCGAGCCCGGGTGAGGGCAGGCAGGCAAGCGACGTCGGCCGGAAAGTCGCAGCCGTGCGAGCGGCCCACGAGCGATTCACGCAGGCCGAGGGCGCACACGATCTCGGTCGCCGCGGGCAGCAGGCACGCGATCCTCACTGACACTAAGGCTCCTCGAAGCTGTAGAGCGGATGCGAGGCGCCGGGCAGCGCGTGGGCGCGCACCGAAACGCGGAAGGCGCGGGCCGCCTCGGCGGAGGTGAGCACTTCGTCGGGCGGCCCCTCCGCGGCCACCCGCCCTTCGTCCAGGAGGATCATGCGGCCGGCCCACGCGGCCGCGCGCTGGAGATCGTGGACCACCGCCAGCACGGCCACTCCTCCCGCCCGCGCCTGGTCGAGGACGCGGAAGAGGCCGAGCTGGTGGCCCACGTCGAGGTGCGCCCCCGGCTCGTCGAGAAGGAGAACGCGCGGCTGCTGGGCGAGCCCGCGGGCCAGGGCCGCGAGCTGGCGCCCGCCCGCGGAGAGCGTTTGCAGGGCCCGCCGCGCCAGCGCCTCGATGCCGGTCACGGCGAGCGCGGCGGCGATGGCCGCGTGGTCGTCGCGCGTCAAGGGTCGGAACGGGCCGCGGTGCGGGTAGCGGCCCAGGGCGACGCGGTCCTCCACGGTGAGGGCGGCGGGCGCGTCTTCTTCCGGCGTGACGAGGGCCAGCGTGCGCGCGCGCGCGTCGCGATCCCATTCCGCCACCGCGCGTCCCCGCAGGAGCACCCGGCCTCGCTCCGGCCGCAGGAGGCCGGCGAGGGTGCGGACCAGCGTGGACTTGCCGGCGGCGTTGGGGCCGACGAGGGCCACCGCGTCCCCCTCGTGGAGCGCGAGGCTCACGCCGTGAAGGACCTCGCGCGGCCCCCGCCTCACCACCGCGTCCCTCGCTTCGAGCATCGCCGTCACGCGCGTCCCTCGCTCGTCCGCAGCGCGAGCAGGAAATACGGCGCGCCGACGAAAGCGGTGAGGGCGCCGAGAGGGAGGTCCATCTGGGCGCTCAGCGTGCGCGCCGCGAGGTCGGCGAGGACGACGAGGACGGCCCCGGCCAGGAACGACGCGGGAAGGAGATGGCGGGCGAGGGGCCCCACCAGCGGGCGCAGGGCATGGGGAGCCACCAGACCCACGAAGGGCACGGATCCCGCCACCGACGTCGCCGCTCCCGCCACCAGCGACGACAGCGCCAGCAGCGTGAGCCGCGTGAGATGGACCGGCAGGCCGAGGGCCGCCGCCTCGTCGGTGCCGAGCGAGAGCACGTCGAGCGGGCGGGCGAGGGCGAGCAGCAAGGCCACGCCGGCGAGGATCAAAGCGCCCCCGAGCTGGAGGTGCGTCCAGCTTCGGCCCTCGAGCCCTCCCGCCAGCCAGAAGAGCACCGTCTTTACGCGGAACTCCTCGGTGGCCACCAGCAGCACCGACGTCCCGGCGCCGGCGAGGGCGGAGACGGCCAGGCCGGTCAGGAGCAGGCCGGGGAGCGACGCGCGGCGGGCGGCGTGGGCCAGGATGTACACCGCGAGAACCGCGGCCATCGCTCCCGCAAAGGCCGCGATCGGGAGCGCGAGGAAGGTCTGGCCCCAGCCCAGCTTCACCGCCAGCACCGCGCCCAGCGCGGCGCCGGAGCCGACCCCGAGGAGGCCCGAATCAGCCATGGGATTGCGGAAGACCGACTGCAGCGCCGCTCCGACGACCGCGAGGCCGCCGCCGACCAGGGCGGCCAGGAGCACGCGGGGCAGGCGCACCGTCCACAAGATGGTCGCGCCCGCCGCGCTCAAGGGGGAGAAGTCGGGCAGGCCGAGCCGCGACCCGAGGGAAGAGAGCACCGAGCCCGGCGGCAGGGCCACGCTCCCGGCGGCGGCGGCGAGACACACGCACAGGGGCAGCGCGGCGGCGAGCGCGGCGAAGGCGATGCGGCGCCGGCGCGGCTCCGTCACGGCCGAGGCCGGGGGACGCGGTCGGGGTGGAGGGCCCAGGCCAGATACCAGCACGCCTCCGCGGCGTGATGGCTGAGCGTCACGAGCAGCTCGGTGGGCATCGCGACGATTCGTCCCGTCTTGACGGCCCGCATCTGGGAGAAGAGGGGATGGCCCCGCAGCGCCTCGGCGCTCTTCCATCCTTCGCCCACGAGGACGGCATCGGGATCGGCCACGAACGCGCGCTCGGCGCCGATGGGGGCGATGCCCTCCAGCCCCATCTCCCGGCCGACGTTGGTGGCGCCTCCTCCTTCGATGAGGGCGCCGATGGCCGTGCCCGCGCCCGCGGTCATTCCCCCCGCCCAGTACAGCAGCCGCGGCTTCGGCGCCCCCGCCAGGCGCCGGGCGAGCTCGGCGAGCTGCCGGTCGTAGCGCGCCACGAGGCCGCGCGCCGCTTCCTCGCCCCCCACCGCCTGGCCCAGGTCGAGGATGGCGGCGCGGATTCCGGCGAGCGAGTCGAGGCCGCTCATGCGGTGCACGCGCATCCCCGAGCGCTCGAGCAGGCGCAGGAAGTCCGCGTCGGTGTAATCCGACACCACCACCAGGTCGGGCGACAGGGCGAGGAGCCGCTCCATCTCCGCCCGGCGGAACCGCGCCACTCCCGGAGGCACGCGGCCCACGACGTTGGAGGTGCCGGCATCGTCGGCGGCCGCCGTGGCCGCCACCAGCCGCTCCAGGGGGACGATCTCGACGAGGATCTCGTCCGCCGTGAGGTTCAACGATGCGATGCGACGAGGAACGGAATCCAACGCGGGGATCGCAGAGGGCGCAGAGAGAAGGAACAGAAACGCAAGAAGACGGCGTTTCATCGTTGTCCCATCCTCTGCGCTCTCTGCGCGCTCTGCGTTGAATCCGTCTCCGGTAGCAGGTCGGCAAAGACGAACCCGTCTCGGTGGACCACTTCCCCGACCGAGACCGGGACCGGCTCGCGGAACATGGGACCGTCCCACGCGAAGGTGTGGAACTCGCCCCGCTCGCCGCAGGGATCCGCCTCGGGAGGAAGCGCGGCGAGCAGGTCGTGATCGAACGCGCGGCCGGCGAAGGACGCGTCGAGGGCCCGCGGGTCCACACACGTCAAGCGGGCGCGCAGACCGCCGTCGATCATCTCCGCCGCGAGCGCGCGGGTGGGGCGGCCCCACAGCGGGAAGAGCGGACGGAGGCCGGTCGGGGCCATCCGCTCCTCGCGGTACCGGCGGATGTCCTCCAGGAACAGGTCGCCGAAGGCGACGGCCTCGATCCCCGCGGCGCGGGCTTCGGCGAGCGCGCCGGCCATCGCGGACTCGTAGACGTCGTTCGGACAGGGATGGGGAATGGGCACCGTGCGGAGCGGCACGCCGGCGGCGCGGGCCTGGGCCTCGAGCAGCTCGCGCCGGACCGCGTGCATGGCCACGCGGCCGAACGACTCGTTCACGGTCGTGAGCAGGCCGGCGACCTCCACGCCTCCCTGCTGCCGGAGGACGTGGAGGCTCCAGGCGCTGTCCTTGCCGCTGCTCCAGGCGAGGAGGGCCTTCACGGCCGCGACGGCCCCGACTGGAAGCGCAGGCCGGCCCGCACGACTCGACCGAGCGCCGGATAGCCCAGGACTTCCTGATAGCGCCGGTCCAGGAGGTTTTCTCCGACCGCGAACGCTTCCAGCCCATACCCGAGACGCGCCCGCACCCGCGCATCGAGCCGGACGTACCCGTCGTTCGTCAACAGGCCCAGGCCCGCGAAGTCGCTGTCGGCGCGCCGGCCCACCGCGACGAGGTTGGCGCCGAGGCCCACGCGGCCGCGGGTGAAGCGGCCGCCGAAGCTGGCCTGATGCTTCGGGCGTCGCAGCAGCGGCCGGCCGACGGCGACGACGGGGTCGAACTCGGCGGTGCTGACGAGGATGGTCCCGTCGAGGAAGGTGTACGCGGCCCAGAGCCGCAGCGAGTCGGTGGGCGCCGCCTCGACCGACAGCTCGACCCCTCGCGCCCGCGTCCGGCCAAGGTTGACGAAGCTGCCCTGGAAGGTCGTGAAGTCGACCACGTGGTAGGCCACCTGGTCCAGGTAATCGTGCTGGAAGGCGGTGGCCTCGCCCCGCAGGCGGCCGCCCAGGAGCCGCTGCTCGATCCCGAGGTCGAAGGTGCGGCTCCGCTCCGGCTTCAGGCTCGGGTTGCCCTGGGCGAAGAACGAGACCCCGAAGGACTGGAAGAAGCTCGGCTCCTTGATCCCGGTCCCCGCGCTCGCCCGCAGCGTGGTGGCGTCGGCGCCGCGGCGCAGCCGCCAGGCGACCGCGGCCCGCGGGACGGCCCGCGTGCCGAAGCTGGCGTTGCGCTCCACGCGAGCGCCGGCGGTGAGGAAGAGGCGGTCGGCCACGACCAGACGGTCCTGCACGTACGCGCCCACGTTGGTGCGTTGCGGCGAGAGCAGAGGCTCCGCGCGCGTCCCGAGCGCTCCCGTCTCCCGCTCGAGATCGATGCCCGCGGTGAGCAGGTGCCGCCCGGCGGCGCGGCCGTCGACCTGGTAACCGAGGGAGAGCCGGCGGGTGTCGTTCTGGAAGCCGGCCGGGTCGGTGAAGTCGGAGATGCTGAATGCTCCCACTCGGTCGCCGAAGCGCGGTACGTAGGAACCGGAGTCGATGGGATTGAGGTCGAGCTCGTCGCTGAGCGCGTAGCCGGCGCGGACCTCATGGGAGAGCCGGTCACCCGTGCGCAGAAAACGGCCGCCGACGACGACGAGGTGGCGCTCGATGGACGCGTCCAGGTCCGGGCGGCCGAAGGCGGTCGGGCCCGGCGTGCCCGCGGTGCTCATGCCTCCACGGGCCACGAGACGAACGGAAGAACGCTCGCCGAGGCGAACGCCGAGGGCCGCCGCGCCCGCCGTCTCCCGGAAGGCGCTGTTGGGCTCCTGGTTGTCGGTCTCGACCCGGAGCGCCCCCGCCGTCCAATCGAGCCCACCGCGGCGGCCCAGGGCCTCGCCCTGGAGGCGCCGGCTGTCGAAGCGTCCCCCCTCCGCCTCCGCCTCGAAGGCCGTGCCGTCGCCGGCGCCGGCGCGCCGGGTGACGAGGTGGATGACGCCCGCGAGCGCGTCGGTGCCGTAGAGGCTGCTCGCCGCTCCCCGCACCACCTCGATCTGCTCCAGGGAGAGCGGCAGGAGGGCCCCGAAGTCGAACGCGCCCCCCGGCTCGTTCACGGGCACGCCGTCGATCATCATGCGCGCCGCGTTGGAGGGCCCGCCGCGGAGGAACAGCGATCCCTGACGGCCCAGGCCTCCCGCGCGAGCCACCGCCGCCCCCGGCACCTCCTCGAGCAGGTGGAGGATGTCGGGGCTTCGCCGCTCCGCGATGCGCTCGCGGTCGAGGACGGAAGCGGCCACGCCCAGCGTCGACAACGCGGCCTCGGCGCGCGTCGCGGCGACGATGACCTGCTCCCGCACCGGGGCGGCCGAGAGCACGAGGTCCAGCTCCTCCTCGGCGCCCCCGACCACGCGCCGCGGCTCGGGAGACAGGATGAAGCCCGGCGCCTCGACCCGCACGCGGTATTCGCCGGGGGCGAGGCCGGCGACGCGGTAGCGGCCATCGGGGCCGGTGAGCGCCGTGCGCTGGCCGCTCGGTCCGGCCACGACCAGCAACAACTGGGGGACGGGCGTGCCCTCGGCTGTGCGGACCCGTCCAGCGAGGGCGCCGGCGGGCTCCCCCCGTGCGGCCGCGCCGCCGAAAAGGAGGAGGACGGACGTCAGGCTAGCGAGAAGTCGACGATACATGGCGAGTCTCCGCGTTCTCGGAGGCTCGACGCGAACGGAGCGTTCGACGCGCGGAGCGGAGCGTCTCCTCTCTCGTCTCGCGGCGGATCCACTCCGACGCGAGACGCTGGATGACGCCTAACGCGCAGCGGAGCGCGTCGCATCCTGGGAGAAGACCGCCCAGTCATCCGTAGCTCCTTCACGCGAGAAGCCTCTCGGACCAGTGCGGTCAGGGCAGGTTTCCTGGCTCCCGGGTCGACGCCCGCCTCCGACCTTCCCCGGGTCCGACCCGAGTGGCGGCGCCAGCTACGGCGCGCGTTGGAGACGGGCTCTCCGGCTACAGTGGCGGGACCGCGCAGGCTTTGAACCTGCTTCCCTGAGCGACGAGACCAGCGTCGGTCCCGAACGCTCCCCCTCACCCGAGGGGCACCCTGACGATGGCCCGAAGTCTGACAGCAGGTGCGGAGGCGTGTCAATGGGCCTGGGCTATCATCGCTCTCGTGAACGGCCGCTTCCTGCGGGCGTGCCGGCGTGAGCCCGTGGATCGCACGCCGGTCTGGTTCATGCGGCAGGCGGGCCGCTACATGGCCGAGTACCGCGCGGTGCGCGCGCGCCACGACCTGCTCGAGATCTGCCGCACGCCGGAGCTGGCGGTGGAAGTCACTCTCCAGCCCGTGCGGGCGCTGGGCGTCGACGCCGCCATCCTCTTCAGTGACCTGCTCCTGCCGCTGGCGCCCCTCGGCGTGCCGTTCCACTTCGCGGCCGGGGAGGGCCCGGTCGTGGAAGCGCCGGTGCGCGATGCGGCCGCGGTGGATCGCCTCCGCCGGTTCGACCCGCGCGAGGAGCTGCGGCCGACGCTGGAAGCCATCCGGCTGCTGCGTGAAGAGCTGGAGGGTAAGACGCCCCTCATCGGCTTTGCCGGCGCGCCCTTCACGCTCGCGTCGTACGCGGTCGAGGGCGGCCGCTCCACCCACTTCGCGGCCACCAAGGGCCTCATGTACTCCGATCCCCGCGCGTGGCACGCCCTGGCCGAGCTGCTCGCCGAGGTCGTCGGCGACTATCTGCGCGCGCAAGCGGAGGCGGGAGCGCAGGCCCTCCAGGTGTTCGACTCGTGGGTGGGCGTCCTCGATGCGGACGACTATTGCGAGTTCGTGCTGCCCCATTTGCGGACGCTCTTCGCGCGCGCGGGCAACCTCGTTCCGATGATCCACTTCGGCACCGGAACCGCGCACCTGCTCTCGTTGCAGCGCGTGGCGGGGGGCGACGTCATCGGCGTCGACTGGCGCGTCGGGCTCGACGAAGGCTGGCGGGCCGCGGGGGAAGGGGTGGCCGTGCAGGGGAACCTCGACCCGGCGGCGCTCCTCGGTCCCCGCCCCCGCCTGCTCGCCCGCGTGGACGACGTGCTGGCCCGCGCCGGTGGGCGTGCCGGCCACATCTTCAACCTGGGCCACGGCATCCTGCCCGAGACGCCGGTCGAGAACGTCAAGGCGGTCGTCGACCACGTCCACGCGCGCACCGAGAGATGACGGTTTGAATGAAGGGCGTCCTGCTCCTCGCTCACGGCACCCCGGAGAGCCTCGACCAGATGCCGGAATACCTGCGCCTCGTGCGCGGGGGCCGGGAGCCGTCGGCGGAGCTCGTCGACGAGATGCGGCGCAACTACGCGGCCATCGGCGGCCGCTCTCCCCTCACCGACATCACCCGCGCCCAGGCCGCCGCCCTCCAGTCCGCGCTCGGCGACGGCACGCCCGTCTTCGTGGGCATGCGGAACTGGAGGCCCTTCGTCGCCGATGCCCTGCGCGATGCGGCCCGCGCCGGCGCGACGGACCTCGTGGCCCTGCCCCTCGCGCCGCAATACTCGACGCTCAGCGTGGGCAAGTACCGCGAGGCGGTGGAGCGCTCGCGGCCGGAGGGCGTGAAGGTCCGCTTCGTGGACTCGTGGCACGATCATCCCGGCTTGCTCGATGCGTTCGCGGAGAAGCTGCGGGCGGCTCGGGAGCGGGAGGAATGGGACGGGGTGATCTTCACCGCGCACAGCCTGCCGGAGAGGGTCGTGAAGGAGGGCGATCCCTACCCCGAGCAGGTGGCGGCCACGGCCCGGGGCGTGGCCGAGCGAGGGGGGCTGGCGCGCTACCGCCAGGCCTACCAGAGCGCGGGCCGCACGCCCGAGCCGTGGCTCGGCCCGTCCCTCGAGCAGGCGCTCGGCGAGCTGGCCGCGCGGAGCGCGCGGCGGGTGCTGGTGGCCCCCATCGGCTTCGTCTGCGATCATACCGAGGTCCTCTTCGACATCGACGTGCAGGCCCGCTCCTTTGCCCGCGCGCAGGGGCTGACCCTCGGCCGCACCGAGTCGCTGAACACGTCCCCGGCCTTCATCGGCGCCCTGGCCGACCTCGCTCGCGCTCATCGTGCCGGCTGAGCCTGCCCGCGTCGCCGTGATCGGCGGCGGCATCACGGGGCTGGTGGCCGCCCATCACCTCGCGGCCGCCGGCGTGCCGCTCACGCTCTTCGAGGCGCAACCGAGATGGGGAGGCGTGATCCGCACCGAGCGCGTCGAGGGATTTCTTCTCGAGGGCGGCCCGGACTCGATCCTGGCGCAGAAGCCGGACGGCGTCGCTCTCTGCCGTGAGCTGGGGCTGGGCGAGGGCCTCGTGCCAACCCGCCCGCCGCGCACGGTCTATGTGCTCCGCCGCGGAAAGCTCCACCCTTTGCCCGAAGGCGTCCTCGGCATCCCGGGCCGGGTCGGACCCTTCCTCCGCACCGGCCTCTTCTCCTGGCGCGGCAAGCTTCGCATGGCCTTCGACCTCGTGGCCCCGCGGGGTGGCGAAGGCGACGAGTCGATCGCATCGTTCCTGCGGCGGCGTCTGGGTCAGGAGGCGGTGGACCGCCTGGGCCAGCCGCTGATGGCGGGCATCCACTCCGGCGACCCGGAGCGCCTGTCGCTGCGGGCCACCTTCCCCCGGCTGGCGGAGCTCGAGGCGCGCCACCGCAGCCTGCTGCGCGGCTTTCGTGCGGCGGCCCGAGCGGCCCCCGGCCCGCCCGCGGGCCCCACCGGCTTCGGCAGCGTCTTCGTTACGCTCAGGGCCGGCCTCGGCGCGCTGGTGGAAGCCCTGGTCGCGACACTGCCGCCGGCGTCGCTGCGGCTGGGCGCCTCCGTCGCTTCCGTGGGCCGCACCGGCGCCGGCTTCTCGCTGCGGATGGCCGATGGCGCGCGCGAGACGGCGTCCGCCGTGATCCTGGCCGTTCCTCCCCCGCACGCGGCCCTCATGCTCGCGGACCTCGATCGCGAGCTCGCCGACCTGCTCGCGGCGATCCCCTTCGTCTCGACCGCCGCCGTCTTCCTCGGCTATCGGCGCGAGGACGTCGCCCATCCGCTCGACGGCCACGGCGTGATGGTTCCCTGGACCGAGGGCCTGCGCACGAGCGCGTGCACGTTCTTCTCGTCGAAGTTCGCCGGGCGCGCCCCCGAGGGCCACGTGCTCTTGCGGGGGTTCCTCGGGAGCGCCCGCGACGCGGGGGTGCTGGCGTCGACCGACGCCGAGCTGGCGCAGATCGTTCGCGACGAGCTGGGACCGCTGCTCGGCCTGCGCGGCGAGCCCGTTCTCGTCCGCGTCTATCGCTGGCCCGGCGGCACGCCGCAGATGGAGGTGGGCCACCTCGAGCGCATGGCGCGCATCGAGGCGCGGCTGGCCGCCTGGCCGGGCTTGGCGCTCGCCGGGGCGGGGCTGCGCGGCGCGGGGTTGCCCGATTGCATCGCCGACGGCCGCTCCGCCGCGGCGGTGACGCGGGCGCTCCTCAGCGCCCGAGGGCCCAGCGCGGGATTTTCAGGCTCACCCCAGGGTAAGGGTTGAGAGCGCCCACCTTGGCAATCAATGCGCGATGGGACGGCCCGGCGGGGCGGCGACCTTCGGCGGCCGCGCGGCGCGGGTCTCCGGCTTGTCGAGGAACTCCGCGGCGTCGCGCTCGGCCAGGCGCAGGTGGGCCTCGGCCGCCGCATCGGCCGCGTGCCGCAGCCGCAACTGTCCGCGCAGGCGGCTGAGCTCGGCGAGCGTCCCGGCGCGCACCTCGGGCGCGGCGTCCTTCCGGGCGGCGAGGTCGAGCAGCCCGTCGAGCACCGCGCGCTGCGCGACTCGGCGCAACGCGGCCTGACGCGCGGCCGTGTCCGGAGCGGCGCCCCAGGTGGCATCCACCAGCCGGCGCAGCAGACCGGTCAGGGTGAGCGCGCCGTCGCCCGTGGCCAGCGTGAGCCGCGCCGCCCGCTCGGGATCGAGCAGCGGGCCGGCCACGAGGCCGCACAGCGACCGCGCCGCCGTGAGGAGGCTGAACACGGCGCCCGCCTCGGAGGGGAAGCGCTCGCGCGTCGGCGCGGTACCCGAGGGCTCGGGCACGAGGCTCGCCAGGATCCGGTCGTCGGCGTCGAGGTTCGCGGGCTCCATCGCCGACAGCAGCAGCTCCAGGGCCTCCTTCTGCTTCGCCGCGGGTACCCAGGCCGAAGGCACCTGGCCGTCGCCCTTCGACGCGTTCGTCTGGAGCTGCCCGCCGACGTACTGCTGCGCGGCCTCGATGCCGAACCGGTGGTAGAGGTACGCGAGGTTGAAGCGCTGCTGCAGGTCGTACACCGGCTCGCCGGGGCCGAGCTGGTCGGGACCGAAGCGCTCCAGGATCACGCGGCGCACGCGCTGCGTCGTCCGCAGCCACGCGACCGGATCGGCTCCCCAGTCGTATTCCGCCCAGCGAGGATCGCTGCCGAGCGGGTACACGATGCCGTGCGCGTACCCGTCTCGGACGATGCCGTCGAGCTCGCGCGGATCTTCGGTGGGCGAGTAGCCCCAGCGGATCACGAGACGGTCGTAGCTGCCGATGTCCGCGGGGTACGCGTCGGAGAGATCGAGCCGTCCCTCCCTTTCCTCTATGTGAGGGGCGAGGTAGTCCATGACCGAACCCCAGCCGAACGTGGTGGCCGCCCAGTTGTGGCCGAGGCCCAGGGTGTGGCCCACCTCGTGGGCGGAGAGGTAGCGCAGCCGGGCGAGGACCATCGACGTCTCGTCGAGGCCAGGGTCCTCGGAAGCCAGCCAGGCCAGGTCGGGTGCGTCCGCGGCCAGGCACGCCCGGGTGCTTGCGGGCGGCTTCAGGTTCTGCCACATCCGCGACGTCGTTCGCCGGTGGTGGGAGTCGATGAGGGCGACCGTATGCAGGATCTCGCCCGTACGCGGGTCGACCTGCGACTGACCGATGGACCAGGCCCGGTCCGCCCGGTTGATCCACTCGATGCCGGAGTAGCGGGCGTCGAGGAACGTCGCGCCCTCCGGGAGGTCGCGGATCACGAGGGCATCGCCGAGCCCGGCCTCCGCGAAGGCATGGTTCCACCAGAGCGCGCCTTCCTTGACCGCAGTGCGCTCGGGCTCGGGCATCCCCCGGTCGAGGTAGTAGACGAGCGGTTCACCCTTCTTGATCCGCCAGCGCGAGGCCAGGTACCGTTCGATGGGCTCGGTGAACGGCGCCGTATGGTCGAGGTAGCTTAGGGGGATGAAGCCGACCCGAATGTCCAGCCGCCGCGGGACGTAGCCGGGCTCTGGCAGTTTCAAGAAGGTATGGTGGACGCGCAGGCTCATGGTCCGGCCGTCGGGTAGCACGCCGACGATGGAGCGGGCGGGGTTGTCGGAGGTGAACGTGAGTAGCGCCTCGATCTCGGTGTTGCGGGGAAAGGCACCGCTGCGATCGAAGCTGAACGCGGAGCGGGCCACGTCCTGACGCCAGTCGCCGAGCTGGGCCTGGCGGAGCTGGGTCGCGATCTGGGTATCCTTGAGGAGGAACTCGGTGGCGTCGGCGAGGACGCGGCCGGGCTCCTCGGCCACGACGGGAAGCGCGGCGAGGATCGCGGACGGGAAGGACTCTTCGACCACCCGCGTGCGCTCAGGGTCGAAGACGCCGCTGCGATGGGTGACCTGGCGCTGATGGAGCAGCACGCGGGGGCCTGCTCTCTCGAAGCGCACGAGGCCGAGGTCACCGAGCGCGCCCCGATCGAGCGGTACCTCGAGCAGCCCCACCCCGCCGGCGAGGCCGGCGCCATAGAGCAGCTCTTCACCGAAGCGTGACACCTCCAAGAGGAGCTGGCCCTTCCGCGGGTCCCAGTAGAAGGGCACGAGGCCGTCGTGGCGCTCGAGTCCGGCCGCGCGCTCGGTCACCGTCGGCGTGGTCTCCGCGGCCGGGGCCGCGGTCGGCGCGGTCAGCGCCACGATCAACGCTGAATGCAGGAGAGCCATCGGTCCTCCGGAGGAGCGGCAAGCCTAGCAGTAAACCGCGAGCAGGGAGCGTGTTCAAGCCTTTGACTTCCGCCCCCGCCTTTGCCACGCTTGGCGCCGAGCGCAGCCAGCATGGCCCTCGCAGCAGGCGTCAGCCTCGCCGGCCAGGCCTACACCGCGGTTCGCGAGGAGATCCTTCGCGGCCAGCTCCGGCCGGGGACCGCCCTCTCGCGCCGGCGGCTGGCCCGCGATCTGGGGATGAGCGTCGTCCCCGTCGCCGAGGCCCTGCGCCGCCTGGAGGACGACGGCCTCGTCGAGAGCCGTCCGCGGGCCGGCACGCGGGTCCGCGTTCCCAGCGAGAAGGACATCCGCGAGCTGTACGAGCTGCGCGAGGCGCTCGAATCGCAATCGGCGCGGCTCTTCGCGGAGCGCGCCACGGCCGGCCCGCGCCAGGAGCTGCAGCGGCTCGCCGAGCAGGTGGACGCGCTGTT
>Ga0099828_10000819_pt1 | contig 19726 bp, 14 predicted proteins | sample CZO8metaG_2_FD_79338 | JGI IMG/M metagenome (GOLD analysis project Ga0099828, IMG submission 79338) | Vadose zone soil microbial communities from the Eel River Critical Zone Observatory, Northern California, USA - CZOApr15con2H1.8 metaG | ecosystem: Environmental > Terrestrial > Soil > Vadose... | reverse complement strand
GCAGCGACCAGACGAATGTGACTCTTGACGGTGTGGATAACAATGACCAACTACTCGGGTTAGCCTTCGTGGGCGCTCTGCGCTCGACGCTGGACTCGCTGCAGGAGTTCCGGGTTACTACGAGTAACTCAAATGCAGATGCTGGGCGCTCTTCCGGAGCCCAGGTAAGTCTGGTGACCAAGAGCGGGACTAACTCATTACACGGCTCGGCTTACGAATACAACCGCTCCAAAATAGGCGAGGCGAATGATTGGTTTAATAAGAGATCTCAAATCCAGTCAGGGCTACCGAACGTACCGCCCCATCTCGTCCGCAACACCTTCGGCGCAACTGTCGGTGGACCTGTGATCAAGGATCGGATCTTTTTCTTCGCGGCTTATGAAGGTCAGAGAACGCACGAAAACCAGCAGATTACGCGAGTTGTGCCCAGTGCCGACTTGCGCAACGGGATTGTGAGCTACGTCTGTGACGCAACCGACCCCAGCTGCCCGGCCAGCGGCATTGTTACCCTGCAACCCTCGGATTTGGCCGCCATGGATCCGGCCTGCACCGCAAATGGCACGTGCCCCCTAGGTCCCGGTCCTAACCCTGCCGTGATGGCAATTTTTCAACAGTATCCGCTACCCAATACAGATTCAGTCGGAGACGGGTTGAATTATCGAGGGTTTACGTTCTCCGGACCCGCGCCCAAGAAAACCGATACTTACATCGCCAAGCTTGACTTCAATCTGACGCAAAGTGGAAATCACCGCGTTTTTTTGCGAGGTGGGCTGAACAACGACCATGGTGCTTTGCCAAAAGAAAGTGTGTCCCAGACGGGCGACGCAGGTCCAGAATTCCCCGGGATGCCTACCAATTTAGTCGGAGTGAATAACTCGAAGGGCCTGGTCGCTGGGTACACGGCTCTGCTTCGTAACAACCTTATTAACAATTTCCGCTATGGCTTCATTCGCCAGGGGACAGGGGAAGCGGGGCTGAAGACCCAGCACTTTGTGCACTTCCGCGGACTGGATAACATTCAGGGTTTTGATACTTCCCTTAACACGCATGTGCCGGTACACAATTTCGTAGACGACGTTAACTGGACGAAGGGTAAACACAACCTGCAGTTCGGCGCAAACTACCGGAGGATTGATAATATTCGGTCATCCAATTCAACCTCCTTCTTTACGGCTACAACCAATGTGTCCTGGCTGGACAACGCAGCAATCGCGAATACGGGCTCGAGCCTCGATCCGGCAGCCTTCGGCTTCCCGCTTGTCGATAACGGATTCTCCAGTTCCTACGATTCCCCGGTTGCCGCGCTGACGGGACTGGTTACTGAGGTCGATGCGAACTACAACCTGACTAAGACGCTCAGCGTCCTGCCAGAGGGCGCTTTCGTGCCACGTCATTTCAGAGCCAATGAGCTAGAATTCTATGCTCAGGATGCTTGGCGCGTCACTCCCAACTTCACGCTGACCTTTGGAGCTCGCTACACACTGTTGCAGCCTCCTTACGAAACAACCGGCACGCAGGTTGCGCCTTCGGCGAGCCTGCATGACTGGTTCAACAAGCGCGGGCAGGCGATGTTAGCTGCTCAGACCTACGCTCCGACTGTCACTTTTGATCTTTCCGGGCAAGCGAATGGTAAGCGGCCGTATTGGGACTGGGACTATAAGAACATCGCTCCTCGCATTGCTTTTGCCTGGTCACCCAGTTCGGAGAGCGGTATTCTTCATAAGCTTTTCGGAGGAGCCGGTACGACGTCGATTCGCGGTGGTTACGGCATCTACTTCGACCACTTTGGAGAGGGAATCACGAACAGTTTTGATCGCCAGGGATCCTTCGGCTTAACCACCACAATATCGAACCCGGCAGCCGTGCAAGATGTGGATACCAGTTCGCGGTTCAGCGATCTTTTTACGATTCCGGCTACCAGCGCGCAGACAACTTCGGACTGTCCGGTCGCCCCCTGCTCAATAATCGCGCCCCCGCCAACTGGAAGTTTTCCGGTCACGCCCCCGACCAGTGCGTTTGCAATCACGTGGGGATTGGATGACAAGCTCAAGACTCCGTACTCTCATGTTATCGACTTTTCGATCACTCGCGAGCTGCCGCGCGGCTTTGTGGTTGAAGCTGCCTATGTGGGACGCATGGCCCACCGTCTGCTTCAGGAAGAAGACCTGGCCATGCCGTTGGACATCGTGGATCCCGGTTCCAAGATGGATTACTTCGCGGCAACGACTCTGCTAGCAAAGGCGGCAAACGCTAAGACTGACATTAGCCAGCTCAAGCCCATTCCGTACTTTGAAAACCTGTTTCCCACTGCAGCAGGTAATCTGGGTTTCGGGCCGCCGGGAGACATTAATGACTTGGGCTGCGCACCTGGTAATAACGTAAGCGCGACGAACTACACAGCCACACAAGCGATGTACGACATGTATTCCTGCTTTACCGGCAACGAGACAACGGGACTGTTCGTTGCCGACCTGCTGTGCTTACCAGCCTGCTCACAATTACCTGGCCAGCCCGCGGGTGGACAGCCATTCAACTTTTTCGATCAGCAGTGGTCGTCGCTGTACTCTTGGCGAAGCGTGGGAAATAGTGTCTATCATGCCGGCCAATTGAGCTTGCGGCATGCGATGACCCACGGGCTGCAATTTGATCTCAACTACACATTCTCCAAGTCGATTGACGTGGGCTCTAACGCGGAACGCATCAATCAGTTTGAAGGCGGAGGGTTCGCCAGCCAAATTATCAACTCCTGGTCACCGAACCAATTACGTGCCGTCTCCGACTTCGATACCCGGCACCAGATCAATACCAATTGGGTGTATGAACTGCCGGTTGGCCGGGGAAGAGCGTATGGGGCCGGAATGAGTCGCTGGGTGGATGCCATTGTAGGTGGCTGGCAGCTCTCCGGCTTATTACGCTGGAGTAGCGGGCTGCCTTTCACAATAGGACCGGGTCTCGGTTTCTGGGCGACAAACTGGGAACTGACGTCGTCCGCAGTCTTGAACGGTCCGCGGCCTAGGACGGGCAGGTTCCCCACATCCCCGGCCAACGGCGATCTAGACCCGAACGTGTTCCAGAATAAAGACACCGCCATCAACTCTTTCCGGTTCGCCTACCCAGGAGAGTCGGGACAACGGAATGAGCTGACAGGTCCGGGGATCTTTGGGCTCGATACTGGGATCGCCAAGTCATGGAAGATTACCGAGTCCCAGGCGCTGAAGTTCAGTTGGGAAGTATTCAACGCGACTAACTCTGTTCGCTTTGACGCAGCCAGTGGGAACGGATCCCTGGCCAATAACACTTCGTTTGGCAAGTTCATACAAACTCTGAGTCAGAAGCGTGTAATGCAGTTTGCGCTGCGTTACAGCTTCTAGCTCAGGGACGGGTACTCCTTGGGGGCGGGATTCCGCCCCTTTCTTTTTCTGTGTCGAATTCGATTTGCCTCGCTCGCCTATCTTTTCCGCGTGGCGGTTCTGGTGTCCCTTCCGCGTGCAGTCATCCCCGCTACTCGCCGCCGCCGACCCATTCCGCGGGACGAGTATCCCCATGGTTCACGGCATAAAGAACGAGCTCGACTCGGGTCGAGATTCCCAACTTGTCGAAAATGCGGAACAGGTACTTCTTCACCGTGTGCTCGCTTAATTTGAGTTCCTGGGCGACATCGCGATTGCTAAGACCTTCCGACACGAGGGCGATGACCTGCTCTTCGCGCGGCGTGAGAAGGTATTTGCCACCGGCATTGACGACGCGCAAAGAGGGCACCTGGGTCACAACGTCGAGCAAATAATGCAACTGCTCGTTGTTGGCCCAGATTTGTCCATTGGCGACTCGCTGGATGCACTTGCAGAGCGCACGGAAGGGCACCTGCGTGAAACAGAAGAGTCCTTTGGCCCCCGCCCGGAAAATGTTCACCACTATGTCACGATCGTAGGCCTCGACGAGAACGATCTTGGAAATCTCAGGATAGGTGAGGTGGACGCGGCGCAGCGTGGCCAGGCCTTCCCAGCCACCATCCTGGTGGTCAGCGGTTATAAGGGCAACTCGGGGTTTGGAGGCGGCAATCGCTCTGAGGACAGCGTCCGTGTTCATCGAACAAGCGAGCACGTGGAATTCCGGATGCCGCCGCAAGGCGCTGACCAGGAGCTGAGCCTGCATTTGACGGGAATCGGCAACCAGTATCTCGATAGCAGTCGAACTGGCGGTAGACATCGAATTCACAAGGCCTTTCACCATCCGCGAGATTGCAGTGTGCGATTGTAAGCACACACGCGGACACGAAGATATGTGATCGATCACCAAAGGTAGTGATTGTTCCCGATTCGGATTCAACGCAATCTGGTGGGCAATATTTTGCTGCTTTGGCGTGGGTTTGGGTGAAGGTCCGAGTGGGCGCATGAACAGTTAAGTATTTGCGAACAAACGCGTGTTGAGGGTATTCGTGAAAGAATTCCGGTTCTCCAACAGCATTGGCAGATGCGTTTTGAAGTCCACCTTAGTGGAATGTACCCAAGTAGCTGTGCGGCTTATGAGGAGCATTTCGGAAACGCACGCTCTGCTGCGTAGTATGCGCACAGATCAGGCGGGCGTTCGCGGGCGGTCGTGGTCCAGAATCGCACAAGATTCTATGAATCGATCTTGCCTACTTTGGTAGACAACACTTTCTAGGTCTTGCCGATGAGGGAGCATACAAGTAAGTTGCGGAAGTGTAGTAACAAGGGCATTAGAGCTACCAATCGGCGCGGCAACAGACCGGATGGAAAGATGAAGCGCTACCTGAGACATGCGATGGTCGTGGCTGCTGTATTGCTTATACAGCAGCTGTGGGTGGTCGCCGTCGCCCAGGGACAGATCCTGGAAACGGCCGTTGGACGCGTGCCTGACCCAGAAAACGCTGCGAGCGTTTTGGGGAACTCTGGGACGGCGGCCACACAACCCGGTAGAGCGGACGAAAAGGGAAATCCTGCACTCAGAGGGGAGCGCCGTCCGTTCTATCGGCTTCACAAAAGCGATGTCTTGGAGGTGGATTTCATCTTCTCGCCGGAATTCAACCAGACCGTCAGTGTGCAGCCCGATGGGTACATCGGGTTGAAGGGAGTGGGGATGATTTTCGCGGAAGGGCTGACCGTGGTGGAGCTTGAGAAGACGGTCGGCAATGCTTACACACCGACTCTGCACAATCCGGAGATTACGATCGCGCTGAAGGAATTCGAGAAGCCCTTCTTTGTTGCCACCGGCGAGCTGGCACGTCCAGGCAAGTACGAACTACGGGGCGACACCACGGTAAATGAAGCGGTAGCCATCGCGGGCGGATTCACGAAACAAGCCAGGCACTCCCAGGTGCTGCTGTTCCGCAGAGTTACTGAGAATGTGATGGAAGCGCGGGTGCTGAATGTAAAGAGAATGCTGGAGACCCATGACTTGGACGAAGACTTGCACTTGCAACCGGGTGACTTGCTGTATGTGCCACAGAGTATGGTCTCCAAAATTCGGAGGTACATGCCCGTACCAAGCTTGGGAATGTACCTGAATTCATCGCAGTTTTGACATGAAAAGAAAGCGGCGAGGCCTTGAATCTCAGGGATCAAAGCTATTCGGAACTACATATGCAGGACTGAAAAGAATGCTTGAGCACTAACGTTTGCGGCCGCTGGCTCTATTCGCAACTGTGATGTCGCATAACGCGGTGTGGTCTGTAACTCCAAGTGGTCCCATGTATGCCGGAAGAACTTATTCTTCGCCGCAAACGCACCGAAATATCTTGCCCCACTACTCGCGATTTGCTGGCGGTATTCTTCCGGCAGCGCCGGCTCAGTTTGTGCTCATTCGCGGTAATCTTTCTTATGGTTCTCCTCTACGGAGTGTTCACACCCCCGTACGAGGCACACATGAAAGTGCTGGTTGGTCGTGGACGAATCGATCCGGTAATGACCGCGCAAGCCAATGCGCCACCCGAGTTTGGCCGGGCGGAGATTAGCGAACAGGAACTGAACTCCGAGGCGGAACTGCTGCGCGATGAAGAACTGCTTGGGAAAGTTGTTCGCGCAACCGGCCTGGCCGCGAGTGATCCGTTTGCTCTTCTCCGCTTTGGCCGCGATGATGACGACGTTCGGGTTGCGCGCTCGGTGCGGCAACTGGCAACGCGGTTGACGATCGAACCGCTGCGCAAGACGAACTTGATCAAGGTGAGTTACGAGTCATCAGATCCGGTGTTGGCGGCGCGAGTGCTGAATTCCGTCGCCAATTCCTATATGGAAAAGCACACGCAGATCCATCGGCCGTCGGGAGAGTTCAATTTTTTCGAACGGCAAACAACGCAATACGGTAAACGCCTTGAAGAAGCAGAGTTGCAAGTTATGGAGTTCGCGCGTGACCACGGTGTAGTGTCAGCGACTCTGGAGCGCGATATCGCTCTACAAAAGCTCGGCGATGCGGGCACCAGTTACCGGCAACTTCGGTTGCGGCTGACCGAAACCGAACAGCGCATACGCTCCTTGCAGATGCAGATGTCGTCTCTTCCCCAGCGCACGACCACTCAGATCCGCACCGCCGATAATCCGGAACTCCTGGAAAAATTGAAATCGAGGCTGCTCGACCTGGAGCTGAAGCGCACTGAGCTGCTGACCAAGTATGAGCCGTCGTACCGACTGGTGGAGCAGGTCGATCAGCAGATTGCGGAGGCTAAAGAGGCGATTGCCAGCGAGGCTGCGGCTCCGGTTCGCGACGAGACCACGGACAAGGATCCGAACTACGAATGGGCGAAGGCAGAACTGAAAAAGGCGCAGGTCGAGCTCAGCGCATTACAGGCACGCGCGACCGTGGAAACTGCTCAATTCGCCGAGTCGCGGAGATTGGCGGAGAAACTTGGCGAAGACTCAATCCGACAGCAGGATTTCTTGCGTACCGCAAAAGCGACCGAAGAAAGTTACCTGCTTTATGTGCGAAAACGCGAGGAAGCCAGGATTGAGGATGCCCTGGACGAGCGCGGCATCCTGAACATTACTATTGCCGAGCGGCCAACCGTTCCCGTGTTGCCAGCCCGCTCAGAATGGACGTTTATTGTCGCAGGCTTCGCGCTGGCAGGGACGTTGAGCACGGGGCTGGCTTTCGCATCGGATTTCCTGGATCCCGCGTTCCGCACCCCTGATGAGGTGGTGGCATATCTGGGTGCGCCCGTATTGGCTTCTCTGCCCAAAGATGCCGGGTAGCGTGCAATCAGCGGTCTTAATGAGAGTGGAGGTCGCGCGTCCCGGGCTCGTCCTGGATGGAAATAACAAATTGGGAAGTATCTGCATCGGAGCCAAAAAGCCGAGAGCTGCACTGGCGAGGAGTAAAAAATGAGCGCGAGCATCGGGATCCTGAAACAGCCGACCATCCTAGGAGGTTCCGCAAGACCCGCAATAGATATAGATCAGGAATCGCCGGTTACGTCTGCCGGATTGCGAGAGTATGCGGATACTTTCGCCAAAGAGCAACTCCGTGGCCTCGTGCGACAGGTGTTCTTCCCCGGATCGGCGGGACCAGTACGTCAGGTTGTGTTTAGCAGCATCGACCAAACCGATGAAATCGCTCGCATCTGCGCGCGCGTGGCCGAGGTACTGGCATCTCAGGTCCCGGGAGACGTCTGCGTGGTAGAGGCTAATCTGCGTTCGCCCGCATTGCACAAATTTTTTGGAGCTACTATCGCCGCGGATATGAATTCTTCAGGAAAATCCGATCTGCGCGATGGGTCACGGCGGATATCCAGAAATCTCTGGTTCATTCCTTCGGAGATGTTCCTGGGCGAAGCCGGGAACTCATTCCCGGCAGCCTGGGTCCGCAGCCGGCTAAGCGAACTGCGCCATGAATTTGAATACACGGTGATCCATGCCGCGCCCGCCGGCCTGTATAGCGATACAGCATTACTAGGCCAGCTTTCTGATGGTGTGATCCTCACGCTGGAAGCGCACCGTACGCGCCGAATTGCAGCTCGACGAACTGGGGAGAAACTACTGGCTGCCAATGTGCGCCTGCTGGGCATGGTGCTCAATCAGCGGACGTTTCCGATTCCAGAAGGCATCTATCGCAAGCTGTAGAGGTTCTTCGAGAGCTCAGATTTCGCCGAACGGAAGCAGACCGTTCCTGAGCGGTTGAGTTCCATCAAGCTGCAGGGCAACACTGTGGAAAACCAGGCAAAAACGGGAGCGGGACTCAACTAGCAGAGCCATGGTCAGCAGAGGCGCACTGGGCAAAGATGTAGGTCAAGCTGCTGATTCAACTCCCGGTATTTCGTGTACCGGCCATGATGTGCTCTCTTGGTATGCGGTCCAGACGCGGTACCGGTTTGAAAAAAAAGTTGCCGAGCAGCTGCGTACCAAGGGCGTGGAGACCTTCCTGCCGTTGCGCGAGGAAATCCACCGCTGGAGCGATCGCTGCAAGGACGTTTCCCTGCCACTGTTCCCCGGCTACGCATTTGTACGGACAGACGGAAAGCCGGACTCCCGAACGCTGGTGCTGCAGACCGCCGGTTTGATCAGCTTTGTCAGCCGTCATGGTAAAGCTGTGAGTGTGCCACAGAAGCAGATTGAACTTTTGGAATTGCTTCTCGCACGCAAAGTCCCCTGCTCTCTCCATCCATTTCTCAAAATGGGCCAGCGGGTGCGAATCCGGGGTGGCTGCCTGCACGGGTTGGAGGGCATCCTCTCACAAACCGGCGAACGCAGCCTTGTAGTCTCCATCGAATCCATCCAACGCTCTGTAGCTATCAAGATCGAAGGCTATGAGATTGAACTGATCTGAAGTGTCTTCGTCCGCATTTATCGAAAAGCAAAACAGTGTTCCCCGAGATACTGGTGTCTCGCGGCTGATCCCAGGCGCGCCTGTGATGCGCCGTATCGCGAAGAAGAGGCCGCAGGCCGACGCGGTTGACACAGAACGCTGGCTCGGAGGAATGCCGGAGAGAGCTTCCGGGCCGCAATCGTGGAGGCTTCTTCGCACCGTTGCGAAAGCATTGCTCCCGCAGCCCCAAAGCAAAATCGGCCTTTTCACACTGTGGGGCTCGGTATCGACTGATCTCCTGCTCCTATTCATGGGGTTTATTGCGGCTAGCCAAGCACGTTTTGGATTGCGTCTCTTTTTCAGGCTATCTGTGGATCCGGCCCGGTCTGTAGCCCTGCCGTTCTCGCGAGGGTATCTCGGTTTCGTTCTTGTCTATGGTGCCCTGGTTACGCTGCTCGGTTATGTGGAGGGTTTGTACTCGGCGGACCCAGATTGCTCCATTCAGGCGCAAGGTGTGGTGCTGGGAAAGGCAGTATGCTGGCCGACGGTTCTGATAGGCGCTGCAATTCGGATATCCTCAATCGACTCGATTTCCCTCGGCATTCTGGGATGGACTGCAGCATTCGATTTCGCTGGGCTAATGGCTTGGCGAGTTTGCAAGCGTTCTCGGTCAGCCAGGCGGGTGGAGACCGGTCGCAGCGTCCGAAACGTACTAATTGTCGGCGCAGGAAGCCTGGGGCGCGAGCTTGGAAATTATTTTGAGAAGAACCCCGAGACAGGATTTGTCGTAAAGGGTTATCTGGATGATAGCTTGGCTTTGAGCCCGATTGTTCTGGGCCGGACCAACGACCTTGATCGTGTCGCCCGGGCAGAATTTGTGGACGAGGTGATCCTGACCGTCCCAGGCGACCGGGAGCAGGCCAGAAGAGTGATCCAACGGGCCCGCTGGAATCACCTCGACGTGAAAGTAATTCCAGACCTGTTCGGGTGCGAATTGAGGCACTTGGGCTTCGAGCACATCGGACGCGTCCCCGTGATTTCGTTGCACCACGAGCCACTGCCCGCATTCGGTCTCTTCCTGAAACGTGTGCTGGATGTGTTAGTGGGCGCAATTGCCCTGGTGCTCGCGATTCCGCTGATGGCCGCCATCGCGTTGCTGATCAGGTTCGACTCACCCGGGCCGCTCACCTATATCGCATCTCGCGTGGGCAAGAAGGGACGCCGGTTCCGCTGTTGCAAGTTCCGCACGATGGTGACCAATGCCGATCAAATCAAAGATAGTTTGCGGGCATTGAATCAAAGGCAAGGACCGTGTTTCAAGATTGCGGAGGATCCGCGGATCACGCGTGTCGGCCGGTTCCTGCGCCACTACAGTCTCGACGAACTGCCGCAACTCTGGAATGTGCTCAAAGGAGACATGAGTTTGGTGGGGCCGCGCCCGCATCCGGTCGATGATTACGCACGTTACGAACTGGAACACTTGGGGCGTCTGGACATGACTCCGGGGATCACCGGGCTATGGCAAGTCACGGCACGCGGAGATCCGTCATTCCGCGCCAATATTGCATTGGATGTTGAGTACATCGAGAAATGGAGTTTGTGGCTGGACCTGAAGATTCTAATCAAAACGCTCTCGGTGGTAATGGAAGGAAATGGTGCCTGAGGATACTATCTCGAACGTGAATCGGACGAGACACATGCCGCCCCAAACTTGGACACACGAGGCAGTGTGGTCCACTATGGCGGTCGCGGTTCGGGCGCTGCATGGGTTGATAGCAGCGCCTTGCCTGCTGTTCCTGGCAACCTTGACCCTCATGCTCTTTCGTCCGCCGGACTTGCAGTTTTACGCTGCGGATCGGATTGCGTTTCTGCTGCTGGTCATGATTGTGCTGCTGTGGGCGTCCATTCTGCGGCAGCCATTCTGGGTAACTCGATCAGTGAGCTTGCCGATGATCGGCATGCTGTTATTGGCTTGCTCCGCTGTACTGACCCAGCCCTTTGAGGCGGTGACATATAGTCTGCTGGCAGCGAAGTTTGTCGTACCTTTTATCCTTTTTCATCTCTCGATGCTAGTCTTCAGCAACTCAGCTTCGCTACGACGGTTTGAGACTTTTTCGCTGCTCGTTCTGACGTACCTGAGTTTTACCGCAATCGCTTTCCTGGTGGGCGCAAAGGCACTGATCTTCCCCTCTTTCATACTGGATGAAAGTTTGGGAATCCATGCCGACAGGGCGCGCGGTCCTTTCCTGCAAGCGGTCGCTAATGGCGTCACGCTGAACATGTTGGGGCTGATTGCCCTCGATGCGTTCCGGCGCGGGCGATTGCGCGGAATCTGTGCGATTGCACTGCTGGTCGCCTTACCACTGGCAATTCTGGCCACGATGACACGCGCGGTCTGGCTGTCGTTCTCCATTTCAGTTCTGGTATTGCTGGTTCGAACCTCGAGCCGAAGATTACGACGCGCATGCCTGTGCTTAGTAGTGGCAGGAGCAATCGGAGTCGCAGCCGCGCTGAGCACAGCAGAACTGCGGATGTCGTTGCAGGATCGACTCGTAGAGCGCGGTCCGGTGGAGGTACGGCTGGCCCTCTATAAGGCGGGATGGCAGATGTTCCTTGAACGGCCACTCTCCGGCTGGGGCGCGAACCAGATGGCGCCCGAATTAGCGAACCGCGTCACTCAGTACCAGCTAAACGCCTCCCCAGTCCACAACACATATCTGGAGATCCTGGTGGAACACGGAATTATCGGACTTGCTCTTTATCTATGGCTGATTATCGGCCTCTTCCGCTTGGGACGGGCTCGGCTGATACCCGAAAACCCGACGACCGTCTACTTTCCAGATACTGACTTTCCGGATGATGCGTTCCGAAAGATCTGGCCGATCTTACTGGGCGTGTATTTGATTAACGCCTCATTCGTAGTCATGAACTATCAGTTTGTGAATGGGCTGTTGTTCACGCTGGCAGGTATGCTGGCGGCGCAGAACCGGCGCGCATTCGAGTTTCAAGAAGATGTCCTCGCAAGCTGAAGCACGACCGTGCTGATGTCGATCTCCCTTTTCCACTGATTTCCATATTGGATTGCCTAGGGAACTGACCCCTTAAATCCTTTCCTCTGACACACAAGTTTCGACTCTGAGCACAAGGCGCATGCCAACCGTTGCCTATATCGCGAACCAGTTCCCCTCGCCCGTAGAGCCGTACATTGTGGAAGAAATTCGCGAACTTCGAAGGCGCGGAGTTGAGGTAGTGATGTGCAGCGGGCGTCGAGCAGAGATCATGGCACTCAGTCCCGATCTGTTGGGTCTTGCCGCCGATACTGTTTGCCTGCAGCCCCTGCGTCCGTGGCTGTTGCTCCGTGCTGGATGGCTTTGCGTACTGAAATTCTCATTGCTCATGGATTTATTGCAGCGAATGTTTTTGCGAGGAACAGAGCCGCCTCTTCGGCGAGTACGAGCCCTACTACACACAGGGATTGGCGCCTACTATGCGTTGCTGCTGAAAGGTCGCGGAGTGGAGCACATCCACGCACATCATGGCTATTTCGCGTCATGGGTGGCGATGGTGGCGGCGCGCCTGCTGAGAATCGATTTCAGCATGACGTTGCACGGTTCCGACCTGCTGCTACATGGCGCATACCTGGACACGAAGCTGGCGCATTGCAGCTTCTGCTTCACTGTCTCGGAGTACAACCGGCGGTACATCCTCGACCATTACCCCACGATCGATCCGGGCAAGATCATTTTGCAGCGTATAGGGGTAGATCCCTTACGCGGTGTCGCACCGTTGGTCCATCGTCGCGCTTCAGGTGGATGCCTGGTTCTGCTTGCAGTAGGTCGATTGCACCGGGTCAAGGATCACGCGTTTCTGGTGCAGGCATGTGCACTCTTGAAGGCACACGGGGTTAGCTTCTTGTGCCTGATCGTGGGAGACGGTCCAGAGCGGAAATCGCTGGAACAATTAATTATTGATTTCGGTTTACCAGCCGAAGTGAAGCTGCTCGGATACGCACCGCGAGAGCGACTGGATTCCTATTACGCGATTTCCGACCTCGTGGTGCTGACCAGCCGGAGTGAAGGAATCCCGCTGGTCCTGATGGAAGCGATGGCGCACGGGAAAATTGTGCTGGCGCCCGCGATCACCGGAATCCCGGAATTAGTTTTGCACGGAGAGACCGGCTTTCTTTATCGCCCTGGATCGCTGGAGGACTTCGTCGCCCAAGTCGGATTCATTCGAAGCGCGTATGCTCGCCTTCAACGTCTTCAACACACCGCCCGCCAATATGTTCTTGCTTACTTCAATCGGAATAAGAACCTGGAACTCTTCGGCGATCTCTTCTTGGAGAAGATCGCCGCGCCCGTGGAGGGTGCTTGTCGTGAAAATCCTGTACTGCAACAAATATAACTTTCCTTTCAGCGGAACCGAAGTCTACCTGTTCGAACTTATGGAACTCATGCGCGCGCAGGGCCACGAAGTAGCGCTGTTTGCGATGTCGGACAAACGGGGCGCGGCTACTGACTACGACCGTTACTTCGTCCCCCATATTGATTTCAAAAACGGCAAGCACAGTTTGATGGAGCGCGTCAGCCTGGCGGCGCACGCAATCTACTCTAGCGACGCGAGGCATCGGCTAGGTCGATTTATACAGGAGTTCCGACCGGATGTTGCCCACGTACGCAACATCTACCACCACCTCTCGCCCTCAATTTTTTGGGAACTCAAGGCCCGCAGTGTCCCCGTCGTGTATCACCTGAACGATTTCAAGCTGCTGTGCCCAAGCTACAACCTCGTGTCTCACGGTCAGGCGTGCGAACGGTGCCACGGTGGGCAGTTCCGGCATGTTGTAACCGAGGGCTGTTATCAGGGGCCACGCGGCTCGTCGTTGCTGTTGGCAGCCGAGGCCTACCTTCACAAGTGGCTGCACACGTATGAAAAATGTGTAGACCGGTTCCTGGCGCCCAGCCAATTTGTGCGCGACAAACTGATGGAGAATGGATGGGACGCGAAGAAGATTGACGTTCTCTATCACTTTCAGAGAGTGCCGGAACAGGCGCCAATCGCACCTGCCGCGGACCCGCCCGTTTTTTATTTCGGTCGTCTATCGCAAGAAAAAGGAATCACCGATCTCATGCGAGCGATGTGGCGCTTGCCCCGCATTCGACTACGCCTCGCCGGGGACGGTCCGCTGCGGGCCGAACTGGAAAAGTTGGCCGGTGAACTCGAACTCAGGAATGTGGAGTTCTTGGGTCACGTACAGGGCGCGGAACTCGGGCGTTTGATTGCCGAGTCGCTTTTCACCGTGCTGCCTTCCCACGCCTACGAAACGATGGGCAAGAGCATTCTCGAGTCGTATGCATTGGGCCGCCCGGTTGTGGCGTCCGATCTCGGGTCACGCCGCGAAGTCGTAATGCATCGCAAAACCGGCCTGCTGTTCCAAAGCGGTAATGTTGAACAACTCGCCGATGCCATTTCCTTTCTGTATGACAGACCGGAATTAGCATTGGAAATGGGCTCGGCCGGGCGCGACATGGTACGCGAGCGGCACGCGCCTGAAGCACACTATCGAGCTGTGCTTCGGATTTATGAGGATCTGTCCAAAAGCAAGCCGCGGCGGACGAAACCCCTTCCGCAAGCGATTCCGAAGCCGCACTTGCGGATTGCATTCATTGGCGGAAGAGGCGTGATCTCGAAATATAGCGGAATCGAAGGCTACTACGAAGAAGTGGGCAGACGGCTGGCGGAGATGGGGCATGACGTAACGGTTTATTGCCGGACATATTTCACCTCAGCCATTGAGGAACACAATGGGATGCGACTGGTCCGGCTCCCTACCATCCGATCAAAACACCTGGAGACACTGGTGCACACGCTGCTGAGCACAATACACGCGTTGTTCAGCCGCTCCCAAATTGTGCACTATCACGCGCTGGGCCCCGCTCTCTTCTCCTTTCTGCCCAGGCTGGTCGGGAAAAAGACGGTGGTTACGGTTCAGGGATTGGACTGGCAACGCAAGAAATGGGGCTGGGCAGCCTCCACAGTGTTACGCCTTGGAGAACAGGCGGCCGTTCGTCTCCCAAGCTCGACCGTGGTGGTTTCGCACACCCTACAGGAGTACTACCGCAGGCGATATGCTTCCGGAACCTCATATGTGGCTAACGGCACTGTGATTCGGGAGCGGCGCAAGCCTTCTCAGATCCTGGAATGGGGACTGGAACCGGGCAACTACATTCTCTTTCTCGGCCGGTTCTCGCCGGAAAAGAATTGCCATTTGCTGATTGAAGCGTACGAGAGAATCGATACCCCAGTAAAGTTGGTTCTGGCAGGCGGTTCGAGTTACTCAGACGACTACACCCGTAAACTGCGCAAGTATCAGAGCGATCGGATTCGGCTGCTCGACTGGGTCTCAGGCGACGCGCTGGAGGAATTGCTCACGAATGCGATGCTGTTTGTTTTGCCTTCAGACTTGGAAGGCTTGTCGCTCGCCCTGCTCGACGCAATGGGAGCCGGTGTATGCGTGCTGGCCAGCGACATCCCAGAGAACTGCGAACTGGTGGAAGGCGCCGGTTTCACTTTCTGCCGTGGTGATGTGGCAGACCTGGAGCGGATGATCCGGCTGCTTTTAGCCGATCCCCACGTACGAGAAGAGGCGGCGCGCAGCGCGCAGGAAAGAATCCGCCAACACTATTTGTGGCCACAGATCGCGGCGGAGATGGAGCGAGCGTACTTGAATCTTGTAGGTTGGCAGAACGTTCCAGCGGGTGTACCCGCCTTCCGGTTCCCGACTGATCAAGAGCGTGCCGTACTCGAGAATCGTCGAAGAAGAGATGTTGCTCCCCTGAGATCTTGATTCAATGAGAATTCGTCATTCCGAACATCCGCTTCACCCCCTGGGATCCGAGGAATCATTGCTCTTCTGAATGGCAAGCGGCCGTTCTCCTCAATTGATACAAGGCGGAGAGATTAGCTCTCCGCTTTTCTATTAGAATCCATTCAGCGATTGTGGCTTCGCCTGCGGCGCGTGATATGGTTTTAGGCTGCCCAGGCAGGGACCCCTACGGCAGCAGCGTCTATGGAAGAGGCCATCTTGGTTACCGGAGGAGCCGGTTTCATCGGCTCCAATTTCATCCTGCAATGGATAGCAAACGAGGGTACTCCGGTCATCAATCTTGACAAGTTGACCTACGCGGGCAATCTCCGCAATTTGGAGCATATTTCTGCCGACCCGCGCTACAAGTTCGTGTACGGCGACATCATTGACCGCGATTTGGTTTGCAGTTTGTTTGTGCGCTACCGTCCACGCGCGCTCGTGCATTTTGCTGCCGAAAGCCATGTGGACCGCTCAATCCGCGGTCCGGACGACTTTGTCCGCACAAATGTGCAGGGGACCTTCAGCTTGCTCGAGGAAGCCAGAGCATACTGGACAGGTCTGCCGGAACGCGAGCAGGCCGCCTTCCGATTCCTGCACGTCTCCACAGACGAGGTCTACGGATCTCTCGGGCCTAATGATGTGCCCTTCAGCGAAACCAACGCGTACGCGCCGAATAGCCCGTACTCCGCCTCCAAAGCTGGTTCTGATCACCTGGTGCGTGCCTATTACCACACATATCGCCTGCCGACTCTCACTACAAATTGTTCGAACAACTACGGACCTTACCAGTTTCCAGAAAAACTTATCCCTTTGATGATTTTGAACGCATGCAGTGGGAAGCAGCTGCCGGTGTACGGCGACGGCCAGAATGTGAGGGACTGGTTATTCGTGGAAGATCACTGCGAAGCGGTCCGAACAGTTTTGGCCCGTGGGAGAGTCGGAGAGACTTATAACATCGGCGGTGGCAACCAGAAGCACAACCTGGAACTTGTAGAAACGATCTGCGCGATCCTGGACGAACTGCGGCCTGCGGATCCGGTGGTGCCGCATCGTGAGCTGATTACTTTCGTGAAAGATCGTCCTGGACACGACCGACGATACGCTGTTGATGCGCGCAAGATCGAACGAGAACTGGGGTGGAAACCGCGGGAGAGCCTTGAGAGTGGAATTCGAAGAACGGTCCATTGGTACATCGAGCATGAGCAGTGGGTGAATGAGGTGACCGGGGGAGGTTATCGACAGTGGATCGAAACCCACTACGCGCGATAGAACCCAGCAGTGGATCAAGAGTCGGCAATCGCAAGGACGAGGTTCATGTCGAAGAATGCCTCCAACAGGAGTGCTGGTTATAAGGGGATCATTCTGGCGGGCGGATCGGGAACCCGGCTCTATCCGGTCACGCATGCCGTTTGCAAGAGTCTGTTGCCCATCTACGACAAGCCAATGATCTACTACCCTCTCTGCACGCTGATGCTAGCAGGCATACGAGACATCCTCATCATTTCGACTCCGCACGATTGCCCGAAATTCGAGCAGTTACTTGGCGATGGCCGGCGCTATGGCATCTGCTTGCAATATGCTGTGCAGCCGAAACCTGAAGGGATCGCGCAGGCATTCCTGATCGGCAAGGAATTTATCGGATCGAATTGCTGTGCCCTGATATTGGGCGACAACATTTTCTATGGACATGATTTAGTGAAGAGCCTGCGCGAAGCCGCGCAAAAGACCAATGGGGCACGGATTTTTGCCTACCCAGTTCATGATCCGGAGCGCTATGGTGTGGTGGAGTTCGATCCCGCAGGAAAGGCCCTCAGCGTGGAAGAAAAGCCGCCCAAGCCAAAGTCGCGTTACGCGGTAACGGGTCTTTATTTTTATGACAATCAGGTGGTCAAGATCGCCAGCTCGCTGAAGCCTTCCGCTCGCGGAGAATTGGAGATCACGGATGTTAACAAAGCGTATCTCGAGCGCGGCCAATTGGAAGTCGTGGTGATGGGGCGTGGCATGGCATGGCTGGACACTGGGACTCACGAAGCATTGATGGAGGCTTCGCTTTTCATTCAGACCATCGAAAAGCGACAAGGGCTCATGGTCGCATGTCCGGAGGAAATCGCCTTCCGCTCGGGGTACATTACCGCAGAAGCGCTGGAAGACATCGGCCGGGCGATGAAGAACAATGGGTACGGCGAATATTTGTTGCAGCTCCTTCGAGAAAGGGTGTTCTAAGGTGGCGGTCGCGCAGGCAGGCGGCGTTGTGATGAAGAAGATGGAAACCTCGCTCGAAGGCGTGTTCATCCTGGAGCCCGGAGTCTTCGGCGATGCGCGCGGATTCTTTCTGGAGAGCTATAACGAGCGGGTCATGGCGGAGTTGGGCATCCGCGAGCATTTCGTGCAGGACAATCATTCTTTCTCCCAGCGCAACGTGCTGCGAGGTTTGCATTACCAGGTGAAGCACCACCAGGGAAAACTTGTGCGCGTGGCAGTGGGGGAAATACTCGATGTTGCACTGGATCTCCGAGAGAACTCTGCGAGCTTTGGAAAGTGGGAGGCAGTCCGCCTGTGTGGCGAAAACAAGCGCATGCTCTGGATTCCAGTAGGCTTTGCCCACGGATTCCGCGTCATCTCGGAAAATGCGCACGTGCTTTATAAAACAACGGACTTTTATTATCCCGAGTTCGAACGCACCCTTGCCTGGAACGATCCCGATCTGAAGATCGATTGGCAGTTGGATGGCGATCCACTGGTTTCCGCCAAGGACCAGCAGGGGTCCCTATTTCGTGAATCCGAAAAGTTCGAATAATCGCCAGGGAAAACTACAGAATGCGAGTCATGATCTTCGGGGCCTCCGGTCTGCTTGGCAAAGCGCTGACGAGCGAGTGGACCGGAGACCAAGTGGTCGGCCTCAGTTCAAAAGATGCCGATATCCGCGACTCGCAACAGATCCTCAAAACGGTAGAGCGCTGGCGGCCAGAATGGATCGTCCTGGCGGCGGCTTTCACCGACGTCGATGGGTGCGAGACTCACCCCGATCTCGCGATAGAGGTGAACTGCCGTGGCGCGCTGAATGTGGCACAGGCGGCAAGTCACTTCGGGGCACGCTTGCTGTTCCTCAGCACTGATTATGTTTTCGACGGAGCCAAATCCACCCCGTATGAAACCGACGATCCCCGCGCACCGCAAAGCGCATATGGCCGCTCGAAGGCAGAGGCGGAGACACGGCTCAGCAAAATCCTCCCGGATTGCTGCATCGTGCGCACCTCATGGCTGTTCGGGGTAGGAGGCAAATGCTTTCCGGATACGATATTGAAGTTGGCCGCAAGCCGTCCAGAGATCGAGGTTGTCAACGATCAGCGCGGATGCCCCACGTATAATCGCGATCTGGCCCGCACCGTGATTGAGTTGTGTCGTCGCGGAGGAAAAGGAATTGTTCACGCCACTAATACCGGGGACTGCACGTGGTTCGAGTTTGCTAATCAAATCGTACGCTCCGCGCGGCTGAAGACAGTTGTACGCGCGACCTCTAGTGACAGAATCGCCCGGCCCGCGAAGCGACCCGTCTATTCCGTACTCTCTCCGAAAAGCCTGCATCAGTACCAACTCAGCATGCCGTCGTGGCAGGATGCTCTGTGCCGCTACCTTGCCGAAAGAGACTCGCCAGTCTAGGCGGTCCTCGTTTTAACTTATGCGATACTGCGCAAACACGAAAAATCCGCGTGAAGATCAATTGCCGTGAGACCAATAGGGCAGTTAGCTTGACTGCGATCTCTATCCTATTTCTTTTCTGTTCCTGCTTCGAACTCAACATTAATTGGCGAGAGCCCAGCTTGTCGAATTGTTGCGTTGAGCGTGGAGATCTCTTGCTTCTTGATTTCCTGCCAGCGCGATAGTTGTTGCTCGAGCGCTTGCTGTACGTCTCCGAACATGCCGATTGCCTGTGTGGTGGGCGCTGCTTCCGCGCTATCGACTGTCCCGAGCAATGAGGTCAAAGCAGAATTAAGCCGTGCCAGACTCCTGCCTTCTGAAGTACTCAGGTATTGGGCCCCAAATCCTCCTTTACTGCCTTCGAGTTCCGTCAACGTTTTTTCGAGCGCAGTGATTGCGTCGGCTGTG
>Ga0099828_10000816_pt1 | contig 19742 bp, 16 predicted proteins | sample CZO8metaG_2_FD_79338 | JGI IMG/M metagenome (GOLD analysis project Ga0099828, IMG submission 79338) | Vadose zone soil microbial communities from the Eel River Critical Zone Observatory, Northern California, USA - CZOApr15con2H1.8 metaG | ecosystem: Environmental > Terrestrial > Soil > Vadose... | reverse complement strand
TGAAGGGGAACCCGACGCCTACGGTAATCCCCGGAGTCGATGCTCCGAAGCCAACTCATCCGACGAAGAGTTAACAGAACCCCTCTTGTTATTATTCGTGCTATACCTCTACTCTGCTCAAGGTACAAGTTCTTCGGGGGCTCAGTGTTGGGAAGAACAATTCCTTCATGGCGAATGGTCGTGGAAGCAGAAATTGCTAAGCTGAGAAAGTTCCAAGAGTTTCTTAGGACTGACGACAAGCTGGTGTTCCAGGATCTTGTGAACCAGTGCAAGCTTTACGCTCCCTACGCTAGTACCATGGTCTCTACGATCAAGGAAGTGCCATTGTTCTTCTCTATGCTGTTTGGCCAGCACAAGAAGATCATCGAGTTGGAAAAAAAGATGCTGATGCTTGAAACACTAGCAACGAGGCCTGAGACAATGGTTTCCACGCAGCCTTCTCACGGACCTGCTGAAAAGCTGGAGGCTAACACCGCTCAGACGAACTGAGTCCCTTGCTAGGGTCTTTCCCTTCTCCTATGTTCACTCAGCCAGTCAGGAATTATTACCGTTCGGAGCAATTCCTGTATCGAGGCTCCTCTATTCTTGGCCTCTTTCTGGAGAACGCGATAAGTCTGAGAGTCAAGCATCTGCATGAACTTCATCTTATTGCTCATTTCTTGTTTTCACCATTCGTCGTGCACTCCGCACGAGCAGACTCTAAAAACCATGCGCATGTAGCTGAATAGCGCGAAAACAACTGCACGGATCGAAACTCGCGTCTAGGTAAACTGGGGTAGTACTCTTCCTGGTCTAGCCTTGTAGGCAGGGACTCCTAGTCCGACCGCGATCATCGTGCTCTTTTCCTTTGCGTGGGGCGAGAAGAACTCTGTTACGGCGTCGTCATAGAACGTGGAGCCTGAGGCTCCGAGACGGAGTGAATAGGCAGATAGATAGATCTTGCCAGCCACGATTCCACCTTCAAGCTGAGCAACGCGATATCCGCGATTGCCCAGTGTTCCAAGAACATCTTGTAGACGCGTCATCAGAAAAACCACGACGCTGGCGTCCCCGAAGAGCGGTTGCCCGAGGCACAAATACGCAGACATCTGTCTCATCTCGCCCCGTTTCAATTCTTCAACGGATTTCTGTTCTCTCGCGTAATAGTACGAGCCGGGAGTGAGTCCCTCGACCGCATTTGCTATGAAGTATGCTTCGATTAGACCGTCACCGTCTGGGAGATAGTCGCGCGGAATCGGCCCCGTTGAAGTTCTCAGTATTGTTGATAGCTGCGAGAGTGTGATGGATGAGCGAGCGAACTTTCGAGTTGAGCCTCTCTGGAGTATTACTTCTCCGAGCTCTCTGGAGTTCGTGGATTCGGTTACTGGACGTGCGAGGAGAAACATTGGGTAGGTAGTTCTCGCTAAATGTGGTGGACCTAACTGTGCGTTACGCCACTTGTCAATCTCTTCTCTGTTTTGAAGCGAAGAAGCTCTATGCGTCTCCCACATGCCCGCGTATTGGGCTTCCTCAGTTGAGAGAGGAAGGATCCTGGGGGAAATGGGATCGATTTCTTTTAGTGAACGAGCCATGGCCACTGGTCGTCCCAGACCTACGGGTGAAAGAAAGATGGTTGCCTCTTTCCCATCATGCAAGCCGAGGAGTAAGTTGATGGTCTGATCTACGAAGCTCTCGATTATTTGAGTTGGCCATCCCATGGACGCAGAGACAGCTAGAAGATTCGCGGCGATTACTCCGCCGTCCCAGAACCAGTGCCGGTAGGACCGGGCCTCGTATTTCCAAGCATTCTTCCACGCAAATGATGTGAAGGCGATTGTCGCCGCAGCCGTCGCAAGGCTGGCGTTGCTAGCGGCGGCGAGTTCTGTTCTGTAATCGCCTTTTCGTAATCGTGAGAGCTGAAAGCCGAGCGGATCGAAGTGGTAGACTCCTGCTTCGAGCCCTGCGATATCTCCGGCGATCACATACAATTCGATTGGATAGAGAGCGCCTGTGGCTGATGCTGCCCGCATGTAGTGGAGCTCGCTGCCGAACCGATATTTTCTGGTAAGTCCTGCGGTGAAGTAGAGCAGTTCGGCAAGTTCTGTCAGTCCGGGCTTCGGCACTTTGGTCTGAAGCAGGTGTCCAGAGATGGCAAGCAGTGGGTCTGCTTCTGGTCGAGGAAAATGCCCTGGAAGAACTGTTGAAGTTACGTCTTCGTATATCTTGAACTGGGATGGCTTGTTGGCCCAGTCGAGATAGTGTGCTGAAGTTTGTAGGCTAATTTCGGAGTGCTTTGTAGCCTCGTGATAGTTCGAAGCGTAAGTGGTGTCGGAGTTTAGTGATGATCGAGTAGACGCTTCAGCCGTACTGGTTCTTGCTTGATCCAACTGGTATCCTCTTAGGATTGGTTTGCTTCTAACCAAGCTACCTTACTGCTCGTGCAGTCTTCATTGAAAAGACTCTGGCTCTATTTGCTGGTTGATCGCCTATCGTACTGGCTTTTCAATAGTCCAAGCACGACGCTGTCATGGAATTGATTGTTGAAGAAAATCTGGTCTTTCAGTCGGCCTTCTTCCTTGAATCCGAATTTCTCGGCGAGGGCTATGCTCGCTTTGTTTTCTCCGAAGGTCCACCATCCGACCTTGTGGAGGTTCAGTTGTTCGAACGCCTCCCTTAGTAGGAGCTGGGTAACCTCTGTGCCGTATCCTTTGCCCCACTTGTCCTTCTCTCCTATGCACAAACCGATGTCAGCGTTATGGTATCTGCGTGCCCAAGTGTGGAATCTTATCGAGCACCATCCTATAGCCTGCCCGCTAGACTTCTCTTCGATCATGTATCGTCGTACTTCTGGGTCTTCTCCCTTCAGATCCTTCTCCAACTCTGCCTCAATAGACACCATTGACTTCACGTGGTCGGGCATTGATCGCGCAAGCGTCATGACCTCTTCATCATTCTGCCATTTATGAAATGACTTGAGATCCTCCCGCTCCGGGGCCCGGAGAATGATGCGTTTCCCTGTTAACATTCCAAAATCAGACTAGCTAGTCTTGAGAATGAATAATAGATTTCGCCAGGGGCTTCAGGGCCAAGATGTAGCTAGTTCAGCTGGCCACCAATAGTCAATTGGGCACACTTATATCGAGCATCATTGATTTTCGATTGATGCGAAGATAGCGACGAATGCGCGTCCCAACTTCTGTCGTCCTAGTGTTTTCAGGACTGCTCTTAATTGGGGCAGTACAAGGCGCGACTGTCACAATTGGACCCACTCAAGGGCACGTCGAATACAGAATTACCCTCAACAGTCAAGGCTCGACTCTCGCAAGCTTCTTGCTAAACGAATCCGCTCAGCCTACAGGTCAGAACGGGATCGTACTCGTAACAGCTAATCTCGTATCGGCCCTGAGAAATTTCACCTACTCTAGAGCTCTAAACACGAGCTCCTTTCCTGAAGTCTTTCCATATCTGTTAGGAATCAGCAATCAATCCCTATCCTATCATGCGTACGGGATCTCACTCACTCTCCACATCGTCAACGCTGGTAACACTCAAATCACGTTCAAGGGGCAGTCGTTCCAAGGAACCAGCTATCAAGTGGCTGCATCAGCCACTTACGCAGCGGCGACTGCACCAGTTTCTGCAAACGGCACCATCATCACAATGCCTTCTGAACTAATCTATTCCGTCCAGCTTGAATCCATCAATTCCTATTCTGTCCAAATGCTGCTTGAAGAGACAAACCTCGCCCTTATCGATCCGTCAAACAGCAGCAGCCTACCCATAGGAATCGCACTAGTCAGCCTTGGTCTGCTCGGCGCCGCTGTGTTTGCCGCTCCATCAATCTTCAAGAGACTCAAAAGCAAACCATCCACAACCCCCAGTAGCCCCGGCGAGCCTGAGACTGACGAGAAGCCTCCCTACTGGGTAGACTAGTGACAGAAATCTAGAGGCGCACAGCTTTCTCCAAAGCATCAGACTCCGACAAGACAAACCCATCCGTAATCGCATTTCGCGACACGATCAAGAACTACGGAAGCAAAACGATAGGTCCCGTGGATCTTGAAGTCCAGAAAGGACAGGTCGTGGGCTTCCTCGGACCCAATGGGTCCGGAAAGACAACTTGCATCAGACTGATACTTGGACTAATTCGAGCCTCCTCTGGCTCAGTGCGAGTCAATGGGTATGATCCGATCTCAAAACACGTCCGCGCTCTGAAACACGTCGCGTATTCGCCTGAACTTCCCAATCTCCAAACATTCCTCACCCCAACTGAACTACTCTCGTTAGTGTCCCATGAGCTGGGCCTTCCATCCTCATCGAATGGTAGGCAGGACGAGATTCGTAGGGTCCTGGAGCTTGTCGGAATTTTGGAGTATGCTGAGACGAAGATCGCTAAGCTCAGCAAGGGAATGGTTCAGAGGCTGAGCGTCGCTCAAGCGATGATGGGCTCACCTGAGGTCCTGATTCTTGACGAGCCTATGATAGGCCTCGACCCCGCAGGATCAGCACATTTCAGAGAGGTCTTTAGAGAATTTGCGAGCCAGAAAGGCGGAACTGTCTTCATGTCCTCCCACATCATGAGCGAAGTGGAATCGCTCTGCACTTCTGTCGCAATCATCCACGGTGGAAGAATCCTCTATCATGGAAGAGTCGCGGACGTGATACAGAAGGTGCTTGATTATTCCGTCATCTATTTGGAGGCTCAAGGCCTCACGGAGCAAACAATCGGTAAGATTCGCGAAATAGCTAGCGTGTCAAAAATAGTCCCGAATGGAGATTCTTTCGAAATCATAGTTCACGGCCATACGGACATTAGACCGGACATATCTGGTATCGTCGTGAAGTCGGGAGCCAAGCTATACTCCATCAGACAAGCGGAGAATATGCTTGAGCGAGCATACATCGAAGCCCTCTCCAAGATCAACCCAGGACAGCGGTCGATATGAGCCGTCCGGATGTCATCATATCCTTCATGCGATATGAGATCAAAAGAGCGATCGCGAGAAGGAAAGTTCTAGCGCTCATCGCCTTCACAGTACTACTGGACACACTGCCCTACTACGCTCTCTCAACCGCCGGGACAACCCTCATCCCAAGCTCTGCCTATCCATACATCTGGGTCGCAGGAGTCTTCGCCGTCCAACCACTATTCCTAAACTTCACAGCTATCCTCATCGCCGCAGGCGCGATGTCTGAGGAATATGAACAGGGAACCGCCGAGCTTCTTCTATCGAAGCCGGTTGAGAGAAACGACTATTTCGCCGGAAAATTTCTAGGCGGATACACCCTCTTCCTCACCATTCTCGCCTTCAACATCACTCTGAGCGTCGCTTCAGCCTTCACGTTCTTCGGGACACAATTCGGCCTCGAAATTCTTCCAAGTCTGTTTCTGGTCCAAGCGTTCGCCGCGCTCATCTTCTACTCTCTCGCGTTCATGCTTGGGGAGCTCGTCCGACGATCCTCACTCGCATACATCTTCTCCTCAGCTGTATTCTTCTCCAGTTTCATAATCAGCGCCTACATGGACCTCATCTACACGCTGACAGGCAAAACGATCTACAGGACAATCCAGATCTACCTGCCAACCTCGCCGGCGAACTCTCTTCCAATCCAATACGCGAGTCCTCTTCTGCCCCAAACAGTGGGTATAGTTCTCCAGTTCGTCGGGTCAGGCAACGCCATAGTGCCAACATTGGACCTGTCCGTAGCGATTCTTCTCGCCTACACCATCCCGGCCATCGCGATTGCAGCAGCATACTTCTGGTTCGCAGACATTTCGAGAAAGATGAGCTAGAAATCTGAGCCCAGTTTTGATGGAACGTTCTCTCGTCCTGAAATCAGAACAAGAAATAGACGCTCGCGAGCGGGGTCCCACCCCTCACCGTGGCCTTTAGAAACCCGACAATAATTGTTTGGAGATTCGATATTCCAGGCGATTCAAGTTGGCAACTGGGCAATCTTGCTGTCCGAATTGCGGCACATCCCTTCAGCAACACGCAGTCTTCTGTCCAAACTGTGGTACTAAGATCAGCTCTCCGCATCCCCAACTTCAACAGGTACCGCCTAGCTACTATTCAACGACCCCAGTCCAGCCACCGGTCTCTACGGGGCCTTACAAGGCTGTGATAGGAGTATTGCTGGTGATCATCATTATTCTGGGTGTCCTCTCGGCGACATCTTTGGGGCACCTGTTGCCTCTCACTGGCAATCATTATTCTCTACCTAATCCACCAAACGCTCAGAGCGTACAGCCGCCCAACACTCAAACGGCCCAGCCGCCTTACACCACAATATGGAACGCCTGTGGAGCCAGTCCAAGTCAAGGCTGCAATATGACATCGAACGGGTGGAGGGAGGGGACGATCCCTGACACATTCGACTATTTCGTTTCGTTCACAAGTACGGTTCCAATCCGTGTTTACTTCTTCACCCTGGGACAATTCGTTCAATACACAGTCTGTAATGGTGACATCACATGCGTTTCTGGATCCTACAGCTCCATTCCCGCCACCACTTCCCAGTCGACAACCGCGTTCAAACTTGCTGAAGGATGTGGAGACTATGTCGCCATCTACGTATCTTCATCAAACGGTGTCATGTATCCTAATATCAGTGTGAAACAGAATGCCGCACCGTTCCCGACTGGATATTGTGCCCAAGTCGGGGCAGGTTAGATTCGCATTTGGTCCCTGCCATTTGCCCGAGGGCAGTGTACCCCACTCCTAGACTGGCCCGGTAGAGCTCTGCCTTTTGCGAACCAAGCATTTCTCAGTTCGAAGTAGTTGCTGATGAAAAAGCGACGAATGATCAAGCCGGGTGGATATCATAGCGGACCCGGGTTTCGCAAGACTCTGACGGTTCATGGCAGAATCAGCCCGAGGATTTGCGCGCGTTGTGGAAAGAAGACAGAGCGCGCTAAGCACGGTCTCTGTCCTGAATGTAGAAGAAGACTTGGAAGATGGGCCTAGCTTCTGTCCCGTTGTGGCGACTATTCTTCAGCGACGTTTAGAGTTGACCGATCTTGTCGTAGATGAGGACGTATAGTGAGACGATGAAGATTACTGCCATGATCATCCCGAACGCTAGGTAGCCGTATGCGCGCTTGGGACGATAGGCATACCGTGTGCTCATGAACATCATGTAGAGACCCAGGATACCCAGCCCATAGATCAGCGTCGTAAACACCGCCTCCTGAGTCGTCTGATTGTTGATATCTCCTGGATAGACGAATGAGTACCCGCTTTGCACGTTCAATAGACCTTGACCTCCTTGTGTGAGAACAAATAGTCCACCCGCTAACACGAATACGGTGAATCCGACGATCAGGAATTCCGCGACTGGTAGTAGGGGTCTGCTGGATCCTGGTGCGAGTCTGATGAAGCTCATTCTGAAGGCCAGATTGTTCAATGATCTCTTCAGCTTCCAGAGACTCGTTTTCATACCCACAGATGACCACTCCTCGTCTTCTAGGTTCTACTTGTGTGAGTCTGGAGATGCCCCAATAATAAGCCCTGCTTTCCTGAAGATGGTCTTCGTTCGTGTTCTGGAACTGTTTTAATACCGGCTCGGAGAATTTACGCTCATCGTCGAGGTCTTCGCAACTATTTGTCTCCTCAGAGAATAATATGTTCCAAGTGCGGCGACCTCCTCTACACTGGGCTTGAACTAGAGACGCCAAGTGAGATCATTCAGCGGAACGGTGGCTACTGTCCCAAGTGTGGAAATAAGCTGGCTTTTACGATTGAGACCTTGAAGATAGGGCCACAGACGGCTCCGCCTACACAATAATCTCCCTTTTCTACCCTGCACCGATCTTCTAATCCTAGGCTGATCATCTACGAAGATAACGCAGGTCTACGATTACCACAAGAAACATGGTAACATCGTCGACTATGCTGGCTACGAGCTTCCCGTTTGGTTCGAGGGAATAATCCCCGAGTGCAAGGCGGTACGAACACATGCAGGATTATTCGACGTCTCACACATGGGAAGAATTACTGTTGAGGGCAAGAACGCGGAGGCATATCTCAACCGTCTCGTGACGAACGACGTTTCTACACTTTCAATTGGCCAAGGACACTATTCCCTCCTCTGTAATCTGAACGCGGGAATAATCGACGATCTTACAATTTTCAGAACAGGTCAGAGAAAGTATCTGGTTGTCTACAACGCGGCGAATCGAGAAAAAAATTGGGCCTGGTTTGAAAAACATCGAGATCCCGAAGTAGAGTTGAGAGATATCTCTGACCAATCCGCGATGTTTGCTGTGCAAGGACCGAAGGCAGAGCAATTACTACGGAGCATCTCCGGGACCAGGCTGGAGGAGATCGATAAGTATTCAGGGAAAGACGTCAGGGTTGGAGACCTTTCGTGTCTAGTGACGCGGAGTGGGTACACCGGTGAGGACGGTTTTGAGATCTATGTCTGGAACACAACCAGCCGAAATCCTGAGCCTGCGTTGAGAATCTGGGACAAACTCCTTTCAGCAGGCAAGCATGATGGACTGAAACCGTCAGGTCTTGGAGCCAGGGATGTCTTGCGACTGGAGGCAGGAATGTGCCTGTACGGAAATGACATCGACGAGAAGACATCGCCTGTCGAGGCTAAACTCAATTTCGCTGTTCGTCTAGACAAGAAGAGTGATTTTGTCGGACGGGGACCTATTCAAAGGGAGAAAGAGCAAGGACCCGCTCGGGTCCGAGTCGGCTTCAAGATCACAGGCAAAGGAATACCTCGACAGGGTCAAGAAATTGTTCTCGAGGATCAGAGCGTTGGAAAGGTTTCGAGTGGAACGTTCTCTCCGACTCTCGGCATCAGCATAGGTATGGGCTATGTTCCGCCAAGTATCTCGAAGGTGGGAACCGTCTTCGCAATCAAGATTAGGGAGCGGAATGTTTCGGCAGAAGTGGTGAAGCTGCCGTTCTATCAGCGACGATCAGAAGATACTGTTTTGGTTCTGGGACAGGAGATGGGGCTTCGCAATTTTCGGCTGAAGTATGGTGGAGCTGAGACTGCTGTGGTTCATAGTTGAACCTGGCCTACCTGTAGAATTGTTATCTGACTATTGACCGATTTCCTGGTCTTTTCCTAGCCTGCGACTGCGTATTCTCTGGCTCGTAGTTTCTCGCAGTCGTGGCGGCCGCTGTGTTTCTCGCAGAGGTCTCTTGTGCAGTGGGGGCAGTTCTCTACGGCCAGTAGCTGGCACTCGGTGCAGACGACGCCCCATACTAACGCCAATTTTCTCTATTCGCTTCCTTTCAATGGATCCATTAGCCCTGATTAGAAAAGAGGTATGGACTATTTTTACTCAAAAAGATACTCGAACCTCTACCTGACAAGACATGTAACAGGCAAACGACCCGATTCTTCCTAATGATTGCTTATCGACGAGGCTTCTCTTTCTTACCCTTCAACAACGCGTCCAAGCTGACGCCGTTGACTGTGAAGACCCTATACCTCGTACCTGGCAAGTCTCCGTAGGCCTTGCCTTCGGCTCCTCCGATGCCCTCGATCTGGACCTCGTCATGTTCGTCAATGAAATTCAATGCGCCATCGCCGGGGAGGAATGCAGTTATGGTCTTTCCGTTCTTGATAATTTGTGCGCGGACGCATTTTCTGACTGCGCTGTTGGGCTGGCGGCATTCGACCCCCACCTTCTCCAACACAATCGCTCGGGCCTGAGGCGACCCTTCTAGCGGGTCCGCCTTGTAGTCGAGACCCAGCATGCGTCGCTTGTAGGGAGCATAGGCCCACCTGAAGCTCTTACGCCGGTTCCGCAATTTGCGGCCTGCGAACATTCCGCTAGAGGTTTTGACCATGCTCGAGCTCTCTTGAATCGGTTAGAGAGCGGAGTCTCTGGCTTGCTTTTTAGCATAACGCTACGTCTAGAAGTTGCCACTAGGCATTAGAAATCGCCCAGAGCAAGCCCTGATCCGGAATCGGGGCAGGCGATTTCTAACTGCGAGATCTTCACGCTGATTCTAGCGGATAACTTGCAGCTGGGAAAACGGTCTACTGTTCTATTCTGCGCCCCGAAACGCAAGACTCGCCTAGTTCAGTTTCAACTGGCGGGACCCCTCCCTAGAAAATCTCAAAAGCAGTTGATCCTCGCGACACAAAACCCGGATCATGGAAGGAATTAGCAAAGAGTAATCTTTCCTCAGAGCAGCTCGCCGGAATGAGAGAAATCCGCAGACCCTTCTGTCTCAAACGCAACAGGCGTAGAACAAGCCCCACACGGGAATCTGGGAAGGCGTTTTTAGATCGCGAGATTTTCACGATGAGCTATCCCCTCAATTTCCACCCTGGAAAAACGGTCAATCAGCCCATTCTAACCCGTGAATCCGGAGACTCGCCCGGACTGGCTTCAACTGGCGAGAGCCTTCTGAGAAAAAAGGGGATCGCCATTTTTTTCTCGCGACGCGAGAGCGAGAGTCTGGAACGGGTTAGGAGACCACTACATGGTCGATGTCGAAGTATCGTTTTACCAGTAATCTCGTCTTGTCGATGGTCCGTCCGTTCTTCCCAATCGCTATAGCCTTGTCGCGCGAGTCGACCTCGACCACTACTATCTTCTTGTCCGGCCTCTCAGTCACCCGGATCTCCTTCAGCCGCGCAGGAGCCAAGCTATTCCTAATCAGCCCCTCCGGGGTCTCAGCGTACTCGACCACTTCTATCTGGCGGCTCGTCATATTGCGTAGCATGTTGATGTTCTTCCCACCCTTCCCAATCGCCAAGCCCATGTCGCCGGGTTTTGCGACGAATATGATCCTCTCCAACTTTTCATCAATTATACAGTCTTGGGTTGTGGCGCCTGTGATGCTTTCGAAAAGGGCCATGTATTTCATCTCCTCGCTTGTCAGTTTGATCTTGGGCTGAAGCATCACTTTTTCTCAGCGACCAGCTTCAAGACCTCAGAATCTCCCGGCTCCCGGACGACAATCGCTGAGACCGGGAACGGCTTTTCGCAGACAGCCCCGAGATCTAGACTAGATCCGGGAAAGACGTAGACTGGAATCGCCGACTGTTCAGCATTATGCAGAATGTCGTCCCGCTCTTGTTCACGACAGTTCCTCGCCAGAATAATCATCTTCGCCCGAGCAAACCCAGTGCTCACGACCGCGTCCTTACTCCCAAAACCGACCTTCCCCGTCTTTACTGCCATGCGTATCTGCTTGTTGATGTCGACCAGAGCCTACTTTCCTCCCTTGCGCGGCATCGTCATCGACACCTCGATCAGCCCGGTACCCATCGGTATCTGCTGGCCAACAATCACATTCTCCGCCACACCCCGCAGAGTATCAGTGATCCCCTTCACCGCAGCATCCACGATCGTTGGAATAGTGATCTCGAACGCGGCCTTCGCTAGAGTGCTTGCCTTCTCGCCGCTGACCCCGTGACGTCCCACCTGCAACACGTCACCCGACGACGTCATCATGTCTGCGACGAGCATCACGTGCCGAACATCAACGTCTAGTCCCTGCTCTTCTAGAACGCCCAAAGCTTCCTTGACGATCACGTTGCGGGCTGCCTCTATTCCGAGTACGACGGCGGTCTCGTTGATGTTGTTGCTCACAGTCCGTGACGTATCGACTCCGGGAACTTCTAGGGCGAGTGCGAGGCTGGAGCCTTCGGTCCGGACGATCCATTCGCCCTTCTCCTCGATGACAAGCGCGCGTTTTACGGCTGGGATGCCTTTGATGTGAGCGACAGTCAATTTTCCGGCCAGCCGTCTGAACTGTGGAATCTCAAGATCCTTCGTCTTGATCTCCACTGAATACGACTCGACCTTCACGTCGGCATTGGCCAAGACCAGCGCCTCCCGGACCTCTTGAACGCTCACCTCTCTCTCCCTCATCGCTTGAGGGTTCAGCTTCACATCAATCCTCATCCGTGTGACATCAGTCTCGAAGCTACTTGCAATGTCCCCCAGAGTAGTGTGGGTCAACAGGGTTGCGACCTCTTGAGCCTTCTCCCGGCTCGTACGACGCTTCGCATCCAGATAGACAGTCATGTTCGGGGTTGAGGGAATCTTACGGGCGTCCACGATCTCGATTAGTCGAGGTAGACCAAGCGTCACGTTCTGTTCTCTGACCCCAGCAAAGTGGAAGGTTCGCAGCGTCATCTGTGTACCCGGTTCGCCGATAGACTGGGCTGAGACTATTCCGGCTGCCTCTCCCGGCTCAACCAGAGCCTGCTTGTAATTCTCGATTGTTCCAGCTACCGCTTCGTCTACTCCCGTCTTGGTGAGCTTGGCGGTGAGCAACGTCTGTCTCAGCTTATTGAGAGTTAGAGGCGACAAGACCTCTCTTGAAGTGTCGACCTGTTCCTCGACATACTCCTTGCCTGCCACGGTTCCCTTCTTCATGGTAAGACGGACGCGCTCGACCAGCCTGTCTATGTTGACCGACTTACCATGGTCGCTCTTCGCGACGTCGACCCCGTCCTCACCATACCGTACTTGTATTATGTTGCCCCTCGAGTCTCTCACGGTTGAGTCGTACTCGACTCTGAGATGTTCGAGAGCGTTGATGAGACGGCGCTGCATGTAACCGCTCTGCTGAGTCCTCACCGCGGTATCGACAAGCCCCTCTCTTCCTCCCATCGCGTGGAAGAAGAACTCTATCGGGTCGAGTCCGTCCCGATAGCTGTGATAGACGAAGCCTCGCGGTGCCGCTCGCATATCTCCGGGCTTGAAGAAGCTGAGGGCTCTTCCTCTGTATCCCCTCAAGATTCTCTTTCCTCGAATAGACTGTTGGCCCACGTTGGCGGTCATCTGTCCGATGTTGAGCGAGGAGCCTCTAGCCCCAGCTCGTGTCATTATGACCCCGCTGTTGTCCATCTGGAAGTACTGGTCTGCGTATTCTCCCGCAACGTCGCGTGCTCTCGAGAGCTCGTTCATAATGTAGATTTCAAGCGACTCTTCAAGAGACTGTCCGGGAAGCCGTTCCAGTGTGCCCTTCCGATAACTCTCGATGTACTCGTCTACTTTCTCCTCAGCCTTCGCAATCGCCTTTGTGATCTTTTCCTTAGTAACTGGCGCTATCTGGAGCTCGTCCATGGCATAGGTGAATCCGCGTAGAAGCATGAACCGATCCAAGAGTCTCGTTACTGCGTTGAGGAACCTCCTGGCCTCCTCTGCGCCATAGTCTTTGACGATGCGATGGAACAGACTCTCAGACTTTTCCGCACCGATCGAGGCTTTGTCGATCACGCCTTGTTCGAGGATCCCGTCCTTGATGACTACGAAGGCGTCGTATTGGCAGTCGTGCATGACACCCCTGTCGCAGTCTTGGCACTTGTAGTAGCTTGAAAGATTCGACTTTGATACGAAGTTGAACCCCTTCGGCAGTACGATGCTGAAGATCTGTTTGCCGGTCCATCTCTCTTCAGTCTTTGAGGTGATTGGTTCTGGCATCGGTCCCTCATAGCCTGCCGCGGCGATCAGCTTGGATACGTCCTGGCGGTTGAGCGTCGTAGACTTTTGCGTTAGCAGAAAGGCTGCGGTCAGTGAGTCACGTATTGCAGCGATTATTGGTCCACCGTATCTTGGCGACAGAATCTGGTCTTGCACCTGCATGAGGAGGCGGGCTTCAGTCCGCGCCTCTTCTCCCTGTGGAACGTGCAGGTTCATCTCGTCTCCGTCAAAGTCAGCGTTGTACGGTGTGCACACTGTTGGGTTGAGCCTGAACGTCTTGTAGGGTAGTACGCGGACTCGATGCGCCATTATTGACATACGGTGAAGGCTTGGTTGACGGTTGAACAGCACGATGTCTCCGTCTCGAAGATGCCTCTCGACGACGAACCCTGGCAGGATGGCTTCTGCGACCACTTTTCTGTCCGTGACGAATTCGAGTCGGACTCGTCTTCCGTCAGGCCGGACAATGTACAATGCTCCCGGATAATTGTCGGGTCCGTTATCGATGAGCCGTTTCATCTCCTCGATATTATGACCAGTAACTTTCTCGGGAATTGTTAGCCTGCTCGCAACATCCAGTGGCACCCCAACCTCGTTAATGTCAAGGTTAGGATCAGGGGACACCACTGTCCTCGCGGAGAAATCGACTCTCTTTCCAGACAGGTTTCCTCTGAATCTTCCCTCCTTTCCCTTCAATCTCTGAACTAGGGTCTTGAGTGCTCTGCCCGATCTGTGTCTAGCGGGAGGAAGACCTGAGACTTCGTTGTCGAAGTACGTCGTTACATGGTACTGGAGAAGCTCGTGAAGCTCCTGGATGATGTTGATCGGCACGCCTGATTCAAGTGCCTCTCGAAGTTTCTGATTAATCCGAATGATATCGACGAGCTTGTGTGTCAAGTCATCCTCTGATCGGATTCCGGATTCGAGAGTGATGCTGGGTCTGACTGAAACAGGGGGGACTGGCATCACTTGGAGAACAGCCCACTCTGGCCTCGCGGCCTTCGGGTCCAAGCCTAAGAGAATGAGGTCGTCGTCGGCTATCCTTTCCAGCCGCTCTCTAATCGTGCTGGGGGTTAGACGCACTGCTCCACCTTCCGCGACGATCTCGTGGAATGTTGTTGGTTTTCCATGTTCGATGGGATACCGTTTTTGGCTGCAGTGAGGGCACTGTTGGGTTTTCTTCGCGTCTCTGATGATCTCGTCTAGAAACGCGTCGGGTACGGTGTTGAGCCGCTCTTTTAGTTCTGCATGTCTGGCCCGGTATTTCTCGATCTTTTCTTCGGTGAGTAGGATTCTTCCACAGTTTCTACACGTAATTGATAAGAGTCGGTGTGTTAGCTTTGCGAAGCTGACGTGAATTACGGGTTCAGACAGTTCGATGTGTCCAAAGTGTCCAGGACACGCGGAGGCTGTGTTCCCGCAGGTCTTGCACTTTTGTCTTGGTTCGAGGGTTCCGAGTCTGCCATCCATCAGGCCTGAGACGATGGGCACTCCGTCCTCGTCGTAGGTGTCTGCAGCCTGTACTTCTACGGCGGATATCTTTCTGAGTTCTGTCGGTGACAGTAATGTGAAACGTATGCTCTGGATGACCTTGGCTGTCTCGTCTAGTGTTGCCAGTGCCATGGCTAGGCCCTCTCCTCAAGGTTCAGTCGAGGCGCGATTCCGAGCGCCATGAGTTCCTGGACTAGCAGTTTGAATGCATAGGATATTGCGACGGGAGAGATCTGGGCTTTTTCTGCGTCTATTCTGCAGATGTACTTGTTCTGTTTGATATCGTGGTATGCGAGGGTTCCGCAGATTTCGCAGACGTAGGCTATGTACTTGTCAGATTCCTCTAGGAGCCTGTCTCGCAGTAGTGCGCTGGCTCCGTGTCCGATGAGGCAATCGCGTTCCATTTCTCCGAATCGTAGTCCACCGCCTCGGGCTCGGCCTTCGGTGGGTTGCCGCGTGAGCATTTGCACTTGGCCGCGAGCTCTAGCGTGCATCTTGTCTGAGACCATGTGGTGCAGTTTCTGGTAGTAAACTACGCCTATGAATAGGTCGGCCGCCAGTTTTTCTCCGGTGATTCCGTTGTACAGTGCTTCTCTACCACTACTCTGGAATCCTAGCTTCGTGAGGATTTCGCCAATGGCTTCGGGGCCGATGTTTTCGAAAGCTGTCCCATCCATTATCTCGCCCATCTGGGACGCGGCCTTACCTCCCAATGTCTCCACGAACTGGCCGATGGTCATTCGGGACGGGATGGCGTGGGGGTTGATTATCACGTCTGGGACGACGCCGTCGACTGTGAATGGCATGTCTTCTTGAGGTACGAGGAGCCCGATGACTCCCTTCTGTCCATGACGTGAGGCGAACTTGTCACCCAGCTCGGGGATGCGTAGGTCTCGGACCTTGACCTTGACCAGTTTGCTGCCTTCGATGGATTCCGTGACGAATATCTGATCTATCGTGCCCTGTTCAGAAGGTCTCATGGTGACAGAAGAGTCGCGCTTGGTTGGACCCTTCACCTCAAACTCTCGATACTCTTCCAAGAATCGCGGAGGACTCGTCCTACCGACCAGAACGGTGTTTCCTGTAGTCTCGGCCTCGGGTGATATCATCCCGTCCTCTTCAAGGAGACGGTAGTAACGGTCTCCCCTGTAGCCTCTAATGCCAGCCTCAGGAATCTCGAACTTGTCTCTTAGACCTCCGAGGTACTGTCGGCTCTCCGCCTCGTAGATCCTGTAGAAGGTAGATCTGAAAAGCCCCCGGTCTACTGAGGACCTGTTGATTATGATGGCGTCTTCCATGTTGTATCCTTGGAAGGATAGAATCGCTACTACGACGTTCTGTCCCGAGGGTCGTTCTAGATAATTGAAGATCTCCATAGGCTTGGTCTGCACGATCGGAGTCTGGGGATAGTGGAGAAGATGGGAGCGGGAATCGACCCGAGTGAAGAAGTTAGTTGAGAATACACCTAGCGCCTGCTTCGCCATTGCCGACTCGTATGCGTTTCGCGGAGACTGGTTGTGCTCTGGGAAAGGAATGAGGCTTGCCGCTATCCCGAGCATTACATATGGTGCGATCTCAAGGTGAGAATGATCTTTCAGCAGTTCATGCTCGTACATCGCTACGAGCGCGTTTTCCTCCTCGTCCGCGTCGAGGAGCTCTACTACCCCGCTTCGGACAAGATCCTGCCAGTTTAAGCGTCCATCGTCCACTGATGCTAAGTGTTCTTCGGTGAGTTTGGGTCTCCCCGCGTCTGCAACGATTAGCGGGCGTCGTACTCTGCCGGGGTCGCAGTTGATGTAGAGTTCTTTTCTTCCGCCTTCGACTTCCGGTGGATGATATCCAAAGTTGACTTCGGAACTTATCTTGCCTTGTCGCCTGTATTCCCTCAGCTCTTCGGCGAGAGCCATAGGATCCTTCGAATAGCCGGCGATTATGCCGTCGACAACTACTTTCCCACCGGTCGCGCGGAGTTTTTTGTCGGACTCTTCGATCGGTATGACTCCCATTCGGCGAAGCTTGTCAACCATCTCGTGGGGATCGATTCCGACGCTGATGCTGCTGGAAAGGGCTAGATTCTTGACTAGGCCGCAGTTTGACCCTTCGGGTGTCTCGTCAGGGCACAGTCTGCCGTAGTGGGTTGGGTGAAGATCGCGAGCTTCCAAGTTAGGCTGACTTCTGCTTAGAGGCGACTGGAGGCGACGCAGGTGGCTGAGGGTGCTGACGAAGTTTGTTCTGTCGAGCAGTTGTGTGACCCCGATTCTTCCTCGAACCCAGTTACCGGTCGCAATTGCATGCTGCACTCGCTCAGTAATTATTCCGGGCCGGATCGCGTTGGCGATCGAGAACTCAATGTGGCGCCTAATGGTAATTCTCTCCAGCTGGTACTTGAGGTCACGAGTGAGGTTTCGGAATGATATTCTGAAGAGCTCGGCTAGGAGGGACCCCGCTAGTTTCAGCCTTTTGTTTGCGTAGTGATCTTTGTCATCTGGATTTCTTCTCTCCAGCTTTACTTCTATTACTCGCGTCGCGATCTCCGTGAGGAAGAGTCCTTTTTCTCTCCGGTCCGCTGGGGTTCGTCCCATATGGGGGAGGAAGTTTCTGTCGAGGACTGATTCAGCCTTTCGGAGCCGGTATTCGTCGACCTGCCCAGGCGCAAGCCTGTTGCCGAGGTACAGCAGTGCGTCTCGCTGGTTAGTTGCCTCCAATGATTTTTCGAATGATCCTTCCAGCTCGTTCTGGACTGGTGGATCAAGACTGACGAGCTCGGCGACCTTCGAATCCTCCTCGAATCCGAGGGCTCGCATGAGGATCATGAACGGTATATCGCTGGGTATTCCGGGCATTGTGACGTAGGTGCCGCCGTCAGCCTTGAGGGTGACTTCGATGCGGGCTCTGAAGCCGACCGTTGTTGAGAATATCTTGGCCTTGTAGGTCGGGTTCACGCCCGTATGTTCGATATCTACAAGGATTCTGTTGGCGGCGAGATCTTCTAGCGCGACTATTACTCGCTCGGATCCGTTGACTATGAAATATCCTCCCGGGTCCAACGGGTCTTCGCCGACGCCGATCAGATCGTCGGGGGAGAGCTTGGAGAGTAGACAGATTCGGGATTTGAGCATGACCGGTAGGTCGCCAACGTAGACCATTTCGGGCTGTCCTTCACGTTCTCCAATAACCGGGATCATCTCCATGTGCAATGGAGCGGCATAGGTGAGATTGCGGATTCGCGCTTCTGAGGGGTAGATTGATCGTTCTGTGCCGTCTACTTCTATTACTCGGGGTGCGCCTATCTCGACTTTGCCTAGTTTGATCTTGAGCGGATAGTCTCCTATCTCTATTGGTAGTTCTCCTACTTCGTCCACGATTGCTTGTAGTCCGCGTTCGACAAAATCGTTGTAGGAGTCTATGTGTTGCCTGACTAGGCCGCTGTCGTGGATGAACTCCTTCGTTAGGTTCCAGAGCTGGGTTGTTGTTACTGCCAAATTTTCACTTTCAAGAAACTGTTTTTCAAAAATCTTCTACTACATACCTGTAAAAGTCAGATTCGCCTGCGGTAGCGCTCTTACGGATGACCTTGACAATGTCTCCGGGCTTGGCACCGATTGCGCGTACGGCTGGGTCTGTTGATTTGACGTAGGGTATCTGGAAGGGTTTGATATGATATCGTTCTAGGACTTCCTTAGCTTCTCTGGGTTGGAGGAGGATGTGTCTGGGGACGAGGTCGTGTTTGAATATGTCATAGGAGGGTTCCTTCTCTTTGAACTGTTTCTTGACCAAGTACTTGCTACTACCTCAGGGTATGGACGGGTGGAGTCCGACCTACCAGGCTGGGCGAGTGAAAGTAATCGGCCGTTTAATAAACCTAACACCTTCCGATTCTGTTAACTTGCCCCTGATAGAGAGTGCTGTTAACTGCGTCGGACGGCCTTGTCAATTGGAAGGTCAGCGGATAGCGTTTCTTGAAGTGAGCATAGGTTTCGTCACTGCATACGAAGGGACTGTCTGGTCGTCCTTCGATCTTGACCTCACCGTCAATGATTATCGTGGGCACCACCCTTACGCCATAGTTCCTTGCGAGTCCAAGCTCTCCGATAAGTTGTAGACGATTAGCTCGCATCCAGCACACTTGCCTGCTTCTATCTCATCCACAACCTTGTTGCAGAGAGGACAATTGGCGGAGAAGACCTCTATCTTGTGAGGCACGTCTTCACAATGGCTAAGGTCGTATTAGAGTATTCTGAACCACTATCGGATGACAATTACCACTCTGTCCACCCGACGAAGACGTAACAGAACTCACCTTTCGGTTTCGCATGAGGCTCGGAAGTGTTCTTGCCCCGATTATCTCCATTACCTTATTCCCTATTGTTCAAGCTCTGGATCGATTCAGAGCAGTTACGGTTTCGTTTTCACTCCTTATCATTGGCATAGGCTGCCGTTGACCTAATTCTGTGGCGGGTTTGGAGACATTACCAAATCGGACCCAGTCGGGTACAATCACAGCTCCAAGTAGCTCTTGAATAGTGATTCCCCGGTTTCTCGCTTCAAAAGCTAGAAGCCTGAAGCTCTCGTCCCGGAAGGAAACCATGAGCTTTACCATTTTGCTCGGCTACCTCGATTCAAACTGGCCGCCGTACTTCAGGCAGACAAGTTCTTCGCCCTCGAAGTAACCTTTCAGATTGCAATTCTGACACCAGACGCCCAGTTTCTCTTCTGTATTGCTCGAAAAGTAGATGTTAAGTTGCATCCATCCACGACGTGGACAGAGGTAGCTGGAAATCGTTTCCATAGAGACTCAAGCTCCGAAAGCCTTGAGTTCGCTAAATCTTAGAGTGGAGCGCCTTGAGTCCCGCCC
>Ga0099828_10000815_pt1 | contig 19744 bp, 19 predicted proteins | sample CZO8metaG_2_FD_79338 | JGI IMG/M metagenome (GOLD analysis project Ga0099828, IMG submission 79338) | Vadose zone soil microbial communities from the Eel River Critical Zone Observatory, Northern California, USA - CZOApr15con2H1.8 metaG | ecosystem: Environmental > Terrestrial > Soil > Vadose... | reverse complement strand
TTCCGGTGGGCGGTCTCACCGACTACTCGAGACTCGTGTGGCCGATCAGCCGGCAGCGCCCAGGCATGACGATCCTGATCACCGACGGTCTGGGTGAGTCGCCGCTCGAGCCCGCGCTCGCGGGGCTGCAGCTCGCCCGGCAGGAGGGCGCGGTGCTGCAGGTGCTGGCGCCGCAGGAGCTCGAGCCCGACTGGACGGGCGACGCCCGGCTGCGCGACGCGGAGACCGGAGCGGAGCGCGAGTTCACGTCAACGCCGGCGACAGCGGGGGGGTACCGCACCGCCCTGGCGCGGAGGACCGGTGAGATAGAAGAGACGGCGCGGCGGCGCGGCCTTCGATTTGCGCCGCTCACCTCGGACCAGCCAATCGAGGACATGGTGCAGCGCACGCTGCGCCGGATCGGGTTGCTCGGATGAGCTTCCTCGCGCCGGCGGCCGCGGCGCTCGCGCTCACGCTGCCGGTGATCGTCGCCCTGTACTTCCTGCGAATCAGACGGCCGACCCGGGTAGTGCCGGCGCTGCACCTGTGGCCGGACCAGATCCGCGACCGACAGGCCAACGTTCCGTGGCAGAAGCTGCGGTTCAGCTGGCTCCTCTTGCTGCAGCTTCTCATCGCGGCGTTCCTCGTCACCGCCGCGGTCCAGCCGGCGCTGTCCGCGAGCGTCACGTTCGCCCCCCACAGCATCGTGCTGCTCGACGCCTCGGCCTCGATGCAGGCGCGCGACGTCCAGCCGAGCCGCTTCGACGAGGCACGACGGCAGATCCGCGCGATGATCGATCAGCTCGCGCCGCAGGACCGCATGACGCTGATCGCGCTGGAATCCACGCCGCGCATCGCCGGCTCGGCGACCGGCGACCACGACGCGCTGCACCGCGCGCTGGATGGAATCGATCCCACCAACGGCCCCGCCGACCTCACCGCCGCGCTGTCCCTGGCGGCCGGCATCGTCAAGCCGGGCGACGACGCGCGGGCTTATCTCTTCAGCGACGGCATCGTCGAGCCCGTCCGAGCGACTTTCGCGGACGGGCTGCCCTTTCCCGTCGAGTACCACCGCATCGGGCTGTCGGGCGAGAACGTGGCTCTAACCTCGCTGGTCGTGCGCACCAACGCGCAATCCCGAGCCGCATATCTCCGCGTCCAGAACTTCGGCCAGCAGCCGCGCTCCTTTGCCCTCGAATGGCGTTCCGACGCCGGCCTGATCGATGTCCGGCCGATGACCCTGGCCGCGGGACAGGCGCAGGACGTCACGCTTCCCGTCCCGGCGGCGGCGACGACCGTGACGGCGCATATCAACGGCGGCGACATCTTCTCGCTGGACGACAGCGTGACGGCCATCGCGCGCGTGCCCCGCGCGTTTCACGTGCTGCTCGTCACGCCCGGCAACGTCTTCCTCGAGCAGGCGCTGCGCCTGCGCACGGATTTCCAGGTCGACGTCATCGCGCCGGCGGCGTACGTGGGCGCGTCGGCGTATGCGATGACCGTCTTCGATCGCTTCTCGCCGCCGTCGTTGCCGGACTCGCCTTTCATCATGCTCGACCCGCCGGCGGGCAGCCAGCTGGCAGGCGGCGCGGCGATCGGCATCGGCCGCGTGCGCGGATCCGACGCGGGCGATCCGCTGCTGGCGAACGTCTCGCTCCAGGACGTCCACGTCGCGCGGAGCCAGGACCTCAACGCGTCGACCTTCGGCCGCACGCTCGTCACCAGCGTGCAGACCCCGCTGGTCCTCGTGCGCGAGGAGCCTTATCGCCAGGTGCTCGTCGGCTTCGACATCCATGAGTCGGACTTCCCCCTCCGCATCGGCTTCCCGATCCTGGTCCAGAACCTGAGCGAGTGGATGCTGCCTCCAAGCGTGCCGAGCCGCAGCTTCCACCCCGACGAGGTGGTGACGATCGTCCCCGAGACCGGGGCCACGTCGGTGACGGTCATCCGGCCCGACGGCAGCCGCCGAGCCCTCGCCACGGGTTCCATCGCCACATTCGGCGACACGGACCTGACGGGTGTCTACGCGGTCGAGCAAACGGTCTCGGGCAAGACGGATCGCTCCTGGTTCGCCGTCAACCTTTTCTCGGAGACGACGTCACAGCTGAAACCGGCGGGGCAGCTGACTCTGCCTCCCACTCGCAGCGCGGCCGCCGCGCCGTCGACCCATCGAGGATTCATCCAGGTCTGGCCGTGGATAGCCCTGGTCGCGCTCGGCCTGGTCATCGCCGAGTGGCTGGCGTTTCATCGTGGGCTTTGACCTGACGCGCCCCCTCTTCCTGGGGGCGGGCGCGATCGCGCTGGTGCTCGTCTTCCTGACCTGGTGGCGGCTCGCCCCGCCGCTTCCGCCGCGCAGGGCCCGGCTCTCGCTCGGACTCCGCGTCCTGATCATCTTTCTGCTCACTGCGTCGCTCGCCGGCTTTGAGTTTCAGACCTCTCCGCCCCAGCAGTCGCTGGTCGTCGTCGCCGACCTCTCCGCGAGCACGCAGAGCGCGCTCGACAAGGAGACGGGCACCGTGCAGCGGATCCTGGCCGGGCGGCATGCCGGGGACCGCGTTGGGGTGATCAGCTTTGGTCGGGACCCGCAGGTCGAGGTGAACGTCGGCACGGACCCGCAGTTCTCAGAGTTCGAGAGCCGGCCGAACCCCAACTACACGGACCTGGCTTCGGCGCTGCAGCTCGCGGGCTCGCTGCTGCCGACCGACACGCGGCGCCACATCGTGATCGTGAGCGACGGCCGCGCCAACATGGGCGACGCCGTCGCGGAGGCGCGCCTCCTTCGCGCCGAAGGAGTGCGCGTCGACACGGTCGCGCTGGCCGTGCCCCTCGGCACGGAGGCCTACGTCGACCGGCTTCAGGTGCCCGGCACGCTGAACCAGGGTGAGCAGGCACAGGCGACGGCAGTCGTCGTCAGCAACACGCCCACGGCCGCGACGGTGCGCTGGTACCTCGACCACACGCTTCTGAGCACCACACAGGTGAGCCTGATCAACGGCGAGACGACGCTCACCCAGACGGTGAAGCCCACCCAGCCGGGCTTCCATGCGATCAGGGTCACCATCGACCCCACGCTCGACACGTACTCGGAGAACAACGTCGGCGAAGCGCTTGTCCAGGTCGTCGGGCCTCCGCGCGTCCTGCTCGTCGAACAATCGCCCGGCGACGCCGCGGCCCTCGAGTCCGCGCTCACCTCGACCGGCATCCTCTACAACGCCATCACGCCCGACCGCCTGCCGAGGACCGCCGCGGACCTCGCGGCCTACCAGTCCGTGGTGCTGGTCGACATCCCGGCCGCGAGCCTCGGCGTGGACGGCATGGCGCTGCTGCAGGCCGCGACTCGAGACCTCGGCACGGGCCTCGTCGTGATCGGCGGTGTGGACAGCTACGGGCCGGGAGGGTACGCGGGAACCACGCTCGAAGCCACGCTGCCGGTGCAGATTCAGATTCCGCAGGACATGAAAAAGCCACCTGTCGCCGTGATGCTGGTCCTGGAGACCACCGAATCGCCGCAGGGCGACCAGGTGCTGCGCGGTGCGGCGGAGGCGGTGATCGATCAGCTCACCCCGCGCGACTACGTCGGCATCACGAACGGCACGAACGGCACCGCCGTCGTGCCGCTCACCCAGCTGACCGACAAGGCCGCAATGAAGGCGACCATCGAGAGGATGCAGCTCGGCGACCCACCCTCGTACGCGCCCGACCTCAACACCGCCGCGGATCAGCTCGCCGCCAGCAAGGCCGGCCTCAAGCACATCATCCTTCTTGGCGACGGCGACGCGATCTCCGCCGACTACCAGACCGTGGTCACCGCGATCCACAAGAAGCAGATCACCGTCTCGACGGTCGCCGCGGGATCGTTCGGCACCAACCCGCAGCTGATGAGGCAGATCGCCCAGTGGGGCGGGGGCACCTTCTACCAGAGCAACAGCGCGAGCGACGTGCCTCAGATCTTCCTCAAGGAGACCAACGAAGCGCTCAAGCCGTGGATCGTCGAGGGCACGTTCGCGCCGCACCTCGCGTCGCTTCTCGAGGCCCTGCCTGGCGTGCCTGTCGCGTCGTTCCCATCGATGACCGGATACGTGGCGACGTCGCCCCGGGCGGCGGCCGACGTCATCCTCCAGAGCCCGACCAGCGACCCTCTTCTCGCGACGTGGGAGTACGGGCTCGGCCGCGTGATGGCGTGGACGAGCGACGCGCAGGGCCGCTGGACAGCGGACCTCCTCCGCTGGCCGAACGCCAACAGGTTCTTCGGAGACGTGGTCCGGTATTCGCTGCCGCAGGCCGGCGACCCCGCCCTGCAGCTGGAGACGCAGGTCCAGGGCGACCACACGCACCTACTCGTGACGGCGCCGAACGTGTCCGGCTCGAGCATCACCGTGGGCACCGTCACCCCCGACCTGTCGGACCGCCAGCTCACGCTTGCCACGACCGGCCCGGGCAGGTTCGAGGGCGACCTTCCGACCGACCAGGTCGGCAGCTACCTGCTCAACGTGACGCAGTCGGCGGGCGGCGTCGTGAAGCACACGAACACGTTCGGTCTGGTCGTGCCGTACTCGCCCGAGTACCGCGAACTGGGCACCGACCAGAACAGCCTCCGCGCGATCGCGCGTGCCGGCGGCGGCGCATTGCTGGCCGACCCGCTTCAGGTGTACACAGTGCCGATCCCCTCCGCGGTTGCGCCGCAGGCACTCGACGAGCTTCTGCTCGTGCTCGCGATCCTTTTGTTCCCGATCGACGTCGCCCTGCGCCGCCTGATCCTCAGGGTCGAGGACGTGCCCGCGTGGAGGCAGGCGTTCCAGCGGAAACCCGCCCGGGCAATCGCCGCCGAGACGACCGTGACCAGGCTCCGAGAGCGCGTGGCCGGCGTGCGAAGCGAACGCGCCGCAAGGTCGGCGCCGCCACCCGAGAAAGCGCCCGACAAGCCGCCCGAAAAATCGATCGCCGAGCTTCGCGCTCGCCGGAAGCGCTAGACCGCCTGCCTGGCCTCTGCCTTGCGCAGGAAATCCATCGCCTCTTCGACCGACGGCACCTCGATCACGTTCTCGCTAGCGAACTTTTCCGCGCTTGGCCAGTCGAGGGCGCGAATGCGCTTGGCCGCCGCCTCGCGGTCGTAGTCGATGCGCCGGGCCTCGATCGCTGGACCGAGCATCGTCCAGTACGCGCCGGGCTTTCCATAGGGCATGCCCACGCTCCCCGCGTTGACGACGCGAACGGTGTCGATCGTGCGATCGAACTGCATGTGCGTGTGCCCACAGACGACGACCTCCGCATCTGTGCCGGCGAGCAGCCCCCGCATGCGCTTGGGAGGTGTCTCGGCGGTGATGATCAGGACGTCGCTGCGCGGCGTCGCGTGGCAGAACAGCGTCTTGCCCGCGCCGTCGACGCCGTCGATGACGACCGAGTCCTCGAATCCGGCGAGGAAGTCGCGCTGCTCACGACTGATCTGTTTGGCGCACCAGTCGGCAAAGGGTCCCGGCATCTCGGACTTGGATTTGCCGTCGAACTCGTCGATCAGGCCGCGGTCCGCGTTGCCGCGCACGAATCGGGCGCGCGGGAGCCTCATGAGGACGTCGATCGTCTGGGCGGGCATCGGCCCCGACGCGACGTCACCGCAGACGACGATCAGGTCCGGCCTCTCGCGATCTACCGCCGCGAGCACCGCTTCCAGGGCGGGCAGGTTGCCGTGTATGTCGGCAATCGCCGCGACGCGCAATTAGTGCTGTGTGTCGCTCATCCGCGCGGCCTGCTTCTCGGCCGCGTCGTGGTCGGGGTATGGCCCGTCGAGCCTCACGCCCTGGGCCCGGCCGGACTCATCGAGCTCGGCGCTGACCACGTACCACCGCTTGCCGAGGTGCAGAACGCCGTGGTGCGCGGCTAGGCCGGTCTCGGTGCTCCAGCTCTTCGGCGTGATGCCGACCCGATCCCGGTCCCCCACTAGAGTGTCGCGCCCCCGATGATCCTTGCATCTTCGCGAGCTAGGCGGCCGGGCGCCTGCCGCGCTGAAGCCGGCGTCAAGGGGCCCGGCGTTTCCTCGCAGCCCCCGCGTCCACAGCGCGGGGACCCCATCAGGTATGCACTCCTCGTCACGCCACCCTTTCCTTGGCTCGGCCGTCGATCTCGCGAATCTGCGTCGGATCCCAGGGGCGCGACACTCAGTCAGTCTATAGGCGTACGCGGGCGCATGAACTGGCCGAACAGCGCAAGCCCGCCGAAGCCGATGGCGAGGACAATGCCGAGGAGCAGGAGCGGAGCGCTGAAGCCGTAGCGGACCGAGCTCAGGAGCACGACGCCCCCGCCGATGCAGAGTCCGAGGCCGAGTCCCCACAGCCAGGTATGCGGCATGTATAGGAAACGCGCGAGCACGCCGAAAGGGACGGGAAATTGTCAGAAAGTTTCACGGGGGAGGCAGGCCTTCCCCCGTGGAACCCCCACCGAGTCAAGCAATGCATGGCGGCGTTTGGTGGGCCACGCTGGGCGACGGGCGGAGTGAATTCGGCCTCCAGCCGGGAGAAGGGCGACCCGACCCTCACCCGTTAGCCTTTTGCCGGTGAGCGAAGCGCCCGTCGGCATCTTCGATTCAGGCGTCGGCGGGTTGTCGGTTCTGCGCGAAATCCGCGCCCTGCTTCCGGCGGAGTCCGTCTACTATGTGGCCGATTCGGCAAACGCGCCCTGGGGTGACAAGCCGCCCGAGTTCGTGCGCGACCGCGGCCTCGAGATCTCGCGGTTCCTGCTCGAGCAAGGCGTGAAAGCCGTCGTCATCGGCTCGAACACCGGGACGGCGGGCTCGGCCGAGGCGCTGCGCGCGGCGCTTTCGATCCCGGTGATCGGCATCGAGCCCGGCATCAAGCCGGCGGTTGCGGCCACGAGGTCGAGGGTGATCGGCGCGATCGTGCCGGCCGCCGTCGGGGAATCGAACCGCCTGGCTTCGCTGCTCGACCGATTTGGCACGGACGTGACGGTGGTGGTGCAGCCGGTCCCGGGGGTGGTCGAGCACATCGAGGCGGCCGACCTCGACGGCCCGGAGCTCCGCCGCATGGTCGAGGCCTACGTGCGACCCATGCTCGACGCCGGGGCGGACACGATCGTCCTCGGCTCGACCCATTACGTCTTTCTCAAGCCGCTGCTGGCCGAGATCGCCGGCCCGAACGTGGCCCTGATCGAAACGGGCGCCGCCGTCGCCAGGCAGCTTGCCCGTGTCCTGAACGAGCGCGGGGTGGCGGCAACCGGCGGGCCCGGTGGCGAGCGCTTCTGGACCAGCGGCGATCCGGCAAGCTCGCAACGCGTGATCTCCGCCCTGCTGGGCCGGCAGGTAAAGGTGGAGCCGCTGCCCGAGTCCTAGGCCTCGAGGGTTTGCAAAAACCTTACCGACTCCACAGGATTTTCTTAGCGGTTGCCGAGCAGCGTCTTGGCCATGGGGCAGAGCGTTGGCGGCACTGTGCGGGGCCCGGTGTCGACTCTGATCGTGGCGGCCGGCGCGGCCTTCCTCGCCCTTGCGCCGGCGGAGGTCGATGCGCACGCCACCACCACGTCGGCGCTCCGGCCGGCGACGGTCGCGCAGACGTCCATCCCCGTCAACCTGACAGTCGCGGCGACGCAGCACCTGGTCGTCACCGCCACGTCGCTTGTGTCCCACAGCCCGATTTCGCTCACCGCCCTGATCATCGATCTCGTCGCGTCGAGCGGTGGGACCGCTGGTGTGACGCTTGTCGAGCTGGGGGGCGCCACGCCCATCGCCTGGTCGCTCAACGGAACCGCCGTCTTCACGGCGGCGAGCACCTACAAGCTCGCTGCGCTGATGATGGAGGCGCAGAACATCGCGAGCGGGACGGCGGATCCGAACGGCGCCGTGTGCTTCGAGGACGGCGACTACGAGGCAGGCTGGTATGACGACTACTCGGCCGGCGCGTGCTTCACGCGATACGAGCTGGCGTGGCGAGCAGGTCAGGACTCGGACAACACGGCCGGCCACATGCTGGTCCGCGACCTGGGCGGCGCCGACGCGCTGAACGCCTGGGCTGCGGCGAACGGGGCGTCGCACTCCGTGTTCTTCACCGACAACACGAGCACCTCGGACGACCTCGCCGTGCTCTGGACGGCGGAGGCGAAGGGCCGCCTGGGCGGAGCCGCGGCGCAGGCCTGGCTCTATCCGCTGCTCATCGACACGGCGACCGAGGCCGGCATCCCGGCCGGGATTGCATCCAGGAGCACCGTGGTGCACAAGACCGGGACGATCGACGCGGTCGAAGACGACGCGGCCCTCGTCGTGTCAGGACCGAACGGCGCTTACGTGCTGGCGGTCATGACCGACGGGCTGGGCGGGGATGCGGGCTGGCAGCTTATCGCGTCGATCTCCGCTGACATATGGACCTTCGAGAAAGCTCGAGCCGCCTGATCACTTTCGGGCGAGGACGGTTATGTACGACGAGCTGAGCTCGAGCCGGCCGCTGCCCGACTCGTTCAGCTCCTCCATCAGCCCTCTCGCGTCGCGCTGAAACTCGACATAGCGCTCCGGCGTCGAAGTAGCGCGAAGCGCGATGGTCGGCGCGTTGGTGCGCTCCCAGAACTCGAACCCTGCGCCGACCGACTCGAAACTCATGGTCAACACGGACTCCTCGACATCCACGCCCTTCGCCAGCCCCGCGAAGCGGTCGGAGACCACCTCCGGGTCTCCCCATTCGAAGGGAGATGGAAGATCGAGCGGCAGACGGTTCGAGTAGCGCGCGAACAGCTTTGACATCTCGCCGAGGAAACCGTCCCAGCTGTAGTTGGCCATCGCGACCAGGCCGTCGCCGCGGCAGACCCTGAACAGCTCGCTCGACACGCGTTCCGGTCGCGGGGCGAACATGGCCCCGAACACCGAGGCCACGACGTCAAAGTTCGCGTCCGGGAACGGCAGAGCTTCCGCGTCGGCCTCGCGCCACTCGATGTCGTGCCCGGCGGCATGGCTGCGCTCGCGTCCCAGGTCGATCATGCGCGACGTCAGATCGCACGCCGTGACGTCAGCGCCGCGTTCTGAAGCCGCCAGCGCGAAGTTGCCTGTTCCCGCCGCGACGTCGAGCACCGTCATGCCTGCTCGTAGATTGCATGCGTCCGCGAGCTTGATGGCGCAGGGTTCGAGCAGCTTGGCGACCGCCGGGTAGTCGCCTTGCGACCACATCCACCTGGTCGCTTCCTTGAGTCGATCGAGAGGATCGAGGGGCTTCAACCCTGATCATGTAGCACACTCGTGGCTACCCGCCGACGCGCAGCACCAGTCCGAGCGCGTATGTGATGCCCCCGACGATGACGCCGGCGAGCGTCATCTCGAGACCGGCCGACCACCACGTCCGCAGCGTGAACAGTGATTTCGACGCGCCGACGAGAAAGTGTGCGATCAGTGACACCACCGCGGCGGTGATGACACCTGGCGTGCCGCGCAGCCAGAAGAACGGCATCACCGGGACCATCGCACCGATGAAGGTGCTGATGCCCGCAGCGACCGCGGCCTGGACCGGCCGGCCGCTGGCCTCGGTGCCTCCCAGCTCCTCCGGTGCATGCACCTTCATCAGCGCTTCGGGGTTCTGGCCCAGCTGCTGCGCAAGCCGGTCCGCGGCCTCCTTGTCGATGCCTTTCAGCTGGTAGAACAGCGAGACCTCTTCCATCTCCTCGTCCGGATGTTCGAGGACCTCGTCCTTCTCGGCCTGCAGGTTCGCGGCCGCGACCTCCTCTTCCGAGCGCTCGGCGAGGAACGCGCCGGTGGCCATGGAGAGTCCGGAGGCGATGGCCCCGAACAGGCCCGCGGTGAGCACGAAGCCCGAGCCGCCCGTCGCACCCGACACGCCGGCGACGATGCCGAACACGGCCGCGAGCCCGTCATTCGCTCCGTAGATCGCGCCCGAGATCCATCCCGAGCCGGTGCGGTGCCACTTCTCGCGGCCGAGGATGCGGTCCAGCCGGCTCTGCACGGTCGTCTGCTGGGGCTCCGCGTGATGGGCGACCTGCATCGATTCGAGCGAACGCGAGTGACCCTGCTCCTCGACGCGGATCGCCTGCAGGACCTTGTCGGTGTCCGGGTCACCGGTCGACCGCTTGTAGCGGTCGGTGATCTCCTCTTCCTCGGCGGCCTCCATGCGGTCGATGACCATCTCGACCGGCGCGAGCCTCGCCTGCAGCTTCTGGATGACCGAGAGCCCGACCGACGACGGGTTGGGGATAGGCTGACCCAGCTCCGTCAGTCGCGTTTCGATGCGCTGGCGGTGCGAGCCTTCCGCCTCGGCGATCGCGCGGACGATGTCGGCTCGCCGCTGGTCGCCCATGCGGTCCGCGAGGATCGTGTACATCGCGCGCGCCTGAACCTCACCCCGCCACGCCTGGAGCAGCCGCGCGACGGCATCCCTTCTGTCCGTCTTCTCGGCCACCGGTTCAGGCTAGCGGGAGTCCGCCGCCGGCTGCGACTGTCCGTCCTGCTCCGCCACGACCACATGCACGCGCTGCACCGCGTTGTTCTGCACGCCTTCCAGATTCCAGTCCTGCTGCAGCGGTTGGACGTTGCCCGCGGAGTCGGCCGCCCGCGCGCACAGCTCGTACTCGCCAGGCCGCGCATCCCAGCTGTACGTCCATCCACGCCAGGCGTATGGCGAGATCGGCTCGTCGAGCTCGGCGCGTGTCCACGTAGAGCCACCGTCATAGCTGAAGTCGACGCGGGCGATGTCCCCGCGGCCGGACCACGCGCGGCCTTCGACTTCGTTCGGCCCGGGCGAGACGAAGCGCGTTCGCGACATGAAGTCGGGCACGCCGGGCGGCACCATCAGGGCCCGCGGCAGCATCCGCGTCACAGGCACGCCTGCGTCGCCGTCGGTGAGGCGGTAGTGGTACGCGTTCGCCTGCTGGTAGCCGGCGAAGGAGCGATCGATCACCGTGATCGAGCGCAGCCATTTGACGTGTGTCATTCCGTACCACCCCGGCACGATCGCGCGCAGCGGGAACCCGTGCTGGGGCGGCAGGGGCTGGCCGTTGATGGCGTAGACGAGCAGCACCTCCGGGCGCATCGCGTCGGCCACCGCCAGGCTGCGCTCGTAGAACTGGTCGACGCCGCCCTGCACGCCGCGGTCGTGGCCGGTGAACACCACCTCGTTCGCACCGTCGCGCAAGCCTGCTTCCTCGAGGATCGGCGCGAGCGGCGTCCCGGTCCACTCCGCCGTGCCGACAGCCTCGCCGAGCCACGGCTGGCTCAGCGGACGCGGGGTCAGACGCGCCCGGCCGTTGCCCGCGCACTCGAGGGTGACCGCAAGCGTCGTCGCGGGGCGCGACTTGATGTCACCGAGCGAGAGGCTCAACGCCCGCCGCACGTGGCCGCCGACGGCCATGTTGTATCGAGCCGCGTCCAGGGCTGGAATGTCGAAGTGAATGAGGAGGTAGTGAAGACCGATCGGGGTGATGGCGTAGTGAAGCGCCTCGAGGGGCAGCGAATGATTGCGCACTGCGAGCTGCAGCTCCTCGGGAGTGATGTCGGGCGACGAGATGAGGGTTCCGGCGGGCTTCGACTGCGCGAGCTTGTCCACCTTGACCGAGGGTAGTCTAGTGCCGGTCCATCAGGGCCACCCGGCGTACTACATTGAGGGAGATATGCAAGAAAGAAGCGAAGACCAGATAACGAGCCGCTTGCTCGAGCTGGAGAACGAAGGGCAGGCAGAGCGACGCGTGAAGCTCAGTGGCGAAAGGTACCTGTCACTTCTGCACGACCCCGACAACGGACTCAGCTATGTCTTCCGGCACGGTACCGACGACACGGAAGGCGCCGAGATCCCGCCCGAGACCGACTTCGACGAATATCCGACCAGCGACGTCGCGCAGCGTGCGTTCGAGGAGGCGCTCAACGAGTCCCGGCGCGCCGGCGAGGTCGAGGAGGAGGACTCGACCGACGACATCGGCGACTTCGAGAGCGGCGGCGCCGAGGTGCGCGACCTCTTCGCGGACAGCGATGAGGACGAGCTGTCCCGCGACCCTGTGATCAGCGAGGACGACGAGTCATCGCGTGACCCCGTGATCAGCGAGGAAGAAGAGCCCTGAGCTGAGGCGGAGGGCGCTCACAGCCAACTCTCAGCGAACTCACATCTCGCCGTCAGCGCCACGCCCGATGATTTGGACGTGTCGCGCAAGATCTGGATCCCGCTGATCGCGGTCGCGGTCCTGGTCGTGCTCGGTGGTGCGGGCGCCTACGCGTACTTCTTCTCCGGGCTGCGCATGAGCCCGTCGGCCCTCGCACTCTCGACCCCCTCGCCAACGAGCTCCGCAACCACCTCCGCCACCGCGGCCACTGGCGCGGGGACGTGGCAAGTGACATCAGGGTCTCAGGTCGGCTACCGGGTCACGGAGCAGTTCGTCGGGCAGTCGTCGGCGCACGAGGCGGTGGCGAGGACGACAGAGGTGAGCGGGCAGGTGACCATCGCGCAATCGGGAAGCACCTACCAGATGGCGGCCGCGAAGATCACCGTCCAGCTCGCGAACCTGGCGAGCGTCGACCAGGTGGCAGGCTACAACGTCACGAACCGCGATCGCATCGTGTCGCGTTCACTCGACGTGTCGAGCTATCCGGCCGCGGTGTTCGAGGCTCAGCCTGTGACACTGCCCGCCGGCGTTGAGAGCGGCCAGACCGTGACCGTCTCCGTGCCCGGCAAGCTGACCATCCACGGCGTGACGAAGGACGTCACCGCGACGGTGCAGCTGCGGGTCAGCGGCACCACGGCCCAGATCGCGGGCAGCATCTCCACCAACATGACCGAGTTCGGCGTGAACCCCCCGAGCATCGGCTTCACGACCGTGCAGCAGGCGGTCAAGATCGAGTTCCAGCTGAACCTGGCCCCCGCGCCGTAGCTCCTATCCTCCGGGCTTTCTCCACAGCAGCGTGTGGCGGAAGAAGAGACGGCGTTTCACCTCGACACCAGGCAAGACGGCTCGCGCCACGTCCTTGATCTCGGCGTAGGCCATGTCAGGATCAAGACGTGGCGCGAGGGAGTCCCGCATTCCACGGCGCATCCGAAAGATGAGGGCCACCGGAACTGAGATTGCGCTGACCGCGTAGTCCGCCGGCGAGCCGTTGCGCGCGAGGCCGACCACCGCCAGCACACCTCCGCGGCGAAGTAGGCCCGCCATCCGGCGCAGCGAGTCGCCGAACGGCACGTGGTGCAGCACCGCGATCGCGGCGATGAAGTCGAAGCTCTCCGCAGCAAACGGGTGATCGATCACGTCGCCTTCGATGAACGTGACGTTGTCCGCATGCACGCTCTCACGCGCGAGCGCAACCATCCGTGGCGAGATGTCGATCGCCGTCACGCGCTTTGACCGAGTCGCCATCTTTGCGGAGAGCTGCCCTTCACCGCATCCGACATCCAGGGCCGCGTGGCACGGAACCGGCATGTTGGCGCAGATCCATGGATGGAAGTGGAAGTTGTGGTTCCACGGCGACCGGCGGTCAGGCGTGCGTCCGGATCCCAAGCTCGTCGATGTGCTGGAGCAGGTCGCGCGGATCTTCGTAGACGCGATACGCGCCCGCGCTTTGCAGCTCGTCGCGCCCGTAACCGCCTGACAGCACGCCGATCCCGAGAGCGCTCGCCCGCTGCGCGGCCAGCATGTCCCAGACGCTGTCTCCGACAACAAAGCTCTCCGTGATCGGGCGGCCGAGCGCCTCGGCCGCGGCGAGAAAAAGGTCGGGATTCGGCTTGGCGTACTCCACCTGGTCGCGGGTGACGATCGGGACGCCGTCGGGGATCTCGAGCAGAGCGTGTGCTGCCCTCGCTGTTCGCTCGCTACCGCTGGTCGCGATGGCCCACGGCACCGCGTTTGCGCTGAGGGTGTTCAGCAGGTCCTGCGCGCCAGGAAGCGCCACCACCTCGGCGAGCCGGCGGTCGTAGGCCTGCTCATGCGCCGCTCGCAGCATCTCCGCGTCCGACGCCGACAGCTCGTGTCCGGTCTCGCGGACCAGCGCACGCACGAAGAGTCCCCCGCTCATTCCGATCCGGCGGTGGATGCGCCAGATCGAAAGATCGATGCCGGCTGCATGCAGCGCCTCCTTCCATGCCAGCACGTGCTGGTAAACGCTGTCGATGAGCGTGCCGTCCAGGTCGAAGAGCATCGCGGGATGCGCAGTCCGGCCTGGCGGTTGGCGGCGCGAGGGCCGTTCGGCGGCCTTCATTCGGTCACTTATCTTGGCCGAATCGGGCAAGCGCGACCGCGGGGTTGCGCGACTTGAAGACGCGGAACAGGAGCCACAGCGAGGGCAGAAGGAACACCATCCCGACCCCGATCACCACCAGCAGCGGGGTCAGGGTGGAGCTCGGCGCCGACGCTTCGTTGACGGTCACGTCCGGGTAGATCAGGTATCCCCAGAGCCCGACGATCCAGGCCCACAGCACGAACGCGACCTGGGCGGCCACCGCAAAGCGGGCGATTCGCGGCTTCGAGAACCAGACGGCGGCCAGCGCGATGGGGCCGTTGATCAGCGCCACGGCCAGCAGGGGAAAACCGCGGCCCAGCAGCGCTGACACGAGGTACCGGCCGGACTGCCCCGCCACGAACAGGGCGCCCAGCGCCAGCACTCCGGACACCAGGCCGGCCGCGATCGCGCGACGCCGGAAGTCCGCCTCGAGAGGCGTCCCCTCCGTCTCCACCATCAGATATGTCGCGGCGAGGTAGGCGCACATGGCGACCGCCAATAGGCCGAGCACGAGCGCGAACGGGGTGGTCCAGCCGGCCGTGTAATCGGAGATCAGCCGATCCCCCGCGACGCGGATCGATCCCGACGCCACCGCCGCGACGCCGGTGGCCAGGAAGAAAGGCGCGACGACGCTCGCCGCGCCAAAGGCCACGCCCCAGGCGGAAACCTCGCCCACGGCTTCGCGGCCGTGTGCGCGGAAGGCGAAGGCCGCACCGCGCAGGACGATCCCGATCAACGCGATCGTGAACGGAACGTACAGCGCCAGGCTCACGATGCCGAACGCCCGAGGGAAGGCGGTGAAGAGCCCGACGATCATGAAGATCAGCCACACGTGGTTGGCCTCCCAGACGGGCCCCATCGCCTCGGCCACCGCCCGCCGCTGTTCGCGGGCCCTCGGCCCGGTCGCCAGCAACTCCCATACACCGCCACCGAAATCCGCGCCCGCCAGCACCGCGTACGCAGTCAGCGCGAGCCAGAGGATCGCGGCGACGACTTCCGCTTCGCTCATTGCGCCGCCCGGTTCTTCCGGGCTTGCAGCAGGAGCAAGCGCGCCGTGGTCACCGCAAGCCCGGCATAGATGACGAAGAAAACGAGGAACGTGAGGCCAAGCGCAGGAGCGGTGGTGGCCGCATCAGACGTCCGCAGCACGCCGTACACGACCCACGGCTGCCGGCCGAACTCGGTGACGAACCAGCCGGCCTCCATGGCGATCACTGCGGCGGGTCCCGCCGCGACGAACGCCAGCAGCAGGAGCCGCCGGCGCGGAATCTGTCTGGTCCTGACGACGAGGATCCAGAAGAGCAGCGCAACCAGGCCGATGAAGATGCCGAGGCCGGCCATCGTGTCGAACGAGAGGTGGACGAGGATCGGATTCGGCCTCAGGTTGGGCGCAAACTCATCGAGGCCTCGCACCTCCGCGTTGGTATCGAATGCGGCAAGGAAGCTCAGCAGCCCGGGAATTTCGATCGCCCCGACCACGCGATGCTGCGAGTCGCTGGGTATGCCGCCCAGGTGGATCGGAGCGTCGCGCTGGGTCTTGTACAACCCTTCCATCGCGGCGAACTTGGCCGGCTGCGCCTGGTAGATGAAGCGCGCACTCGAATCGCCCGTGATCCCGGCGAGCACGATCGCGACCGCTGCCATGGACATCCCCAGGATCAGCCCCCGGCGATGCAGCGAATCGTCGCGGCCTCGCAACAGTCCGGCCGCGTAGACCGCCGCGACGACGAAACCCGTCACCACATAGGCGGAGACCAGCATGTGCGGGTCCTCGGTCGGGGTCGACGCGTTGAGCGCGGCGGCCACCGGATCGACGTAGACTAGCTGACCCCCTCTGCCAAGTTTGAAACCGCCCTGGGAGTTCATCCACGCGTTGGCCATGACGACGAAGACCGCGCTCAAGGCGCCGCTCACAGCGATCGGGATCGACGTCAGCCAGTGCGCCAGCGGGCTCAGGCGGTCCCAGCCGTAGAGGTAGAGGCCCAGGAAGATCGCCTCGATGAAAAAGGCAAATCCCTCGGCTGAGAACGGCAGCCCGAAGATCGCTCCGGAGAAGGCCATGAAGCGCGGCCAGAGCAGGCCGAGCTCAAAGGAAAGGGTCGTGCCCGAAACCGCGCCGACCGCGAACAGAATGCCGAAGGCCTTCGACCAGCGGCGTGCCAGGGTGAGCCAAACGCCATCGTGTGTTCTGAGCCACAGCCCTTCCGCGACCAGCATCAGAAGCGGCATGCCGACGCCGAGCACCGCGAACACGATGTGGAAACCGAGTGACGTCCCCATCGTCGCCCGCGCCAGCGTTAGGTTGTCCAAGTCGCTGCTCAGGATGCTAACCGGCACGTAGACTCACGCGGAGTCGGCCATATGACACCGTCGATCCGGCTGGGCCGCGTATTCGGCATAGAGATCGGCTTCAACTGGAGCCTGATCTTCATCTTCGCGCTGGTTGCGTGGACGCTCGCGACAGGCATCCTGCCGGGCGACGTGCCGGGGTACGCCCCGGCTCTCTACTGGGTCACCGCGGCCGGCGGGGCATTTCTTTTCTACGCGTGCCTGCTCGCGCACGAGCTGTCGCATGCGCTGGTGGCTCGCCGCAAAGGTGTCAAGGTGGCCGGAATCACGCTGTGGCTCTTCGGCGGCGTGTCACGGCTCGAAGGCGAGCCGGCAAGCGCCCAGGCCGAAGCACTGATCGCGGGGGTGGGACCGCTGACCAGCTTTGCCGTCGCCGCGGTCGCGTTCGGAGTGACCCTGCTGACGTCGGGCAACAAGCTGCTCTCCGACCTTTTCCTGTGGCTGACGATCGTGAACGTCGCGCTCGGACTGTTCAACCTCGTGCCCGCGTTTCCGCTCGACGGCGGAAGGTTGCTCAGCTCGCTCTTGTGGTGGCGGTCGGGCAGCCGCCGTCAAGGTGTGCACACGGCCGTGCGCGTCGGTCGGGTCTTCGCCTATCTGATGATCGCGGGCGGCGCGGTCGAGCTATTCCTCGGTGTGCCGGTGAATGGGATCTGGATGGTGTTTCTCGGGTTGCTCCTCCTCTCAGCCGGCGCCTCGGAGGAAGCCGGTTCCACCGTGCGGGCGCTGCTCCGGAGGGTCCCGGTTTCGGCGGCCATGACATCGCCGGTGGTCACGCTGCCGGATTGGGTGACGGTGGACCAGTTCCTCGAGTCCATCGCGCCCAACCACCCTTTCACCACTTACCCCGTCCACGACACGTCGGGCAAGCTGACCGGCGTCGTGCGCCTGGCGGACCTCGTCCGGGTGGGACGGAATGAGCGCGGCGAAACGCACCTGGTCCAGTGCGCGCGCCCCATCGCCGAAGTTCCGACCACGAACCCCCGCGAAGACCTGGCCGCATTGATCCAGCGCGTCGGATCGGCGCTCGACCAGCGCGTTCTCGTCTTCGACCAGGGCAATCTCGTCGGCATCGTCTCCCCCGCGGACGTCGCGCGGGTGCTGACGATCAGGCAGACGCTGAGCGGAGCTCCGAAGACCTAGCCGGGTTCGTCAGCTCTTGGCGGCCGGCTTGCGCACCGCCTTCTCGATCTCGTCGCTCAGCTCGCGAAAGGTCTCGGCGATCGCGGACCCGAACGAACGCGCCGTCTGCTTCGTTTTCGAGCGCACCTCGGAGTCGCGCGATGCGCTCTCTAGCGACTTGAAGACGGATTCGGCCGCCTGACGCAGCTGGTCGAGCGACCGGTTGAGGTCAGCCGTGTTCTGCTCGCCGCCTCCACCACTCCGGTACTGGCGCTTCAGCTCGCCCGCAAGGCCCTGGATGTCGGACTCGAAACGATCCCACGCCTTGTGACTGTCCGGATCTGGCATTTCGCGATCCCTCCTGCCCAACGACTTTAGCCACCTTCGGTCCAAAGCCGTTACTGCATCCTATAGAATTTTGAAATAACTCCAACTATGTTGAGATTGCAGGTTTCGGAGGTGAGCGAGATGAACACGAAGAGCAGCTCTCGGAGGTGGCTGGCCCTGGCGGCGCTGACGCTGGGCGTGCTTGCGGTGGGACTCGACGTGACGGTGCTCAGCATCGCACTGCCCACCCTCGCGGTCACGTTCAAGGCGTCGGAGTCCGACCTTCAGTGGTTTTCGTCGGGCTACGCGCTGATGCTGGCGGCGGGCATGCTCCCCGCCGGCGTGCTCGGCGATCGCTTCGGACGCAAGCGGATCCTGCTGGGGGCGCTGACCTTGTTCGGCCTGGGGTCGATCGTCTGCGCCTATTCGGTGAATCCCGGCGAGTTCATCGCCGGCCGCGTGATCCTCGGCGCGGCCGGGGCCGCCATCGTCGTGATGGCGCTGTCGGTCCTCACGGTGCTCTTCTCCGAGGACGAGCGACCGCGCGCGATCGGCATCTGGGCGGCGGCCAACTTCATCGCCCTGCCCATCGGGCCGATCTTCGGCGGTTGGCTCCTGAGCAACTTCTGGTGGGGTTGGATCTTCTTGATGAACGTCCCCGTCGCGGTGCTCGGGATGGTCGCGGTCATCGCTCTCGTGCCCGAGTCACGCTCCGAGGAGCGGCCTGCCCTCGACCCGCTCGGCATGCTGCTGGCGAGCGCCGGCCTCGCCGGCGTGACGTACGGCCTGATCGAGCTCGGGCGACACGGCTGGACGGACCCAGCCTCCCTGACGGTTCTCATCGCGGGCATCGCGGTGGTGGTCGCGTTTTTCGTGTGGGAGCGCTACCTGACCGCGCGACCCGGAGGTCGCCCGCTGATCGACCTGTCGCTGTTCCGGTCCCGCGGATTCACGTGGGGAATGATCCTTGCGGCACTCGGCGGCATGGCGTTGATCGGCCTCGTGTTCACGCTGCCGCAGTACTCGCAAGGCGTGCTCGGCCTCGACCCGCAGGACTCGGGTGTGCGCTTGCTCCCGATCATCCTCGGCCTCATCGCCGGCGCGGTGCCCGCCGACCGGATCGCCGCCCGGGTCGGCGCGAAATTCACCGTGGCCGCCGGCTTCATCATCGTGACGGCGGGCCTCTTGATCGCCGCGACCACCACCGTCGATTCGAACGCGTGGTTCGTCGCGGCCTGGGAGGTCGTGATCGGGTTCGGCATGGGCATCGGTTTCGCCACCGCCGCGTCGGCCGCCTTGAAGACCGTGCCCAGCGACAAGAGCGGCGTCGCCTCAGCCCTCCTGCAGGCGATGCAGAAGGTCGGCGCGCCGTTCGGCTCCGCGATCCTCGGCAGTGTGGTCGTCACCGCGTACCAGGCAAACCTCAGCCTCGGCGGCCTGCCGCCGAGCGTAGCCGCGGTGGTGATGCTGAGCGTGTTCGCCGGTGTCGCCGCGGCGAAGAGGCTTCACTCGCCCGCGCTTCTGGAATCGGTCCGCCACGCGTTCGTCCAGGGCATGGACGACGCGATGCTGGTATCCGCGGCGATCGCCGCGATTGCTACCTTACTTGCGTTGATCTTCTTGCCCGGACGCCCGAGGCTCGCGGCACGCACGGAAGCGGGGGAAGTTCAGGAGGTGGCTTGAGCACCGGCTTACGCGAGCGGAAGAAGCTGAAGACTCGAGCCGCGATCCAGAAGGAGGCGCTGCGCCTTTTCACGGAGAAGGGATATGAGGCGA
>Ga0099828_10000814_pt1 | contig 19754 bp, 19 predicted proteins | sample CZO8metaG_2_FD_79338 | JGI IMG/M metagenome (GOLD analysis project Ga0099828, IMG submission 79338) | Vadose zone soil microbial communities from the Eel River Critical Zone Observatory, Northern California, USA - CZOApr15con2H1.8 metaG | ecosystem: Environmental > Terrestrial > Soil > Vadose... | reverse complement strand
GAGCTCGTAGATGAAGACGTAGACCGTGCTGGCGTTGATCGGAGCCTTGAGCGTGATGGTCCCTGGCTGGAGCGGGTTGGCGTTGGCCACGAAAGTGCCATAGGACGGCGGGCTGCTGATCGCGCTCGAATCCTGGTAGACGACGGACATCCCCAGGGCGTCGAGCTGATGCGCTCCGTTGGTCAGAGGGCCTAGCGAGCACGGGGTCGCGAGCGCCGTGCATTCCGGCGGCAGCGTGTTGGACCCGCTGTAGTAGCCGAGCACGGCCTGCCGCGCCATGTCCCGCGACGCGCCCTGCAGCATCGTGTAGATCAGCAGGCCGCGGCCGAGGTCGACCGTGGCGCCGATCAGAAGGAACACGACCGGCGCGATCAGCGCAAACTCCACCAGCGCCTGACCTCCCCATTTATGGGGAGGTGTCCCGCGAAGCGGGACGGAGGGGCTGGCCCCGAACCCTTTTACCACGCGGTGGTGGCGCGGCTCGACCCTGTGATCGTGATCCCGCCGCCGAGGATGTTGAGGTCACTGAAACCGTAGTAGACGTAGACGTCGATCTCCGATTGGTACAGGGTCTGCACCGAGCCGCTGCAGTTGGCGCTGGATCCGCAGTACACCGCCACGACTGCCTGGCCCGGCACCGGTGTCGTGTAGTCGGCGCCGGCGGCGAACGGCGGCGGATGGCCGACCTGGGTGGGGCAGGCGATGTTGGTGGTGACGGCGGCGAGGTCTGCCGTGACGAGGTTGCACATCGCAGCGAGCCCCGGCCCGTTGGTGGCCGTGGTCTTGCCGGCCGCGTATCTCGCGGCGTCGCGCGCCGCGTCAGATGTCTCCATTGCGAACGCGTAGCCCCGGCCGAGCTCCAGCACGCCCGCCACGAGCAGCATGAGCACCGGCAGTGAGATGGCGAACTCGACCAGCGCCTGAGCTCTTCCCCGTTTACGGGGAAGTACCGGCCGTAGGCCGGGGATGGGGCTCTTCCTCTTATCGCTAACCATCGAGCTTGAGGCTGGCCAGGATCACCCGCGCGATGTCATTCGAGCCTCGGGACACCATCGACGAGGGGTCGTGCTGCAGGACGAGCCCGCCGGCGAGCGTCGAGTCTTCGGGCCGCGAGTCGTCGAACCCGACGACCACCGACATCTTGCGGCCGAGGATCGACTCGACGGCCGCCCGGTCGAGCGGCGCATGCGGCGAGCGCTGGTTGAGCACCAGCTCCGTGCGGTTGTCCGGCACGTTCATGATGTCGCGGAAGATCGCCAGCGCCCGGCGCGCGTCGGTCATGGCGGCGATCTCGGGCGGGACCACGATCACCAGGCACTCGGCGCGCTCGATTACGGCCAGGCCCGCCTCGCCGAGCGAAGTGCCGAGGTCGACCACTATCACCTTCTGCCAGGCGACCACCACATCCAGAACGCGCCCGATCAGCTCCCCGGTCACGTTGTCGACCTCCTCCGGGCGCAACGTGCCGGGCAGGACTCCCATGCCGGTGCGGTGGTTGACGATATTGCCGCGCATCACCGTTTCGAAATCGACCTGTGCCGCCTTCGCGGCGCTCGCGATCGAGCCGGTCGCGATGAGGTCGGACAGCAGGACCGCATGGCCGAAAGGTGCCGCGAGGTCGATGAGAAGGACCTGGCGCGGAAACTTCTTGGCGAGGGCGGCCGCCGTGTTGATGGCCAGCGTCGAGGTGCCCGAGCCGCCCTTGGCCGAGAAGAAGGCGACGATCGGGGCCCCGGTCTTGGAGGCGGCCTGCGCCTCGATGGCCGCAGCGGCGGCAAGCTCCTGCTCCCACAGCTTGTCCAGCGTGAAGGCGACCTTTTCCAGGCTCGCTCCAAGGCCCTCCAGCATTCCGTCGCGGTCCAGGGTCAGAAGCACGGCATCGGTGAGGCCGTAGATGCTGGTCACGTACCGGTCGCCGGTGCGGGGGGCGGGGAGGATCACCAGGTCGCCGGGGAGCGGGCGGCGGGTGAGGAGGACCTTCCCCGAGGGGTCGGTGACCGACTCCTCGACCTGGCCGGAGGCGAGGAACATCAACACGTCGCCCCCCTGGCTGCCCAGGCGGAGGGTGTCCCGGGCGGTCAGGCTCACCGGGCGCATCCGCCGGGCGACAGCACGCAAAACCCCGTCGTTTAGCTCCGAGAAAACGGCTGACATCTCGAGGATGCGCATCCGCAACTGGAGTGCGGACGGCGCCTGTTCTCCGGTTGGTCCGCTGCCACTAGCGGCCACCTGGCGTGACTCTTCCTCCCGCGCCCGCTGTAAGGTTTCAGGAACCTCACGGGCGTTCAAAACGCCGATACTGTAGCAACCGCCCCCCAGATGGACGCTCCGCTTCGCAGCAATGGCTCAAATACAAGGCCGGTGATCCAGGCCCCTGCCCGCGGAGGCGGCAGGTCCCGGGTGGCAGGGCGCGTTGACCGTGTGCTTAACACCGCACTGGCGGGAGAGCGGTCGGCGGTCCTTAACGTCAGCGCCGGCGATCTGCTGGCGGAGCCTGCCGCGGTGGCAGACCTCATCGAGGCGGCGATTCGCCGGCCCGGCGTGGGCGTCATGGGGCACTGGATGATCCATGAGCTCTTCCGGCGCTCGGAGCTCCACGACGAGCTGGTCAACTCGCTGGTCAGCCCGGACCCTGCCACGCGAGCTGCCGCGGCCCGGATCTGCGGCGCCGCCCGCCTTCCCGAAGCGGCGATCTGGATCTCGGACCTGCTGCAGGACTCCGACCCCGGCGTGAGGCAGGAGGCGGTGCGCTCGCTGGCCCGGCTGGGGGGCCGGCGCGCCGTCGAGCGGCTCATGGCCTCCAACAGCAACATCCCGCTCCATCGCCTGGCGATCGCCCTGTCCCGGGCGGCGTCCGACGTCGACATCGAGGCCTTGATGCGCGCTCCTGCGAGTGAGCGCGCGGCGGTCGCCACCGTGCTTGCCTGCGGCCTCAGGCGTGACGTGCTGCGAGTTTCCCCGCTGCTTGGCATCGCACACGACCGCCGGTGGCCCAGGCAGGTGCGCCTCGCGGCCTGCAAGGCGCTCGCCACCATCGGCGACCGCTCTGCCGCCGACGGCTTGAACCGCCTGGCCCAGAACGACCCCGACCCCGCGATCAAGAACGCCGCCTCTCGCGCGCACAAACGACTCCTGAAGCGGGCGGTGATCAAGCCCCGATGAAGCTCTCGGAGCGCTTCGACCGGCGCTACCAGCAGACGCCGACCACGGCACCCCAGACACCGGTGACTCGGCCACAGGAGACCGTCACCGCCCCGGTGGCACCGACCGACGGCGTCCCGAGCATCGCGCCGGTTGAGCGCCGCGCCGTGCCGCGCGAGGGTACGGCAACCCAGCCTGTGATCGAGGCGACGCGCACCGCCGAGGCGCCGGCCGTCCTCAGCCCTGCGTTGGCCGCGGCCAAGGCGGAGATCCACGCCGACCTGCTCCGCCGCCACGCAGCGGCGATCGACATCACCAACCGCGCCGGCATCCGGCGACTGTTGCTGCAGCTGACCGAGGACCATTTCCGCGCCAAGCCGCCGGCGGCGCTCGTCACCGCAGCCGACCGGGAGCGTCTCGTCGACATCCTGTTCGACGAGGTCATCGGCCTTGGACCGCTCGAGGCTCCGCTACGCGACCCGGACATCACCGAGATCATGGTCAACCGGCCGGAGCAGATCTTCGTCGAGCGGCGCGGCCGGATCGAGCTGACCAACCTCGCATTCGAGGATGAGGCAAACCTGCGCCGCGTCATCGATCGCATCGTTTCCACCATCGGGCGGCGAGTGGACGAATCGGAGCCGATGTGCGACGCGCGCTTGAAGGACGGCTCGCGGGTCAACGTGGTCATACCACCGGTGGCGATTTACGGGCCGTGCCTCACGATCCGCAAGTTCGGTCGGGAGGTGCTGACCCCTGAACGCATTGTTTCCGCGGGCGGTTCCAGCGAGGCGATCCTCGAGTACCTCAGCGTCGCGGTACAGACCCGCCTCAACATCATCGTCTCGGGTGGTACCGGTTCCGGCAAGACGACGTTGCTCAACGTCCTCTCCGGTTTCATCCCGCCCGACGAGCGCATCGTCACGTGCGAGGACGCTGCCGAGCTCCGGCTCCGCCAGGTGCACGTGATCAGCCTCGAATCGAAGCCGGCCAACGTCGAAGGGCATGGCCAGATCACGATTCGCGACCTCGTTCGCAACTCACTGCGCATGCGGCCGGATCGGATCATCGTCGGTGAGGTCCGCGGTGGCGAGGCGCTCGACATGCTGCAGGCCATGAACACAGGTCACGACGGTTCGATGAGCACAGTCCACGCCAACAATCCGCGCGATACGCTGACGCGCCTTGAGACACTGGTCCTCCTCGCCGGCACCGAGCTCCCTTCGCGCGCGATTCGCGGCCAGATTGCCTCAGCCATCAACATCGTGGTGCAAACCGAGAGGTTGCGCGGTGGGGCCCGCAAGATCGTCAGCGTGGCCGAGGTGCTTGGTCTGGTCGACGGTGAGATCGCGATGCAGGAGCTGTTCACGTTTCACCAGTTGGCAGTGACCCCTGATGGCCGCGCAGTCGGCTATCACACCGCCACCGGCACCGCGTCCAACTTCCAGGCCCACTTCCAGAGCAACGGCGTGGAGCTTCCGGCGTCGATGTTCACAGCGACGCCTCAGCCTGCGACGGAGAGTTTGTACTGATGGTCAAGGACATGGGCACGCAACCTCCCGACGAGAGCCAGGACGGACACCCGCGCCACCTCATCCAGGTCGATTCAGAGCTGCTCGCCGACGTCGGCCACCAGCTGCGCAACCAGCTGAACGCGCTCGTCGGTGCCGCCGGGCTCCTCGCGACCGGTGCCGAGACCAGCGAGGAGCGGGAGCTGGCGGCGATCGTCGAGGCGGGCGCGGAGCAGGTGTCGCGCATCGTCGACGAGGTGCTCGACGCGGCGACGATGGAGAGCGGGGAGTTCGAGCTCGCCCTGCACCCGTTTGACATCCGCTCCGCGGTCGAGAGCTGTCTCGGCATCGTCGCCGAGGTCGCGGGCGGCAAGGGTCTCGACCTTTCCTTCAATGCCGCGCCCGACGTGCCGAACGTCGTCATCGGGGACTCACGCCGGCTGGAACAGATCCTCCTCACGCTGCTGCACGGCTCGGTCGATCGCACGTACCGCGGCGGCATCGGCGTCGAGCTGACGTCCGAGAACCGCGGCGGTCTCGTCGAGCTCCATTTCAAGATTCGCGACACCGGGCGCGGTGTCCCGGCCAGGATCCTTCGGGGTGGTCTCGATGGAGTGACCGGGCCGTATGACCGTCTTGAACCCGGAGACCGGCTTGCGGTGCTCAGCCTTCGCACCACCAAGCAGCTCGTCGAGATGATGGACGGCGAGCTCCGCGTGGAGCAGGGCGGGGTGGAGGCCGGACCGGACGCCGGCACGACCTTCGACTTCATCGTCCTGGCCGAGGCCTTGCCGGGGTCGGTGGCCACCACCCAGCTCACCCTCGAAGCCATGCGGGTGCTGATCGTGGCTGAGGACCCGACGGAAAGGCGACTTCTCACCCTGCAGGTCGAGCAGTGGGACGCCCACGCGACCTCGGTCACCCCCGAAGAGTCGGTTCCAGCCCTACAGGTCGGCCGCCCCTACGACATCGCCCTCGTCGAGCATCGACCTCCCGGCGTCGACGGTCTGCAGATCTCCGAGTCCCTCCGCAACTTCAGGCGTCCGGAGCAGATGCCGATCGTGCTCATCGCGTCGGCCACGCCAGGTGGGGCGGAGGCGGCCGCCGCGGACAGCGGCGTCATCCAGGCGACCCTGACCAAGCCGGTTCCGCCACGCACGCTGCACGACGTGATGATCCAGGTCGGCGGGCGCGGGGCTCAGCCCCAGTCTGCGCAGGCGGTGGAGCCGGGCAGGCTTCGAGTGCTGATCGCCGACGACAACGCGTTGAACCAGAACCTGCTCAAGCGCCTGGTGGGCAAGCTGGGCCACACGGTGGACGTCGTCTCGACCGGGCGCGAGGCGGTGGCGGCGGTGGCGCAGCAGTCTTACGACGCGGTGCTGATGGACGTTTTGATGCCCGAGATGGACGGCCTAGCGGCCGCCGAGGCGATCTGCCGGCGCTGGCCAAGGGGCAACCGGCCTCGCCTGATCGCGCTCACCGCCATGGCTGGGCCGGGCGACCAGGACCGCTGCCTGCGCGCGGGATTCGACGACTACATGAGCAAGCCGGTGCGGCTCGAGGACCTGACCGAAGCCCTCAAGGCGGCTGTCGGTTACCGCACCAACCGAGAAAACTCCGGGCTGTAGAAAGCCCTGGCTTAGCCGCGCAGCCGGTTGTCCAGCCGGTCTTCGTGCGTAGCGAGGCGCGAGGCTCGCGCCTCGAGGTAGACGACGACTATCACGATCATGCCGCCGAGCACCATGAGGCCGCCGAGCGCCTCGGCCTCGACGCCGCTCGGCTGGATGATGATCTGGACCATGGCTGCCCCGAAGACGAGGATGTAGCTCACGCCGAGCAGACGCACGCGCGGCGCGACCTGCGCACTGTCGCCTCCGCGCCACGGCCTCCTGCCGACGATCAGCAGGTACGCGCCCATGAGCAGCGCCAGCGAGGCGAGGACCAGTGAGATGAGCTGTATGTATGCGGTAGTCACCCGGCGCGAGAGTTTAACCCCAGCAACCATCGGTTCTTACAATCGAACACTCTGATGTCACGCTCCGAGCCGATCAGAGCCGTCCGCGGCGTCCGCGACATCCTCCCGTCGGACCTGCCGCGATGGCGGGCGGCGGAGCAGGCCGCACGCGACGTGGCGCACAGGTTCGGTTACGAGGAGATTGTCACGCCGATCCTGGAGAAATCCGAGCTGATCGAGCGAGTCGGCGAAGACACCGACGCGGTGGCCAAAGAGCTGTACCGGTTCGACGACCGCGGCGGTCGCAACATCGCCCTGCGGCCCGAGGCAACGGCGGGGGTCGTGCGCGCCTATTTCGAGGGGCTCCTCAACCAGGGCCCTCAACCGTCACGTCTTTATCTATTCGGTCCGATGTTCCGCTACGACCGGCCGCAGAAGGGTCGCTACCGCCAGTTCTTCCAGTTCAACGTGGAGGCGATCGGCAGCGCCGAGCCCGCGCTCGACGCCGAGGTGGTCGAGCTGGCGAGCGAGTGGCTGCAGGAGGTCGGGCTGCAGGACCGCCGACTCGAGCTGAACTCGATCGGGGACGGCAAATGTCGCCCCGCCTACCTCGAGCGATTGAAGGCGTACTACCGGCCGCTGCAATCGCAGCTCCACGGTGACTGCCAGCTGCGCCTCGAGCGCAACCCGCTCCGCCTGCTCGACTGCAGGGTGCCGCAGTGCCAACCCTTCAAGGCGGACGCGCCGCGCATCACCGACTTTCTCTGTGATGAGTGCCTGGCGCACTGGACTGCGGTGCGGCGACTGCTCGACGCGGCAGGACTCGAGTACGTCCTAAACCCGTACCTGGTCCGCGGCCTCGACTACTACACCCGCACCGTTTTCGAGTTCTACCCGGGAGGCGCGGCGGGGCAGCAGGACGCGCTGGCGTCGGGCGGCCGCTACGACGGATTGGCCGACGAGCTCGGTTGGCCCGCGACGCCGGGTGTCGGATTCGCCGGCGGGCTTGACCGCGTCACCGAGCTGATGACCGCCTCCGGAGACGGCGCGAAGGCGAAACCGGCGGCAGACGTGCTGGTCATCCCCGACGGCGACCTCGCGGTCGAGGCCGCCGAAGTCGCGCGCATATGCCGGGCGGTCCGCTCGGTGGCGGTCGACTACGCGCCGAAGAGCCTCAAGGCGAAGATGCGCTCGGCGCACAGGATGGGAGCCAGGTGGGTCGTGCTGCTTACGCCAGACGACGCAAAGCGTCGAACCGCGCAGCTGCGGGACATGACCAGCGGCGATCAGACTGAGCTGCCGTGGGTAGAGTTGCCGACCCGACTCGCGTGAGCGGCTTCTCTGCGCCGCACTGCGGCTCGCTCCGCGCGTCCGATGAGGGCAAAGAGGTCGAGCTTTACGGCTGGGTCGCCCGCCGGCGTGATCACGGTGGCGTCACCTTCATCGATCTGCGTGACCGCTGGGGCATGGTGCAGGTCGTGGTCAGGTCGAGCGCCCTGATGGAAACCGAAGTGAGAAACGAATACGTCCTTCGCGTCAAAGGCAAGGTCGCCCGCCGGCCGAGTGGATCGGAGAACCCGAAGATGGCAACGGGCGAGGTGGAGGTCGTGGCGGATGACGTGGAGATCATCTCCGAGGCCAAGACCCCACCCTTCGAAATCCAGGACGACGTGAATGCGGACGAGGCGCTGCGCCTGAAGTATCGCTACCTCGACATTCGCCGGCCGAAGATGGCGCAGACGCTCGAGCTCCGGCACCGCGTCGTGCAGGCGATCCATCGCTACATGGACGCGCACGAGTTCATGGAAGTCGAGACGCCGATGCTTTTGAAAGGCACACCGGAAGGGTCGCGCGACTTCATCGTGCCTTCGCGCCTGCACCCCGGGGAGTTCTTTGCGCTGCCTCAATCGCCGCAGCAGCTGAAGCAGCTGCTGATGGTGGCGGGCATCGGTCGCTACTACCAGATCGCGCGGTGCCTTCGCGATGAAGACCTTCGCGCGGATCGCGTCGTCGAGATCACGCAGCTCGACGTGGAGATGTCGTTCTGCACGGAAGAAGACGTGTTCACGCTGATCGAGGGTCTGTGGTCCAAGCTCTGGCGGGACGTCCTCGGCATCGACATCTCGACTCCGTTTCCCCGGCTCGACATGCAGGAGTCGCTGCTGAGGTACGGCAGCGACAAGCCCGACCTGCGCTACGAGCTCGAGATCGCGGACGTCAGCGACGCGCTCCGTCAAACAGGCGCGACCGTGTTGCGCAGCGCCCTCGACGCAGGCGGAGTCGTGCGCGCGCTCTCGGTGCCCGGCGGCAGGGACATGAGCCGGCGCGAGCTCGATGAGCTGGCGCTCCTCGCCAGGGGCGCCGGCGCCAGGGGCCTGGCCTGGATTCCGGGTCCGCTTGACCGCCACCTGAGTGAAGGCGATATGACCGCCATCAGGTCGGTGACCGGAGCAGGCAACGATGACGTCGTGCTGGTCGTCGCGGACCGACGTCGCAAGGCGGAGACCGTCATGGGGCTGTTGCGGCGCGAGGTGGCGCGACGCCGCAAGCTGATTCGCCAGGGTGAATGGAAGTTCCTCTGGGTCTATCCGATGTACCTCTTCGAGGAAGACGACCTGGGCAACCTCACGTACGGCCACCATCCGTTCACGTCGCCGTGGCCCGAGGACATGCCTCTCCTGACCGAGAGGCCGTATGACGTCCGCGCACGCGCCTACGACTGCGTGCTCAACGGAGTCGAGATCTCAGGGGGCAGCATCCGCATCCACGACCGCGAGCTGCAGGAGCGCGTCTTCGAGATCCTGGGCATGGACCGCGAGAGGATCCGCGCGCAGTTCGGCCACCTGCTCGATGCCTTCGAGTACGGCGTGCCGCCGCACGGAGGTATCGCCGCCGGCATCGATCGCCTGATGATGGCCATCGTCGGGACTGAGAACATTCGCGACGTGGTCGCCTTTCCGAAGACGCAGAGCCACCAGGACCCGATGCTTGGCGCGCCGAGTTCTGTGGATGCCAAGCAGCTCGAAGAGCTCCACATCAGAGTCGTCCCTCCGAATAAGCCGTCGTAGGATTGGCGTCGCTCCCGAAGCGTGGCGGGCATGTGCGCGTTGCCCAACACTCGCTGATAGGGACCCCGGAGTCCGCAAAGCCGACCAAAAGCCCGCTTGGACGGGACTTGGAGAGCCGAGGCAGGGGACCCACCTGAGCATGCTCAGGACAACCCACCCCCGCTGCTCGGAGGGAGCCCTCCTCCCCATTCGTGGGGAGGTGGCGCCGAAGGCGCCGGAGGGGCTGGTGGCGTGAAGTTCATTCCGCCCGGCCTGGTCGTCGCCGTGCTCCTGGTGCTCATCGTCTCCCAGCTCTGTTACGCGTTCCTTCCTTATCGCCGCCGCGCCTATGTCCCAATCATGCTGATGACGGCGGTGGGTTTCGGCCTGGGCCAGGCCTGGGACTATCTCGGCCTGCCCTCGCTCCGCCTCGGCCAGGCCGACCTGCTGCCGAGCCTTGTCTTCGCCCTGCTCCTGCAGCCGCTGGCCCGCTTTGTGCCGAGGCCGAGCCGCGAACCGAAGGAGCCCGATCTCGGCGACTCGAACGCGCGCACTTAAGATTGCTGCTGTGTTTGCCCGGCCGGCGGTGGGGGTATCCAGTCGGTGAACAGCCAGAGCTTCATGTGGCTCGCGTTCGGGGCCGCCGCGCTGATCGTGGCGCTGGCCCTGGCCGCGGTCCTGATCCGCCTGCGAGGAACGCTGGGAGCGGTCGAAGAGCTGCTGGACACGACGAACGAAGAGATGAAAGAGACGCTGCCTGAGGTGCGACAGACGATCGAGAACGTGAACGACATCACGTCGGGGGTCAATGTCGGCCTGAGGACCGGCGGCCGCGGAATAGCGGCGGTCGGCCGCGGGATCAGCTCCGCGGTGCACGGCGTGAGGGTGGCGGGTCAGAGCCTTGTTCGCTCGGTTAAAGGAGGTTAGCGGTGGCTGACGAGAGAGACGGCGGCGGTTTCGGCTGGTTCATCATCGGCGGCCTCGTAGGCCTGGCGGTCGGCGCCTACATCGCGTCGGGTCCGGGCCGGGAGCAGATCGACAGCCTGCGCAGCAAGACCATCGAGCTCAGCGGTAGCGAGCCCGTGCAGCGGGCGCGCGACGCGGCGCAGCGGGCGCGGACCATGGTCACCGATCCGGAGCACCCGGTCGGCAAGGCGATCCAGGACGGAGTCGCGGCAGCCAAGCGCAAGCGCGAGGAGCTCGAGGCGGCAGCGTCCCGCAGGATCCAGCGGGCGTCGACCAACCTGGAGGAATAGGCGACCAGCGATGGCCAAGCGCAACCTGGCGGAGCTGAAGATCCCGGCCACCTCGGCCTTCATTCCCGTAGCCAAGCGCGTGGCGACGACGCTCGGAGGCCAGCTGGGGCTGAGCCTGATGGACCTCGATGAGCTTGCCATCGCGCTCACGCAGGCGTGCGACAGCGCGATCGCGGCGGCGGAGGACCTCGGCACGCCGGCCGACCTGAAGCTCACCTACTTCGCGACCAACCGGGCGCTCGTCGTCGACGTCGACATGATGCCGACCGGCGCGGCCCTGCCGCTGCCGGCGGTCAAGCACGAAGCGCTCGACCCCGAGCTGCAGCGGCTTGCCTACGAGATGATCCGCTGTTTCGTCGATGACTTTCGACCGGTCATCGAGCCGCGTACCGGACACGTGAGCTTCCGGATGGTCAAGCACCTCGCCGGCTGAAGTTCGCCGACAGCGTTAACTAATCAAGTGGCATCGTCGACGCGGTTGCCCCGCGAGGAGCTGCGGGCGCTCCATCGTCGCTACAAAGAAACGACGGATCCGGCCGAGCGCGACCGCATTCGCGCGCAGCTGGTCGACTCCTATCACGACTTCGTATATTTCCTCGCGCGGAAGTTTCAGAACCGCGGCGAGCCGCTCGACGACATCGTGCAGGTCGGTTACCTCGGGCTGATCAAGGCGATCGAGCGCTTCGACCCCGACCTCGGCTACGAGTTCACCACCTTCGCGACGCTGACGGTAGCGGGTGAGATCAAGAGGTACTTCCGGGACAAGGGCACTGCGATCCGCTTTCCGCGCCGGCTTCAAGAGCTGCACCAGTCGGTCGTGCGCGTCAACGAGCAGATGAAGAACGAGCTCGGTCGCGAGCCGACCGTGACCGAGCTCGCTGAGCGCCTTGGCGTCACACCAGACGATGTCACCGAGGCAATGGAGATGGGGCCCGCCTACGTCCCCATCTCCCTCGACCAGCCGATCTCCACCGGCGACGGTCAGGACAACCGCTCGGTCGCGGAACAGATTGGTGGTGCGGATCCCGAGCTGGACCGGGTGGAGATGCGCGACGTGCTGGACCGCGCAATGGAGCATTTGACCCCGCGTGAGCGGGCGATAATGGCGATGCGGTTTTACGAGCAGATGTCGCAGTCGGAGATCGCGCGCCGGCTTGGCATCAGCCAGATGCACGTCTCTCGTCTGCAGCGGGCCGCACTGGAGCAGTTGAGGAAGTACGTGCCGGAGGAGAGTGCGGGCTGATGGCGCTGCTGGAGGACAGGGCACCGCGGGATCCCTACCCGTTGTTCGAGCTCTGGTTTCGGAAAGCCCGCGACGCCGGCGAAGTGCAGCCTGACGCGATGACGCTGGCGACCGCCGGCGAGGAAGGGCCGTCCGCGAGGATGGTGCTCTTCAAAGGGCTGCGCAAAGGCTCCTTCCTTTTCTATACGAACTACGACAGCCGCAAAGGCCGGGATCTGTCGCATGACCGCCGCGCAGCCCTCGTGTTCTACTGGGCGACCACAAGGCACCAGGTCCGGGTCTACGGCACCGCGCACAAGCTGAAGCGTGAGGCGTCGGCCGAGTACTTCGCGACCCGACCCCGCGGCGCCCAGATTTCCGCACTCGCATCGCCGCAGAGCCGCGTAGTTAGATCGCGAGGGACGCTCGAGCGTCGGGTGGAGGAGCTGACCGAGAGATATCCCGACGAGGTTCCGCTGCCCCGAACATGGGGCGGATACGAGCTGAGGCCGCGGTGGATAGAGTTCTGGGAAAACCGCGAAGACCGCCTTCATGATCGCCTGCGCTACGTCCTGCGCGAGGGCGGCCGTTGGCGCATCGAACGGCTCGCCCCCTAAACTGAACCGCGCCCCTTGACCGGGAATGAGATCCGCACACGCTTTCTAGAGCATTTCGCGAGCCGGGAGCATCTCGTCCTGCCTAGCGCGCCGCTGGTGCCGCACGGCGACCCGAGCACGCTCTTCATCTCGGCCGGAATGCAGCCGCTTCAGCCCTACTACCTGGGCTTGAGCCGCCCGCCCGCGCCCCGGCTCGCAAGCGCTCAGAAGTGCCTGCGCACCGGCGACATCGAAGAGGTGGGGAAGACGGACCGCCACAACACCTTCTTCGAGATGCTGGGCAACTTCGCGCCGACCGGCGACTACTTCAAGGAGACGGCGATCCCACTCGCGTGGGAGCTGGTGACCCAGGGTTTCGCAATGCCGGTCGATCGTTTGCGCGTGACCGTGCATCCGTCTGACGACCAGTCCTTCGAGGTCTGGACCAGCAAAACCGCCATCCCCGCGGAGCACGTCACGCGGTTAGGCGACAACTGGTGGGGACTCGGTCGCGGACCCTGCGGTCCAGACACCGAGATCTGGTGGGACCGAGGGCAAAAGGCCGGGTGTGGCCAGCCCGACTGCTACCCGGACCACTGCTCGCGCTTCACCGAGTTCTGGAACCTGGTGCTTCCCGAGTACGACCAGCGCGCGGAGTTGTCCGGACCGCCGACGACGGCCGAAGCGATACAGCGTGGCGTCGCGGATGGAGCGCTGGTCCGTCTCACCAAGCCCGCGGTCGACACAGGCATGGGCCTGGAGCGCATCAGCTTCATCCTCCAGGGCAAGGACAACATCTTCGAGTCGGACGTGTTGGCGCCGCTCGTTGAGCTCTTTCGCACGCACAGCCAGAAGCCGACGGAGCTCTCGGAGCGCATCATCGCCGACCACATCCGTGCGATCACCTTCTGCATCTCCGACGGAGTCGTGCCGTCGAACGAGGGACGGGGATACGTCCTCCGTCGCCTGGTCCGGCGCGCGGCGCTGCACGCGAGGAACGTCGGGTTGTCGGCAAAGCTCTCCGTGGGCGCGCGGAAAACAGTGGCCATGTTCAAAGCGCACTATCCCGAATTGGTTGACCGCGAGAAGTTCATCATCGAGACGATCGACACCGAAGTCGAGCGGTTCGCCAGAACTCTCGAGCAGGGAATGGAGCAGTTCCAGAAGGTCGCCTCGCGTGGCACGAAGACACTGTCCGGAGAGGATGCGTTTCGGCTGCACGACACATTCGGTTTTCCCGTCGAGCTGACGCGCGAGCTTGCGGTCGAGCGCGGCATGGCCGTCGACGAGGAGGGGTTCCATACCGAGATGACCGCGCAGCGCGAGCGCTCGCGTCGCGCCATGCCACACCAGTGGGCCCTGGCGAAGGACATCCCGAAGTCAGAGTTCACCGGTTATTCCGAGCTCGCGACCGAGGCGAAGATCCTGGGCATCAGGAAAGGCGGCGCAAACACGGATTCGGCGAACGAGGGCGACCCGGTCGAGGTTTTCCTCGACAGCACCCCCTTCTACGCCGAGTCCGGAGGACAGATCGGAGACACCGGGACCATCTCCACGGCCAATGGAAACGTTTGGGTCGAGGACACCCAGAAGCCGATGGAGGGCGCGATCGCGCACCTCGGCACCGTCGTCACCGGACAGATCCGTACCGGGGAGAAGGCAACCGCGGCGGTCGATGCGAAACGCCGGCGCCAGATCATGCGTCACCACTCGGCGACGCACCTGCTGCACAAGGCGCTGCGCGAGACGCTGGGTGAGCAGGTCGTCCAGAAGGGGTCATGGGTCGGCCCAGACCACACGACATTCGACATACCGCTGAACCGGGCCGTCGCCAGGGATGAGCTGGACCGCATCAATCGCCGGGTGATGGAGAAGGTGCGCGAGGCCCTGCCATTTCACGAGAGCCAGAAGCCTTACAAGGAGGCGGTCGCGCAGGGCGCGATGCACCTCTTCGAGGAGAAGTACGGCGATGTCGTCCGGGTTGTCTGTTTCGGAGACTGGACGTGCGAGCTGTGCGGCGGGACGCACGTGAAGAGCACGGCCGACATCGGCACGGCGGTGATCGTCTCGGAATCGAGCATCGGCTCCGGCCTGCGCCGCATCGACATGGTGGTGGGCGAGGCCGCGGACGAACTGGTGCGCCGAGACCGCGACCTGCTGGCCGAGCTTGCGAAGTCGTTCAACGTCAGCGCGGAACAGTTGCCGCAGCGGATCGAGGCCGTCCGGGCGCAGCTCAAGGACGCGGAGCGCGAGCGTGAGAAGCTGCGCGACCAGGTCCGCTCGGCGCGGGTGGGCGGCGGGGACGGCCTGCTCGTGAAGCATGGGCGCGTCGACTACGTGGTCGAGACCGTCGACGCTTCCAGCGTCGAGGAGCTCAGGGCTTACGCCGACCGCTACCTGGAGCGAGTTCGCTCGGGCGTCGTAACCCTTGTCGCGGGAGACAAGTTTGTCATCAAGGTGTCCAATGACCTCGTGCCCCAGTACGATGCCACGCGCCTCAAGGACTTTTTCGGCACCGGGGGCGGCCGGCCGCAGCTGGTCAGCGGCAAGCTGACCGTCCCCGCGGACGAGGCGTTCAAGCGCCTCGAGGAAGCCCTCAAGTGACCAAGTTCAAGTTCCTCCGCAAGCGCAGCGAGTACTACCGCCACTTCACCGTCCTCGATGTCGGCACCGACCTGATCAAGGTGCTCGTGGTCCGGCGCGAGGGACCCGACGGCGAGGTGCTGGGGGTGGGGAGGGAGCCTCAGGCGCCGGCCGCCATGTCGGGCGGCGCGATCGCCGACCTCGAGTCTGTGATCCGGTCCTGCAACCGGGCACTGGAGGCGGCCGAGGACATGGCGAGGACGGTGCCGGGCCAGGTCGTGGTCGGCATCGCGGGCGAGCTGATCAAAGGCTTTTCCTCCACCATCGCGTATCCGCGCGAGAACTCGAAGTCGAGGGTGCGGTCGGGCGAGATGTCGACCATGCTCCAGATGGTCCAGCGTCGGGCGCTGCGCGAAGCTCAGCACCTCCTCGAGATGGAGCGGAGCTACGGCCAGCTCGAGGCGCGGCTCGTGCATTCCGCGATCACGAACGTCCGCGTGGACGGGTACCCGGTGACGAACCCCGTTGGCTTCACGGGGAAGAACCTCGAGGTCACGGTGTTCAACACCTTCGCGCCCATGACGCACATCGACGCCGTCGAGACAGTGGTCCGCGAGCTCGACCTCGAGCTGGCAGCCGCGGTGGCCCAGCCGTACGCCCTGGCCCGCGCGTGTGCCAACGAGGAGATCTGGGCCGAAGGGGGGATCTTTGTCGACGTCGGCGGCGGAACGACGGACGTGGCCCTCATCCGTGACGGCGGCGTCGAGGGCACGCGGATGTTCAACCTGGGCGGACGGGCGTTCACGCGACGGCTCGCACTCGCCTTCGGCCTCAGCTACGAGGAAGCCGAGGCGCGCAAGCTCCGCCACTCCGAGGGTCTGCTGTCCGCGGACCAGCACCGCCAGGTGTCGGAGCTGTTGAGCGCCGACGCAGAGGTGCTGCTCCAGGGTCTGGCCCTGAGCATCAAGGAGCTGTCTCGAGGCGAGCGCCTGCCCTCCAGCATCTACCTGTGTGGAGGGGGAAGCCTGCTTCCCGAGCTGACGCTGGAGATGGTCAAGAACAACTGGGCGGCCGGTCTCCCGTTCCCGCGGGAGCCGCGCGTCCGGCACCTCGTTCCCTCTGACGTGCGTAACCTGACCGACTCGACCGGGCAGCTTTCGAGCCCCCAGGACATCGCCCCGATGGGCCTGGCAAACCATGCCCTGCGAACTGAAGCGGAGGAGCGCGACACGGTGAACACCGTCATGAGACGGGTCCTAAGCGCTATAAAAGTCTGACCAGAACCTCAGGAGACCCATAAACGCCATGGCAACGAACCCGATTTACGTCGAAACCGAGGAGGAGATCCCCGAGCTCGTCGAGCGGCTGCGGCGCTACCACGGCGAGGACACGATGCTCGTCCTGCCGATGCGCTCGCGCATCGGGCAGAGCCGTTTCAACTTCCAGCTTCTGCGCAACTACTCGGCCCGGCTGGGCAAGCGGGTCACGGTCGTCTGCGACGATCCCGCGGTCCAGAAGATGGCCTCCGAGACCGGTTTCGCGGTCTTCGGGGCAGTCGGTCCGGAAGGAGAGGGCATCCCGTCCGAGGCCGAGCCGGCGGCGCCGGTCAGGCAGTGGTGGCAGCGCAAGCAGGTCGCTCCTACCACGCACGTCGGCGTCGCGGCGCCGACCAGGCTTCTCACCAAGACAGCCACGGAGCTTAAGCCCGGTCGCTTCCTGCTCTACGTCACAGCCACGACGCTCGTCCTCGTCGGCATCTTCGCGGTCGCGGTGTTCGTGCCCTCGGCGTCAGTGACGCTGGTCGCGCAGGCCCAGCCGTTCACGGAGAAGGACGTAGAGATCCAGGCCCAGGCTGGCAAGGGGCCGATCCACGTCCGGGCGGTCAGCATCTCGAACTCCAACTCGCAGGGTTTCAAGGTGACCGGCTCGATCGATGTCCCGCTGGCGCCGGCGATCGGCCAGGTGACTTACACCAACGACCTCCAGGCTGGCTGCTGCACCAATTCGCCCGGTCTGCTGTTCAGGTACGGCCAGCGGTTGATGAACACCAACGGCCTTGAATTCGCGCAGACATCGCCCGACACAGTCGTCACGTGGAACGGGGGGCAGAAGACGGTGAACGTCATCGCCGTCAAGCCCGGCACCACGGGCAACGTCGGCGATCACACCATCACCACGATCGAGAACTGCTGCGACCCGTTCGACGGTACCAAGGTGCACGTCACCAACCTGCAGGCCACCGGCGGCGGTACCGATCCGTCGTCGACACCGCAAATGACCGAGTCGGACTTCGACGCTGCTCGTGCGCAGCTCGAGCAGTCGCTTCACCAGTCGATCGCGCAGCAGCTCGCGGCCGCGGGCCAGGCGGGCGAGAAGCTGAGCGAGACCATCATCTTCGGCCCGCCGCAGTTCACCACCGACCACCAGCCGCTGGACAAGGTGCCGACGTTCACCGGCACGATGACGGTGGTCGGTGAAGGCGACTTCTACAGCGACGCGGACGTCATCACCGCCTACAAGACGTACCTGAAGCAGCACGTCCCCAACAATCAGCAGCTCCTGACCGAGAGCCCTATTCAGGTTCAGTACCGGCTCCTGAGCTCGGCCAAGGGCGGATTCCTGGTGTTCGTCGGCAGCGCCTCCGCGTACGTCGCGCCGACGCTCGACGAAGCGCAGATCCGGGCGGCGATCGTGGGCAGACCCGTGGCGCAGGCGCGCTTCTACCTCGAAAGGCTGCCGATCCGCTCGGTGGCGATCAAGGAGGAGCCGCTAGCACTCCCGCTGATGCCGCTGCTCGACCGGCGCATCACGCTCCACTACGTGGTGGAGTCCAACGCCCCATCTGCGGCCGCCGCCTCCCAGGGCACGCCCAAGGCATCCCCGTCGCCGTCGCCCTCCCACACTCCGTAGTGCGCGTCCTGGCGGTCGATCCCGGATCCAAACGGGTGGGTGTCGCCGTCAGCGATCCGACGGGGACGATCGCGCAGCCTCTGACGACGGTTGACGCCGAGCCGCAGGCGACGCTGGCCCAGCGCCTGGTCGATATCGCGCGCGACCAGGAGGCCGGGCGAATCGTGGTCGGCCTGCCGCGCCGGATGGACGGCACCGACGGTCCGGAGGCGAAGTCGGCCCGACGGCTGGCGGACGCCCTGCGCAGAGCGTCCGGGCTGCCGGTCGAGCTCGCCGACGAACGGCTGACCACGGTCGCGGCCGAACGCTCGATGCTCGAGGGCGGCGCCCGTCGGGCCAAGCGGCGTGCGACCGTCGACCGTGTCGCGGCCGCGCTGCTCCTCCAATCGCACCTCGACCGCAAGCGGCCGTCTTGAGCGACGAGGTCACGCTGGTTGACGAGGCCGGCGTCGAGCGGCGTTTCAGGATGCACGACGCATTCGAGCTCGAGGGTGCGGCCTACTACCTGGTGGAAGACGCTTCCGACCCCGACCGCGTCCTGCTGCTTCGGGAATCCGGCTCGGGCCTCGAGACCGTCGACGGCGACGAGTTCAAGCGCGTGATGGCGGCGCTGGAAGAGGACAGGGTCGATTGAGACGTTTGATTGCCATCGTCGCCGTGCTCGGGATACTCGGCTTTGGCACGTCGCGCGCGATCGACTGGTGGAACTTCAACGTCAACACACCGGTCTCCACGACGAGTCATACCGTTCCGTTCCATATCGACCTGGGTGAGACGCCTGCAGAGATCGGGACCGACCTCTTCAACCAGAAGCTCATCCGCAGCACGATTGCTTGGGACATATATGAGCGCGTCACCAACGCCGGCCCCAAGTTCCAGGCCGGGTCATTCGTGCTGAACACCAACATGTCGATGAGCCAGATCGTCACGGCACTGCAGCATGGGCGCCCGGACGAGAGGACGATCACATTCCCCGAGGGGTTCCCGCTGCGCTACCAGGCGCAGCTCGTCGACGAGAAGCAGCTGACGGGCGTCACCGGGGCCGCCTACATTGCGGCGGCGAAGGACCCGGGCTGGCGGTCGCTCTACAGCTTCCTGCCTCCCCAGGGGATCAATACGGACTACCCGTACGAGGGCTACCTGTTCCCAGACACCTACCTCGTCGACCCCGCCGCCGGGCCGAGGGGTCTGGTGAAGTCGCAGCTCGACCAGTTCGGCGCGGTCTTCACGGCCGACTGGCGCAGCCAGATCTCCAAACCGACGGACGCGCGGCCGGCCGAAGACATCCGTTCCATGGTGATCCTGGCTTCGATGGTCGACCGAGAGGCGAACACCGCGACAGATCGGGGCAACGTCTGCAGCGTCTACTACAACCGGCTGAGCATCAACATGGACCTGGGTGTCGACGCGACGTTGCTCTACGCGCTCGGCCGCCTGAGTCCCGAGCCCAGGGGGTCGGAGCTCACAGACCCACAGTGGATCAACTCGCCGTACAACACGCGCACGCACGCGGGCCTGCCGCCGGGCCCGATCG